>Ga0209347_1000698_pt1 | contig 73729 bp, 59 predicted proteins | sample AutmiccommuBRH23_FD_187382 | JGI IMG/M metagenome (GOLD analysis project Ga0209347, IMG submission 187382) | Deep subsurface microbial communities from Mt. Terri, Switzerland - Autotrophic microbial communities BRH/23 (SPAdes) (version 2) | ecosystem: Environmental > Aquatic > Deep subsurface >... | reverse complement strand
GCGGGGGTTTGTTCTTACAAACCCCCGCCGCACAAGCAGAAACGTACAGCCAGAACGCTGGTCCACATCGCCACGCAGGGCAGAGAAGGGGTAAGCCATGTCAACCGGGACAGAGGCTTTGACAGGGTCCATCAACAAATCCAGAACTTTTACCGCCATCAGGCGCATCAAGCGTCACTGGGAATTGTATCTGATCGTACTCCTGCCGGTGGCGCACGTGCTCTTGTTTCGGTATGTGCCGATGTATGGCATTCAGATCGCCTTCAAGGATTTCATTATCACCAAGGGGATCATGGGCAGCCCTTGGGCAGGTCTGAAATATTTCAAGCAGTTATTCGGTGCTTATCAATTCCAACGCATTGTGCTCAATACCCTGGGGATCAGCCTGCTTTCCATCGTGCTGGGGTTTCCCGTGCCGATCATCCTGGCCATCGCCCTGAATGAAGCGCGAAACGCCACCTATAAAAAAGTGGTGCAGATGGTCACCTATGCCCCCTATTTCATCTCTACCGTCGTCATGGTCGGCATGCTGCTGATGATCCTGTCCTCCAATGGCATCGTGAGCCAGCTTATCCAGCGATTCGGTGGGGAGCCGGTGAACTCGATGTCCATCCCCGAATCTTTCAAGTTCGTCTATGTGCTATCGGGAGTCTGGCAGGGCGCGGGCTATGGGGCGGTGATCTATCTGGCAGCACTGTCTGCCATCGACCCGCAACTGCACGAGGCAGCCGTCATCGACGGAGCGAACAAGTTCCAACGCATCTGGAACATCGATCTGCCGGGCATCATGCCCACCGCCGTCATCGTGCTCATACTGAACCTCGGTCAGGTGATGAACGTCGGATTCGAGAAGATTTTCTTGATGCAAAATCCGCTGAACATGCGCACCTCGGACGTGATCTCTACCTACGTGTACCGGACGGGTCTGGTGGGCGCGCAATACAGTTTCGCTACCGCCGTAGGGCTGTTCAACTCGGTGGTAAACCTGATCCTGATTATCATCGTGAACCAGATCGCCAAGCGGGTCTCGGAAACCAGCCTGTGGTAGCGGACAGCTTTCATCCAGCCTGATGGCACGAGGATAAGACGATGCGACAGACATTTGCCGACAACCTTTTCGATATCCTGAACTATGTCTTTTTGACCTGCTGCCTGATTATCGTGGGCTATCCCCTGCTCTACATCGTGAGCGCTTCCTTTAGCAGCGCCCAGGCGGTCATCGCAGGCAAGGTCTGGCTGTGGCCGGTGGACATCTCTTATAACGCCTATGAGGCCATCTTCCAAAGCCCGCGCATCGGTAGCGGGTACTTTAATTCGGCTTACTATACCGTCGTGGGGACTGCCATCAATATCTTTATCACGACCCTGGCCGCCTATCCCCTCTCGCGCAAGGATTTCTACGGGCGGAACCTGATCATGGCCATTTTCGTGTTCACCATGCTCTTTAGCGGCGGCCTGATTCCGAGTTACCTGCTGATCAAACAACTGGACCTGCTGGGCAAGCGCTGGGCGATGATCATTCCGAACGCGTTGGGAATCTGGAATGTAATCCTGATGCGCACCTATTTCCAGCACAACATCCCCGATGAGCTGTACGAAGCGGCGCAAATTGACGGCTGCCGCGACTCGCAATTTTTGGTGCGCATTGTGCTTCCCCTATCCGCGCCCATCATGGCGGTGATGACTCTGTTCTATGCCGTCGGGCATTGGAACTCGTACTTTGACGCGCTCATCTATCTCTCCAAATCCGAGTTGATGCCGTTGCAGATCGTTCTGCGCGACATCCTCATCCAGAACCAGTTTGACCCGGCCATGATCCAGACCACGGATGTGCGCGAGCTCAGCCGCATGCAAGACCTCAAAGACCTGCTCAAGTATGCCCTGATTGTCGTAGCCAGCGCACCCATTCTGGCCATCTACCCCTTTGTGCAAAAGTACTTTGTGCGGGGTATCATGCTGGGCGCCATCAAGGGATAGCGCACCCATCAATCGGCGAATACATGCCCTGATCTGGCGAGCCGAGTTCGCCAGATCAGGGCATGCTTGCAATATACGCAGTGGCTGGCCTCCTTTGCCATCGCCCCCCAGCCCGTCTTGCTATCATATAGTTGCCTAACCCGAAAACTTGATATATATTAAGTATAGTACCTGAGGAAGTAACGGTGCGCGTTTTCGGAAGATTGGCAGCGCCGCGCCACGATAGAACCATATCCTTCAAACTCTTCAACCTCATGCCACTGAACCATAATCGCCAGGGCGCTCGGCTTTCACGCTTCTTGCGAGTAAGTGTGAACCAGCGTTCATCCCAGGAATAGGCGGCGGCCAATCTGTTAGGCGTGCCCAGGCTCGGCCAAGGACTCGAATTCATCCGATGGCCGCTGCGGGAAGCCAGACTACCGGATTGTTCGTTCGGTTCTGCTGCACGTGAATTGCAGCTCATCAATTCCTGGAGAGTCGCTATGCCCCTTCGAGTTCTGATTGCGGATGACCATACCCTCTTCCGGGCGGGCCTGTCGGCGCTGTTGAGCAGTATTCCCGATCTGAAAGTGGTGGGAGAGGCGGCTGATGGCGAGCAAACCCTGCGCCTGACTGATGAACTGCATCCGGACATCGTCCTCATGGACATCAGCATGCCCGTTGCCAGCGGCATCAAAGCCACTACCGAACTGCGCAAGATGCACCCGGACGTCCACGTGTTGGTCATTACATTCCGCGATGAAGAGCCTCTGTTACGGGAAGCCATCCAGGCGGGAGCAGCGGGCTACTTGCTCAAGACCGCATCCCCGGACGAGTTCCTGGGGGCCATCCAAACGGTACTGCATGGCGGGCTGTATGTTGATCCGGCCATGATTCGCAGTTGGCTGAAGGAAACCCCCGGCACAACCGGCTCGCAGCTAGGGCAGGCACATGGCCTCACCAAGCGTCAGGTCGAGGTGTTGCATCTGATTGCCCTGGGCTATACCACCCCCCAGATCGCCGAATCTCTCTTTATCAGCGTGCGCACAGTAGAGTATCACCGCAGAAGCATTGCCCAAAAGCTAGGATTGCAAACGCGCGCTGAACTGGTGCGCTTTGCCCTCGCGCATGGCCTGCTCCAAAACCAGGATACAGAGGAGTAGACCCGCCGCATCTTCATTCCGCCTGTTCTCGCGCGCCTACCCCGAGGCGTAGGCATGTTCCCCGTGCCCCCCTGGCGCGTCACTCGCTCATTTGCTACTGCTGCCCCCCTCAACATGCGATAGCGCAAGCTCTGCCCGTGGGAAGAGGAACCCCCTCGTATAACCCCCTATCCCCTGGTATTTTACCACAAGCCCCATCCGTATTTTTACTTAAGTACATTTTGGTAATCACAATGCGTGTTTATGCGGATTGATTTGGTGAATTCTACATTGTATATTGGAAACAGATTGTGCGTCCCGCTTCTGGCCAGATAGGCCATTGACGAGTCGGCAGGTTATGCCTCCGGCCAATCTACTTTGCTACCTTGCATCACACCCTACTTGCCTCATAGGTCTCGCCATCGGGCTCTAGTGGTGATTTAACCTTGATCTAGTCATCCATCGTTGTAACGAGATACGCTAACCATTCTACCTTTAAGTAGACAAAATGCTTTTACTTTCCCCTTATTGGTGATCTCCCGGATCCACAAAACATGCTGGCCGCATGCCTGTCGTGCGCGTTTTGCGGGTTGCCGGTCAAGCAGATCACCCTGAGGGTATCCCACTATGGGAAAGGGGGGATAGGGAAATACGAAAAGCCTGGTGGAATCAGCAATCGCTCAGAAGCTAGAGGAGGTTAGTATGCCGAAAAAAGCGTTCAGATGGTTTCTTTTCTGCGCGGCAGCCCTGCTATCTCTATTGTTGATGGGCGGCCTGGGGAAAAGCCTGCCCTTCGCCGACGATACCGGTGCAGCACTGGCTGCGCCAGGGTTGCAGGCGACGACCACAGATACGATTGCGTTGCGGGTCGTCAGTGCCAGGACAGAGCCCAAGGCAGGAGTCACTCAGGGGGAACCTGTTGGTCAGTACCAATGGATGATCAACGTGGATAATACCGGCGACCCCTATGACGACACGGATTGCAACCCCTTCCTGGACGAGGAAATGACAATTCGCAATCCGAATTACCCCGATGGTTGCGATCAACCCGGAGTTCGCACAGTCCCCGGCTGGTCTCCAATCTACAGCCAGGGTAATCAGGATGCTCTCAGCGAATCGGTGACCCTCTCCTTGCCCGCTGGCAAGTATCTGATCTCTGTCACAGCAGACGGGTACAAGCTGGACGGCGAGCATTTCACTATCCCGATGGAAGACCCAGACGGGGATGGGGTCGCCGTAGTCGATGTGCAAATGCATCCCTACCCATTGCCACCGGCGACGATGGTCATCAAGGTCTTTGAGGACATCTCGATGACCAACGGGCAATTCGACGCCCCGGCAGAGCATGGCCTGGCCGGGTTCCGTGCCAGCCTCAATGATATCGCCGGAGAGATCACCACCGACATCTTTGGCAACCCCCTGTGTACCGTGTACGAGAAAGACCCGAACACGGGCGAGGTGTTGCTGGATGAGAGCGGCGCGCCGATCATCCAGGCCATCGGGCAGGGATGCTACAGCGACGCAGACGGCATTGTCACCATCCCGAATATCGGCCCGCTGCGTTACGACGTGCTGATGTTCCCGCCTACGGGCGACGACTGGGTGCAAACGACGACACTGGAAGGCTCGCAGGGCTGGGATACCTGGCTACAAGAGGCCGGGACCGGCCTGGATAACGAATTCCTGATCGCCCCCGAACCTTTCCCGTGGACCATCTTTGGCTTTGTGCGGCCTAACGATGTGCCATTGGCGGGGACTGGCAGCATCCAGGGTGCGATCATCGCCGCGGTCACCTATAGCCCCAACGTTGGCGGCCTCCCCTTCCAGGGCAATATCTGGGGTGGCCTCTATGGTACTATGGAGCACCGGCCCATCATCAACCCCTGGATTGCCTTGAACGACCTGCAAAATGGCGATACGGCCATCTGGGTCGGACAGGGCAATGCGGATGGCACGTTCGAGATCCCCAACGTTCCAGCGGGCAACTATGTGCTGACCTACTGGGATGAGAAGCAACACTATATTCTCGACTGGATGCAACTGACCGTCAATGACGGAGAAGTGACCGACGTGGGCCACCGCCATCTCCGGGGTTGGTTCACCGAGGTGTCGGGCACGGTGTTCAACGACCTGAACGAGAACGGCAAGCAGGACGAGGGGGAGCCGGGCATCCCCAACTATATGGTGGTCCTAAAGGACCGGGACAATACCGAGATCGACCGCATGTCGATCTTCTCGATGACGGATGCCAACGGCTTCTACGAGCTGGAGAAAGCTTACCCCATGGGGTCGTGGATGGTGCTGGAAGCCTACAACGACCTCTATCGCACCACCGGTGTCACGGTGCAAACGCTCAACATGCCCGAAGAGCGGACCATGCTGGGCAACATCGTGGACCTGGGGATTCTCCCTATTCTGGGACAGCCGGCCCGCGTAGACTGGGGCATCAAGCGGTATGCCAGCAATGAGAACGGTGGGATCGCCGGTACGGTCGTCTATGACACCGTCCGCGCCGAGGACGATGCCCGCTATGCGGGAGTCGAACCCTGGCAACCGGGCGTTCCCGGCCTGACCGTGCAGTTGTTTACCGCCGTGGTAGACGAGTACGGCGTTCCGGCCAAGAACCCGGACGGTTCTTACGTCAAGGGGCAGTTGGTGGCCGAGACGGTCACCGAAGCCTTTGAGCGGCCTACGGGCTGTATCGCGCGCGACGTAGATGGCAACCCCATCGACTATGCGGCGCTGCCTCGCCCGGAGGACAACAAGGACTGTCTGGAAGGCCCCATGATGGGCACGCAACTGGGCTTTGGACAGAACAACCTGGACGGAAACTATGGCTTTGGCGAGATCATGTATGACGATCAGGGCAACCTGATCCCCGAAGGGGAGCGCCCCCCTCTGCCAGCAGGCAACTATCTGGTAGAAGTGGTCATCCCCGAAGATGCTTCCGGCCAGCCCATGTTCAAGGTGACGTGCGAAGAGTGCCTGAACGTGTTTGATGGCGACGAGTTTGAGCCAGCCATTCCGCCGCCCGCCTGCGCCGGTCCGCTGCACATCGTAGACGTAGCAGGCTCGGGGGAGGATAACTATCCGGAGCGCATCCTGGAGGATGGGACTGTCGTACCGGCCTCGACGCCGGTGGACAATCCGGGCTATGCAGAGGTGGGCGGCAGCCGATTTGAAGGCCAGCCGATGCCCCGCTGCAACATCAAGTACGTCCAGTTGACCAACTCCAAGGCGGTGGCTCCGATCTTTACGCTGTTCACCGATGTACCCATCCCCGGCAAGTGGAAGGGCTATATCATCGACGACCTGAACATCTCGACGAACCCGTTCGAGCTGTTCTACGGCGAAATGGCGCCGGTGCGCAACGTGCCCATCGGTCTGTACGACTACTCCGGGCGCTTGGTACACACGGTCCATTCCGATTCAAACGGGGTCTATGAGGTGTTGTTGCCCTCTACTTCGACCTACAATGCGCCTTCCCCCAGCGGGATGTTTGCCAATGTGTACTATATCTATGGGAACGACCCCGGCCCCATTGGCCAGCCGAACCTGGACTATAACCCGCAGTACCGCTCCATCGGCACCAGTTTCGAGATCTATCCGGGGTGTATCGTGCCCTCCGACCTGGCGCCGGTCCAGAATGGCATCTCCATCTGGGCTCCCGGCTCGCAGGTTGGCCAGCTTCCGCGATGCGAGCTGGAAGCGGGCACTCCGCAGCTCTATGCCGTCTCGCAGCCTTACGGCAATCGCGGTTCCCAGTTCACCATCTATGGGGAGGACTTGGGCGATACGCCCGGACAGGTCCAGCTTCGGGGCATTAACTTGCCCGTGGTCAGTTGGACCAACAGGCAAATCCAGGTCCAGATTCCCGTCTTCTTCCCAACAGGCCCGCACCAGTTAAAGATCATCGCCAGCAATGGCTACTCTACCGTCAACGGGCTGACCTTCCACGTGCGGGGCCCGATGTATAACGTGCAGGTGTACGAGGTTGGTCCGGGGCGGACGTATGACCCCGCCAACTATGACGGAACCAGCCGTGGGCCGATCCAGCACGCCATCGACGATGCATGGGCGGCGCGCGTTCCGGCGCTGGTAGTGGTCTATCCGGGCACTCCGGTGCCGATGATCAACCCGCTGGGTATGTATCTGGAGAACCCGGTGATCTACTCGCCAATCAAGCTGCAGGGCGTTGGCCCAGGCGGCGCGTATGCCGACGGGTCTCCGGCAGTGCCCGGTTCGATCATCGATGGACGCGGGGTGGGTGGTGATAGCCCCTATACCGACTGGTGGCGGGCCACGCTCATCCCTGACATCTGGCAGAACCGGGGCGGCTGGGATCGCGGCCTGGTAGATGCAGACGGCAACCCGCGCATCTACGAAGGCGCGGTGATCACCGTGTACGGCCAGGAAAATGAGTTCCGACAGATATTCAACACCGCCATCGACGGCTTTGTCATCCAGGGCGGCGACCAGCAAGGCTTCCCGAACAACATCCAGCCAATCGGTGGCGAGCAGATACCCGGCGTCCAACCGGAGGTCGTGGTGCAGGGCGGCGGCATCTATGTGGATGGCTATGCCCCGTACCTCCAGATCACCAACAACATCATCCGCAGTAATGGCGGGTCCTATGGCGGTGGCATCCGCCTGGGGACGCCGAATGTGCAGCAGCCTCTCACGGATAACCACAACGACAATATCGTGATTGCCAACAACCGCATCCTTGCCAACGGTGGCACCAACCTGGCAGGCGCTATCGGCGTGTTCGCTGGGGCGGACAACTATGAGATCGCCTACAACGACATCTGTGGTTGCTTCTCTTCTGAGTATGGCGGAGGCATCAGCCACTATGGCTATAGCGCGGGCGGCGACATCCATCACAACCGCATCTACTTTAACCGCTCTTACGACGAGGGTGGCGGCATCATGATCGCCGGGGAACTGCCCGCCGATCCGACGGCACTCTCGCCAGGGGCCGGGCCAGTGAATATCTACAACAACCTGATCCAGTCCAACCTGGCAAACGATGATGGCGGCGGCTTGCGCTTCCTGATGTCCGGCAATTTCACCTACAACGTGTACAACAACATCATCGCCAACAACATTTCAACCCACGAGGGAGGCGGCGTCTCGATGAACGACGCTCCGAACGTGCGGGTCTACAACAACACCATCATAAAGAACATCACCACGGCCACGGCGATGACCAGCAATGGACAGCCTGCCCCGGCGGGCCTGTCTTCCTCGCGCAACAGCGCCCTGCTCCAGGCAAGCCTGCCGGCTGGCGCGCCGATCTTTAGCAATCCGGTCGTCTTTAACAATGTCTTCTGGGACAACCGGGCCGGTTACTGGAACGGCGACGCCATATCCGGCATCGGCCTGACCGGAGACCCTAACCCCATCAACAACTGGGATCTGGGCGTGGCCGATGGCTCCGGCACGTTGGATCCACGCTACTGCTTGCTACAGGTACCCTATAGCGGCGGGGCTAACAACATCGTCGGCCAGGACCCGCAGGTGTTCGAGTTGTACGATACGTCGGTACAGGTACTGCCCTGGCGTGGCAACGCCAACGTCGTGGGCATCAACCTGGTGGCGGTAGACCTGCCGGTGACGCTGATGGGCAACTATCACCTGACTCCCTCCTCGCCCGCCATCAACACGGGGACGAGTGGGGTAGCTGGGGTTAGCGCACCTACCACCGACTATGATGGCCAGAGTCGACCGTTTGCAGGCGGCTATGACGTAGGAGCGGACGAAGTGCACTGACCGAACGATCTGATGACCTTTCCGGTCGCCCCGCTCTTGTAGCGGGGTGACCGGAGGGGGTTCGGTGAGGGATCACCTCCCTGATCGAACGGCAGTTAGCGACAGGCTCCAGCTTGCAGGCGGAGAGCAGGGAAGGACAGTGAACCGGCTTACCGTCTTGCAAGCTGGAGATCCGGAATTCGAAAGGGGAAACCTATGCGCAACAAAGTTTATGGCCTTACCCGACGCGATTTCATAAAACTGGGGGGCGGCTTGCTGGCTGCTGCGGCCAGTTCGGCCATGCTCTCCAAAGCGATTCTGAAACCCGTGCAAGTGGTCCAGGCGGCGGGGGTCATCCCCGGCGCGCCCAGTCCAGCGCGGCAGCCTGGCGCAGCGCGGGCCAGCGCCCAGGTAGAGGCGCCCAGCCTCCATTTTGTGGGGACCGATGGCTGGATCTACATGCCACCGGATGCGACTGTGCCACCCTATCATCCCGACAACATGGCCCCGCCACCCTTTACGACCTACATCTTTGGTTTTAGGGACCTGACCTCCATCTCGGCAAACGGGAATCTAGTGAACGCCCAAAAGATGAAGGCCCAATACACGGCGCCCTTGTTCTGGCTCGAACAGGAGAACGACTATACCCTCAAGCTGGGCAACCTGGGCTTGCAGATCAGGCCGGACCTGATCGACGCGCACACGCTGCACTTTCACGGGTTTCGCAATGCCATCCCGATCTTTGACGGCGAGCCGCACTCCTCCGTGGGCGTGCCCATCCAACGCGAGTTGGTCTACTTCTACCGGCCCCACGATCCCGGCACCTACATGTATCACTGCCACTTTGAGGAGACCGAGCACGTGCATATGGGCATGATCGGCCCTTGCTACGTGACGCCCATCCAGAACTATGGCGCGAACGGGATGCCCGCGACGAGGCTGGGGGGCAATACTGATCCGGGCGTGCCTCGCGGCTATGTGTACAACGATGGCGACGGCTCGACGGCGTATGAGCGCGAGTTTGTCATGCTGCTCAGCGAGATTTGGGCCGAATCGCACTGGTGTGACTCGCACATCCAACTGCCCGAATGGAGCGACTATGCGCCCGAGTTCTATCTGCTCAACGGGCGCGTTTGGCCGCAAACGCTCCTACCCAATGGCCGGGGCACGCATCCCCTCACCGGCGACCTGATTCCCCCGGTGGGGCATCCTGAACTCCAGTACCAACCGCTGTCGGCCCTGGTCACCTGCAATGCCGGGGACCGGGTGCTGTTGCGGCTCATCAACCTGGGGTACGAGGAACAGACCATGCGGCTGAGCGGACCCATGATGCGCGTGGTGGGCAAGGATGCCACCCTGCTTCGCGGCCTGGACGGCGCGGACCTGACCTACCAGACCAACGCGGTCAGTATTGGGCCTGGCGAAAGTTTGGATGCCATCTTTGTGGCTCCTGAACACTCGGGCAGCGGCGAATATGACCGTTACTTGCTGGCTAATCGCGACTACCACCGGCTGAACAATGGTGGGCACCCCGGCTACGGTGGGCAGATGACCGAAGTGCGGGTCTATCCCGGCGGAACCTTGCCCCCGCAGACCGAACCCAACACGTAAGGCCAATCCGATCAGTGGAATGAGGTGAACTATGAAATCGAGGAAACTCTTGCGGATTCCCAGGTATCTCTCGCTGGCACTGGCGCTGGTTCTGGTAGCCGTCACGGTTTCTGGGCAGGTCGGCGTGGTGACTGCTCAGGGCGAACCGATGCCGCGCACGGGCATGGTCTGTACGACCAGTTCCACCGGCGCGTTTACCCTCACCACCAGGGACGGCTATATCTCCCTCCCCGATGGGAACGCGGTGTATATGTGGGGCTTTAGCGAGGGCGACATGCCCTTCCAGCACCCCAGCCCTGTGCTATGCGTGAATCAGGGGGACACTGTCACCATCACGCTGAACAATACCCTGTCAGAGGATGTCTCCATTGTCTTTCCCGGCCAGGAGAATGTGCTGGCGGACGGAGCGCCCTCTCAGCCGGTATTCAACGCGGCGGGGGAGTTGGTCTCCCTGGCCCCTGTGGCGGCAGCCAATGGTGGCAGCGTGACCTATAGCTTTGTGGCCAACCGCGCGGGCACTTTTCTCTACGAGAGTGGCACCGAGCCTACCAAGCAGGTCGACATGGGCCTGTTTGGGGCGCTGGTCGTGCGGCCCGCGCTGGACCCGGCGCTGCCAACGACTGACCCGCACACCGGCCAACCGATTGCGTACGCGTACAACGATCCCGATACAGCCTTTAACCCTGCGACCGAGTATCTGTTGCTCATCTCCGAGATCGACCCCGAGCTGCACATGGCGGTGGAGCAGGGCTATCTCTACAACATGAACAACTATACCCCGCGCTATTGGCTGTACAACGGGCGCAGCTTCCCGGATACGACGGCGGACAACGGGGCGACCTGGCTGGCCGACCAGCCCTATGGGGCGCTGGTCTATATCCATCCCTACGATCCGAACCCGACGCTGGGCGACGGCTCGCCCAACCCCGCCTATAACCCTTACCCCGCGCTGATCCGCAACATCAACGTGGGCACGATGAACTACTCGCATCACCCCCACGGCAGCCACGGGCGGCTCATCGCCTGGGACGGCTACCTGCTCAGCAGCGATGGAAGCGCCTCCGGCGAGGATATGTCCGGGGAAAAGTTCACGATAACGCTGGCCCCCGGCCAGACGATGGACTCGCTGTTCCAATGGGTGGATGTCGAGCATTGGAATCCGGTGGACAACCCGGTTCCCGTGACCATTCCCCAATTGCAGGACCTGGCTGTCGGCCAATACTACAGCGGCAGCCCGTATCTCGGCAACATCGAGAACCTGCCGGTTGGCACGCAGGCGCTCAACCAGTGTGGCGAGTACTACCACATCGCTCACAACCACGCGTTGCACCAGATTACCGCCTGGGGCGTGGTGTTGAGCGGGCATATCACCTTCACCCGCATTGACCCGCCATTGCCGAATCAGTGTGTCCAATAAGCGGTGAGGGCAGAGGGAGAGAAATATGAAAACCAAAATAAAGCACTTGCTATCCACGGGCGCGCTGATGCTCCTGGCTGTGGCGCTGATGGTATCCGCCGCACTGGCACTGGACTCCAGAGTGGCTGCCGCGCCCGGCGCTGCACCCCTCAGGGCGCTGCCGGGCAACGCTATGCCGCCATTGCCGGAAGCCGCCTCCACCCTGGCGGGCAGCACCCGCACGTTCCACTTGTGGGCGATGCCTGGCACGCTGACCATGCCCGATGGCCGCGCAATCCCCGTGTGGGGGTTCGCCGATAGCGCCACGGGGCCTGCGCTCGTGCCCGGTCCAGTGGTGCGCGCCAACCTGGATGAGACTATCGAGATCGTCTTGCATAACGAAATTGCGGGGCAAACCATCTCGCTGGGTTTTCCTGGCCAGCAGGCGTTGGTTCCCGATCTGAACGGCGTGCCTGCGGGCGGCACAGCAACCTATGTGTTCAACGCCGACCAGGCGGGCACCTGGCTCTACGAGGCCGGGCTGACCTCCGGCGGAGCGCGACAGGTAGCGATGGGCCTGGCCGGACCGCTGGTCGTCCAAGACCCGGCAGTGGTCCACGACCAGGAAGTCATCCTGGTCTTTAGCGAGGTCGATCCGGCCTTTAACGCGGACCCGGCCAATTTCCTCCTGCGCAACTGGCAAACCAAATACTGGCTGATCAACGGCCGGGCCTATCCCGACACCGGGTGGATCGGCGTCGCTGCCGGTACGACGGTGTTCATGCGCTATCTGAACATCGGCGTGGAGTACCACTCCATCGGGCTGCTGGGCCTTAATCAGCAACTCGTGGCGGCGGACGGCGTGGCCCTGCCCTTCCCTCGCGGAACGGGCGCGCAACCCATCGCCCCAGGCCAGACGGTGGAGGTGTTGGTGTCCATCCCCGCCGACGCGGCGCTGGATACTGTCTATACCTTGATCAATGCCAGCCTGCACCAGCACAACAACAACCAGCGACTGGCGGACAGGCGGGCGGCTTTTGGCGGCATGCTGACCTTCTTGCAGGTGACCGACGGCGCTCCGCCCGCCGGGAATGGGCCGACGCCAAGCAATGTAACCGTCACGCCGCAGAGGACCGATGGCAGTACGGGCGCGACCCTGGCCGCCACTCTGACGGATGATGACACAGATGTGGTAGCATACGAATACTTTGTAGACAGCACCGGCGCGCCCGGCACGGGAACCGGGGCCGCGGTGGCCCAACCGGCGCAGAGCGTGGCTGTAGAAGTCGTCTTCTCATCTGCGGAGCTGGCTGCCTGGACCGATGGGAACCACACCCTGTACGTCCGAGGGCAGGATGCTCTGGGCAACTGGGGCACCCTGGGTTCCGCCGTCCTGACGTTGGACAAGACCGGCCCAGCGGTTTCTGGCTTGAACCTGAGCCCCAATCCCTCCGATGGGACGGTGGATGTGGCGCTGAGTGCCACCGCAGATGACAGCGCGAGTGGCAACGGCAACGTCGTCGCCGCCGAATACCGGCTGGACGGCGGGGCCTGGCAACCCATGACGCTCAATCCGGCCAACGCCCCCGTCACGAACTTGGCGGCGACGATCCCGGCGGCAACGCTGGGCGCGCTGGCTCAGGGCGACCATCTGGTCGAAGTACAGGCGCAGGACGACCTGGGCAACTGGGGCACGGCGGGTTCAATCACTCTCAACATCACCGCCACACCGCCGACAGCGACTTGGACGCCAGTGCCTCCTACGCCGACCTTCACACCGATCCCGCCTACACCGACCTTTACACCAATCCCGCCGACGCCAACTTTTACGCCGGTTCCGCCTACGCCAACCTTTACACCAATCCCGCCAACCGACGTGACCGGCCCCTCGATCTCTGGCATGGCCCTCAGTCCCAACCCGACGCGAGGACAGACCAATGTCACGCTATCGGCGACGGCCACCGATTTCCAGCAACAGTCGAACATAGTGGCTGCGGAATGGTTCAGGGGGACGGACCCCGGCGTGGGCAATGGGACGCCCATGTCGGCCACGGACGGCGCGTTTGATAATCCCACCGAAGCGATTCGCGCCACGATCAGCGTGAGTGGCTGGTCAACCGGTCTGAATCAGATCTCGGTACGCGCTCGCGATGCGGCCGGGAACTGGGGAGCGGTTTCCTCTGCTTACCTGTGGGTGAGTCGTAGATAATTGTCCCTTCCTCTCGTAGGAGGGCGGCGTCAAGCCGCCCTCCTACGGACTGTGCATCCGCACATCAACTGGGAGAGCAGATGAACCAAGCAAACGCTTCGCGCAATCCCTCGAACGTACTGGCCCGTAATCTCAAAATGTTCCTGCCTGCCATTGCGCTATTCGTCATCGTCCTGGGGGTGAATATCTGGCGCGCCTACGGGGCGAACAGGCCCACCTTGCAGGCCAACGGCCTGCCCATCAGCCCAGAGATCGAAGAGCGCTTTGGCGTGCGTTTCACCGGGCTGCACCTGGTCGCCAGGGGCGGCCTGGTAGACCTGCGCTATCGGGTAATCGATGCGGGCAAGGCCAAGAACTTTGGCCACTATACCGAAACCTCGCCTATTCTAATTGCGCAAGATGGGCGCGCTGTCGAGGTTACCATCATGGGGTTGCATAACCACCGGGTGGAAGCCGGACGCATCTACTACATCCTCTATCGCAATACCGCCAGCGTATTACAACCGGGCGAAGAGGTCACCATACAGGTGGGCGATCTGCGCCTGGCACATTTCCCTGTTCAGTGAAAGGAGATTGTTTGGCATGAAGATGAATGGTGCATTGATGATCGTGCTCGCGTTGCTCATCGGGATCGTACCCCAGTTTGCCGACTGTCTCTCGCAGGGCAGCCAACTGACGCTGGAGAATGGCCGACAGATTCCCATGAAGTGCCACTGGACTGCCAGGGCCGAGATGGGCCTGGCCCTGCCACTCTTGGCAACCGGCATCCTGCTGGTGGTATTCCGGCGCAGGGACGCCCAGCGAATCTTGTCTCTGATTGGCGCCTTGTTAGGGGTGACAGCCATCCTGTTGCCCACGACGCTCATCGGGGTATGCGCCAATCCCAGCATGCTCTGCAAGTCGTTCATGCAGCCCTTCCTGATCCTGACGGGCAGCCTGGTCATCGTCGTGGGGCTGCTCGGCGTCGTGCAGACGTTCTGGGCCCGATCGATGCAGCTACAGAAAGAGGCAGCGTGAAGCTATCGCGCCTGATCTGGAAGAACGTTACAGGCAACGGCTTCCGAAGCCTGGCGATTCTCCTCTGCGCGGCCCTGGTGGCTGGCCTGGCGCTCGCGGCAACCTTGGTTATCCGCGGGGCTGAGGCCAGCCTGCGCCTGAACCTGCAACGCCTGGGCGCAGACATCCTCGTGCTCCCCTGGGGGACGATGACGGAGAAAATCGGCGGCGCTCGCCTGGTCAGCGCTGCCATTGATGGCTGGATGCCGCGCGCGTACATGGACCGCGTCGCCCGGTTGGATGGGGTCGCCCAGGTTTCCCCCCAACTACACCTGGCGACCTGGCAGGATGATCCCCTCTGCCCAGGGTCCGAGGCCTTTTTGGTGGCCTACGATCCGGCCACCGATTTCGTCCTGCACCCGTGGCTGGAACAGAACGCCAACGCATCGGCAGCGGGCCGCCCCACTGGCACAGCCATTGTCGGCGCCCGCATCGAGGTTCCGGATGGGAACCAATTGACGCTATACGGGCAGCCCGTGCAGGTTACCCATCGCCTGGCATCTACGGCCACCAGTATCGACCAGACGGTTTTCGTCGATATGCAAACGGCGGAGCGGATTATCGCCAGCGCCAACGCCGAGAACGACCAGAACATCGGCGACCGGGCGCTCAAGGCCGAGCCGGGCACCTTCTCGGCGGTCATGGTCAAGGTGGAGCTGGGTAGCGACCCCCACGAGGTTGCCGTGCGCATCCTGGAGCAGGTGCCGGGCGTGGTTCCCCTGGAAACACCCGACCTGTTCCAAACAGAGCGCCGCCAGATGGTCGGCATCCTGCGGACGATGTGGATTCTGTTGGCAGTCATCTGGGGCCTGACCGTGACCTTTATGGCGCTGGTATTCACCGTCGCCGTGCACGAACGGCGGGCGGAAATCGGGGTCCTGCGGGCGCTGGGTTTCCCGCAGGTCTTGGTGCTGAAAGCTCTGTTGTTGGAAGGGGCCGTGCTGGCCCTGCTGGGCGGGCTGATGGGCGTTACCGCCACGGGAATCGGCTTTGTGGCTTTCAGCGAGCGGGTCGTGCAGGTAACCCGGTTGCCCCTGCAACTCCCGTCTCCGGCGGGATTTGTCTCGCTGTCCCTGGGGGGGCAGATGATGGCCCTGATCAGCGTCGTCCTGGCGGCGTTTGTGCCCGCCTGGAAGATCAGCCGCCAAGACGTGGCTTTGGTCATGCGCGACTGAACATCAACCTGGAGAACAGGCATGCGTTCGATCTTTTTAGCGTGGAAAAATGCCAACGGCAATCCCTTTCGTAGCTGGACCGTCTTGCTCTGCGCCGCGCTGATGGCGGGGTTCGCCGTAGGGGCGACCATCCTCATCGGGGGGGCGGAGGACAGCCTCAACCTGGCGCTGGACCGCCTGGGCGCAGACATCATCGTCGTGCCGAGTGGGGCCGAGCAAGCGATGGAGAACGCCTTTTTGATGGGCGTGCCGCTGACCGCCTGGATGCCCCGCGATTATGTCGAACAGGTCGCTACCATCCCGGAGGTCGAGGCGGTATCCCCCCAGATCTACCTGTCCACCCTGCGCGGCGCAAGCTGCTGTTCGGTTCCCGAAATGTTCCTGATCGCCTACGAGCCAGAGACCGACTTTACCCTGCGCCCCTGGCTAGAGCGCAATCTGGAGGGCGGCCTGCAACTGGGACAGGCCGTGGGCGGGGCTTTTGTTTATGTGCCGATGGACCCCGGTTACATCCTGATCTATGGCTATGAGATCGATCTGAAAGGCCAACTGGAACCCACCGGCACAGGCTTAGACCAGAGTATGTTCTTTACCCTGGAGACCGCCCGCGACATCGCCCGGCTCTCCCCCACACAGGCCGTGCAGGAAATGGTTATCCCGCCCGACAGCGTCTCGTCGGTGATGGTCAAGACCCGCCGGGGGGCCGATATGCACCAGATCGCGCAGCAAATTGAGCAAAAGCTGCCGGACGTTACGGCCGTCGAGAGCACCAACCTGTTCCACTCGCAACGCGTGCAGATCATCGGCCTGCTGCAAAGCGTGGTCGTCCTGTTGGGGGTAGCCTGGGTGCTCTCGGTAGCCTTGATCGGCCTGGTCTTCTCGATGGCGATCAACGAGCGCCGACAGGAGATTGGCGTATTGCGCGCGGTGGGGCTGCCACGCCGGTTCGTGCTGCAAACCCTGCTGGGAGAGGGGCTGATCCTGGCCCTGGCAGGTGGGGTGTTCGGCATTGCCCTGTGCGTGTTCGCCATCCACCTGTTCCGCAACCTGATCATCCGCCTGATGGGCGTGCCGTTCCTGGTACCCTCTCCGCTGGCCCTGATCGGCCTGGGGGGGGCAGCCCTGGCGCTCGCCCTGGTAAGCGTTACCCTGGGCGCGCTGGTCCCCATTCTGCGCATCGGCCTGATGGACCCGGCCCTGGCAATGAGGAAGTGAGCGATGAAATCAAACCAGCCCCTGATTATGCTGCAAAACGTGAGTAAGACCTATACCCTGGCGAAAAAGCGCTCGGTGACCGCCGTGCGCGCCCTGAGCCTGGAGATCGACCAGGGGGAATTTGTCGTGATTACCGGGCGCTCTGGTTCCGGCAAAACCACCCTGCTGAACCTGATTTCTGGCCTGGCGCGGCCCACCTCCGGGCAGGTGTTGCTGGAGCAAACGGAGGTCTGGAAGCTGCCCGATGACCAGCAATCCCGCCTGCGCAACCAAAAGATCGGGTTCGTCTTCCAGTTCCCCAGCCTGATGCCCTCCTTGAACGCCCTAGAGAACGTCATGCTGCCCACGATGGCCGAAAAAGGCAACGATCAGGCGGCCATCCGCCGCCGGGCGGCCAGCCTGTTGGAAGAAGTGGGGCTGGCCGACAAGTTGGAGGCCTATCCGCGCCAGCTTTCCGCCGGGCAGCAACAGCGGGTCGTCGTGGCCCGCTCGCTGATCAACCATCCCGAGCTGCTCCTGGCCGACGAACCGACCAGCAACCTGGACGAACAAACCGAGCACGAGATCATGGCCCTTATCCAACAGATTCATCGAGAAAAGGGTATTACTGTCCTGTTGGTCACACATACCGTCGAGCTAGTCTCCTATGGCAATCGGTCCCTGCGCATGGCTGCCGGGGAGATTGTCTGAGAAACTGTTTATATAGATCTTGACACAGAACAAGCTGGAGGCATCTCATGAAATACTCTGTTCTTCTGGCGTTAGCATTCATCTGTCTCTCCATTCTGCACTTGATGGCTATCTATCCCGCTCAGGCGGATTCCACTCCTGCCGCGGCAAGCGAGCAAAAGGTCTCCGCCGAGGTGCAAGAGGCGATCGGCGCGGCGGCGCCTGGCGAGATGGTTCGCGTGATCGTGACTATGCGAGATCAGGCGCGTCTGGACCAGGTGGGTCGCCTGGATAGGGCGCAACGCCTGCAACGGGTGATCGAGCTGTTGCAGGCCAGGGCAGAGGTTACCCAGCAGCCCCTCCGTGCATGGCTGGAACGCGGGCGAAGGGAGGGAGTGGTCGGCGAGGTCGTGCCCTACTGGATATTCAACGGTCTGGCGGTGGAGGCCAACGCCGCCGTGATCGCACAACTGGCCCGACGCCCGGATATAATCCACATCACCCCAGATGCATCCATCGAGGCCCCTGCCCCGATGGCCGTTGACTATAATGCCGAGGCCAACCTGTCCATCGTGAATGCCCCGGCCTTGTGGGAACTGGGCTATCGCGGGCAGGGCATCGTCGTCGCCAGCATGGATACCGGCGTCTATCTGAATCACCCCGACCTGTACGCCCGGTGGCGCGGCGGCTCGAACAGTTGGTTCGACCCCTACAACCAGCACCCCAACACCCCCGTAGACATGAACGGCCACGGGACGCAGACAATGGGCGTGATGGTGGGCGGCGACGCGGGGGGAACGGCTATCGGCGTGGCTCCGGACGCCCGATGGATCGCCGTCAAGATATTCGATGATCGCGGCAGGGCGAGCGTCTCGGGCATTCATTCCGGCTATCAATGGCTGCTGGACCCCGACGGCGATCCGAGCACGCCGGACGCGCCCCACGTGGTCAACAACTCCTGGGGATTCTCCAGCACGTACTGCAATCTCGAGTTCGAATACGACCTGCAAGCCCTGCGGGCGGCGGGCATCCTGCCGGTGTTCAGCGCGGGCAACACAGGCCCCTACAGCGGAACCAGCACCAGCCCGGCCAACAACCCGGCGGCTTTGGCCGTCGGCGCAGTGGACGACGCGGGGAATATCTACTATTTTTCGGCGCGCGGCCCGTCCAGTTGCGGCGAGCCCGCCACCATCTTCCCCGAACTGGTCGCGCCGGGGGTCGGCATTCGGACCAGCAACCGCTATGGCTCCTATAACGACGCCACCGGCACGTCGCTGGCGGCCCCGCACGTTTCGGGGGCGCTGGCGCTGCTGCTGTGCGCCTACCCCGACCTTGCGGCAGCGGAGCAAGAGCAGGCGTTGTTGAACGGGGCGGTGGACCTGGGAGCCGTCGGCCCGGACAACACGTTCGGGTATGGGCGGCTCGACATCCTGGCTTCCTATCAGCCCCTGTCCTCTGGGCTTCCCACAGAAACCCCGATGCCGCCTACGGAAACTCCCGTTCCCAGCGCCACCCCGACGGCGACCTGGACGCCCGCCGCGACTGCCACGGCGACGCCAGAACCGGCAACACCGACGGCAACCTTTACGGCCACCCCTGAGCCTGTCACGCCAACGGCAACGTTCAGCCCCACGCCCGACCTGCCCACGGCGACACCGACCTTTACCCCTACCCCTGAATCGCCTACGCCAACGCCAACCCTCGCCCCCACGGCGACATGGACCCCACTGCCTACGGCCACGGCAACGCTGGCTCCTACGGCAACGCCCGGCAGCGGCGCGAACCTGGCGCTGGGCCGCCCCGTGACGGTATCCTCCTACCAGGACGACGCACACCATGGGAGCAAGGCGGTGGACGGGCAGGCTGACACCTATTGGCAAAGCAAACGGGCGACGTGGAGAAACCCGTTACCCTCAGAGTGGATCACTGTGGACCTGGGCAGCCAGATGGCTGTCGGGCAGGTGGTGTTGGCGTGGGATACGTACTATGCCACTCACTATACGGTCCAGGTCTCGAACGACGGCAGCAATTGGACGACGGTGTTCAACACGACTACCGGCAACGGGGGGACGGATACCATCTCCTTTGCTCCCGCTACGGCCCGCTATGTGCGGATGGATTCGACGGGGTGGAGCAATTTCCTGCTGCGTAACTGGCTGAAGGAAATCGAGGTCTACGAGTAGGGCCTGAGTGTTGGTTGATTGCAGATACGAGCGCGCGTCGAGCCAGGCTTTGCCTGGCTCGATTTTTGTTGCCTGGAAAGCAGGGAGAGGGCATCCGCGCAGTAGCCGCGCTTTCCATGGCGCGAGAGAGGCCGGCAGGGGTGTCGGCGGTCCGATTTTTCTTTCGTGTCCGTGCTTCTCGTGGTTGAATCTCCCCTTCCGGGTCTTCAATGCATCCTGGGTTACTCTCCCTTTTCCTCGCGCCCTGACTCGCGATTGACAGGGGCGACAAAACGGGCTATCTTTGCCTACTTGACGGGCTGTGATGCGCGCCGCGCCATATGTGGCGAGGACTTGCAGCCGTTATAGATCATAACCGGAGAGGAACTCCCTATGAAAAATCCTATTCGCGTGTCGGTTACAGGCGCAGCGGGCAATATCGGCTATGCCCTCATCTTTCGGATCGCCAACGGGGACCTGTTCGGCCCTGACCAGCCTGTGATCCTGCAACTGTTGGAAATCCCCCCGGCCATGAAGGCCCTGGAAGGGGTCGGGATGGAACTGACTGATTGCGCGTTCCCCTTGCTGGCCGATGTCGTCCTGACGGATGACGCCAACGTGGCCTTCCAGGATACGAACTGGGCGCTGTTGGTGGGCGCGCGCCCTCGCTCCAAGGGGATGGAGCGCAACGACCTGCTGGCCGCTAACGGCCCAATCTTTACCATCCAGGGGAAGGCGCTCAACACGCACGCCGCCGCCGATGTGCGCGTGTTGGTGGTGGGCAACCCCGCCAATACCAACTGCCTGATCGCCATGCACAACGCCCCGGATATCCCTCGCGAGCGGTTTACCGCCATGACTCGCCTGGACCACAACCGGGCCGTGGCGCAACTAGCGCAAAAGGCCGGGGTAGCCGTGGCGGACGTCAAGCATGTGGCTATTTGGGGCAACCACAGCAGCACCCAGTACCCCGATGCCTACAACGCCACCATCCAGGGCAAACCCGCCCCGGAAGTGATTGCCGATGACGAGTGGATCAAGGGGATCTTTATCCCCGTCGTGCAAAAGCGGGGCGCGGCAGTCATCGAGGCGCGGGGGCAGAGCAGCGCGGCCAGCGCAGCCAACGCCGCCATCAACCACGTGCAGAGCTGGTACCACGGGACGCCCGAGGGGGATTGGACCAGCATGGGCATCCCCAGCACGGGAGCCTATGGCTCTCCGGCGGACGTGATTTTCTCCTACCCGGTTACCATCCGCGATGGGGTCTACCAGGTGGTAGAGGGGCTGCCCCTCAACGATTTCGCCAAGGCGCGTTTGGTCGCCACCGGCGAGGAATTGCTGGAAGAGCGGGAAGCCGTGCTGGGTTCCCTGGACTCTTAGGCACAGCCATCGCCTGGTCAGCATACAAAAAGGGGGCGCGACAGCCATCTTTATCAGATGGCTGTCGCGCCCCCTTTGATTATTGCGGGTATATGTCAGGCCGGTGCCGGTTCGCTCCCGGCCAGAGGATCTGCGGCAGCGGGCTGGTCACCCACTGGCTGCGCCAGACGCCCCTCGGAGATCAACACTTCCTGCAAAGCCCGGATGCTGACCTCCAGCATCGCGGGTTCCGGGTCGCGGGTGGTGAGGCGCTGGAGGGCCAGGTTGGGCGCAACCAGCAGCCGTACAAACGCGCTCTTGTCGTAATACTTGGCCGTGAGTTTCAAGAACTCGTACGCGATCCCGGCCACGACGGGGATCAGCACGATGCGCGAGGCCAGACGCACCAGCAGCGGCGGACGCCCCATTAACGTGGAGAGCAGCACGAAAATAATGACCACTCCCAGCAGGAACCCCGTGCCGCAGCGGGTGTGTGCTCGCGAGTAACCGATCACAGATTGCGGCTCCAGGGGCGCGTCGTGCTCATAAGCGGCGATGGTCTTGTGCTCTGCGCCGTGATAGGCAAAGACCCGCCGGATATCGGGCATAAAGCCGATGGCCCACACATAGGCCAGGAACAGCCCCAGTCGGATGCCCCCCTCCAGCAAGTTGCTCAACAGGGCCGAGGCCACGTAGCGATCTGCCAGGCTGACCAGGAACATGGGCAACAGGAAGAACAGCCCCACGCCGAACCCCAGGGACAGCGCCACCGTGCCCCAGGCCAGCGGGCCGCTAAAGCTGGCTTCATTCTCCTCGCCAAGGGCCACGTCCGCCGACCACATCAAGGCCCGCAGGCCCAGCCCTAACGAGTCCCACAGCATGGTCAGCCCCCGGATAAAGGGCCACTTGAACACCCGGCTGCGGTACACCACCTGGTTCAGCGGCTGGCGGTGAACCACAATCTCCCCGTTGGGCGCTCGGACGGCGACAGCCCAATCGTGCTCGCCGCGCATCATCACGCCTTCGATTACTGCTTGCCCGCCATAGTTCAGGCTTGGCATGTCGTGTTGTTCCTCCTGGGAACCTGGTGACATTTGCGGCAGCGCGCCTCATAGACCTCGCTGGCTCCCACCATGATCACCGGGTCCTCGTAAAAAGCGGGCTTGCCGTCAATCAGGCGCTGGGTGCGGGTGGCCGGAGACCCACAGACGACGCAGATGGCCTGTAGCTTGGCGACTAGCTCGGACTGGGCCAACAGCAGGGGAATAGGGCCAAAAGGCTCGCCGCGAAAGTCCATATCCAGCCCGGCCACGATCACCCGCAAGCCCCGTTGGGCGAGTTCGTCGGCCACCTCAGCAATGGACCAATCAAAGAACTGGGCCTCGTCGATAGCCACCACGCGGGTATCGGATTCGATCAGCCCCAGGATATCCGCAGCGTGCTGCACCGTGAGGGCGTTCATCGAAGAACCGGAATGGGCGGCCACGCGCTGCTCGCCATAGCGGATGTCCAGGTGGTGTTGGAACACCTGCACCTTTTGCCTGGCGATTTGGGCGCGTTTGACCCGCCGGATTAACTCCTCGGTCTTGCCGCTGAACATACAGCCACAGATGATCTCGACCCAGCCACCATCGTAATGTTGGTAAATCATCTGGCTCTCCGCTGCTGTGATGGATGTGAACAAAAAGGCAGAGTGTCTCCACTCTGCCCTGAAAGCGATGGTTGCGGAAGCCGCCTACTCTTCGCTTTCTTCTTCGGTTTCTACGATATCCTCAATCGGCTCGACAGCCTCTTCCTCGTCCACCAGCTCTACCAGCATCCGAGCGCGACGGCGCTCCTCGCGGGCGACAGCCTGCTTTTCGGCGTTCTTGCGGAGCCTTTCCGAGCGCTCGACGCGCCGCTCAAAGCGATCCACCTGCCCGGCTGTATCGACCAGGCGCTGCTGCTGACCGGTGAAGAAAGGATGACAGGCGCTGCAGACCTCGGTCCTCAGCTCCTTTTTGGTAGAGCCTGTCGTCCAGGTATTCCCGCATGCGCAAACTACCTTGGCATCGGGATAATAAGTGGGATGAATATCCTTTTTCATTTTACTTCCACTCTCTCCGGATACACGGACACCTGCGTCCGCTTGCGCGCAATCGACTCGAACTTGACATAGCCGTCCACCGTAGCGTACAGCGTGAAATCCCTGCCCACGCCCACGTTTGTGCCCGGCAGAATGCGCGTGCCGCGCTGACGGATGATAATCGTGCCCGCATTTACGACCTGGCCATCATATCGCTTGACGCCCAGCCGTTGGCCCTGGCTGTCGCGGTTATTGGAATTGCTACCGCCACCTTTTTTGTGTGCCATCTAACTTCTCCTTCGTCTGTGCTCGTCTCTACGCCTTGATCTCGTCAATGCGCAGACGCGTATAATCTTGACGATGGCCAGTCTTGCGTCGGTAACGCTGCTTGGCGCGGTACTTGAAGATGATTACCTTGCGGGCGCGATCATGATCGACCACCGTGGCCGAAACACTGGCCCCGTCCACCACCGGGCTGCCCACCTGAACCTGTTCGCCATTGGCAACCATCAACACCCGATCCAACTCAACCGTCTCCCCGATGTCAACCTTCAGGCGTTCTACATCGATGGTTTCCCCAACCGTTACCTTGTATTGCTTGCCACCGGTCTCTACGACTGCATACATTTCTCCACTCCTCCGGGAACTGGCAGTTTACGACCGGTTCCTTCTTGATAGAAGAGTTCCCGGCCTAGTCGATCTAAAATTGTACTTGTAACTGTTCAGATTGTCAAAATACGCTTGGATAGCAACGTTACGGCCGCATAGCAGGCTCTCGCCCCGGAAGGCAACCTCACCTCCCGGCCTCCCCTCCAGATTTGGCGAGGAGGCGGCACGTGCCGCCAGGGATCAGCGGCGAGTGAGGGGCATCCCCGCACGCAAAACGGGGGCGCGGCCCTTGCTGCGGCTGCACCCCCGTTCGTCTATGCTTCTCTTTAGAACAGATGCTTGCCGCCCTGCGCTATGGCCGCTTTGATCTGGGCCAGCGAGGGGATAAAGGCATCTTCCAGCTTCTTGGAGACCGGGCTGGGCACGTCGGGCGCGGTCACCTTGCCCACCGGGCAATCCAGGTAGTCAAAGAAGCGCTCCTGAATTTCGTCCGCCAGCCGCCCGCTGAGCGACAGGCTGCGCGGGCTTTGCTCCACGATCAGCACGCTGCCTGTCTTGTGCACGGACGCGCCGATGGCCGCGTAATCCATGCCGGTATAGTCCAGCGTACGCAAATCAATCACCTCGGCGCTGATACCCTCGGCGGCCAGTTCGTCCGCCGCTTGCAGACAGCTCTTGACCCCCATCAGGTAGGTCAGCACGGTCACATCGCTCCCCTCGCGCACCACCTTGGCCTTGCCGTAGGGGATATAGTAGTCCATGTTGTTAGCGGGCACATTGTCCTGGTCCGCGTACAACATGCCGTGCTCGATCATCACCACCGGATCGTCAAAGCGCATGGCGGTATTGAACATGCCGATATAGTCGAACGCGTTGGACGGCGCCATCACCCGCCAGCCGGAGAACAGGGAAAAGAACCCCGCCGGGTCCATCGAGTGCTGCCCGCCATAGCCGTAGCCGATGGCTACGCGCGTACGCACCACCACGGGGAAGCAAATCGCCCCGCCATACATATGGCGCAGCTTGCCGATCTGGTTGAACAGTTGGTCAGAGGCCATCAGAGCGAAATCGGGGAACATGACCTCGACCACGGGCCGCAGCCCCACAGAGGCCGCGCCCCCGGCCATCCCCACAAAGCCGGTCTCGGAGATGGGGGTGTTGATCAGCCGGTCGGGGAAGGCCTCTTTGATGCCCCTGGTGGCGGCATACGCCCCGCCGCGCAGGTTGGCGACTTCTTCGCCCAGCACGATCACCCGCGGGTCGCGCTCCATATTGCGCAGCGTCGCCCCCGCGATGGCCTCTACGTAGGTCATCTTTTTCGTTTCCTGCACGTCCTCACGCTCGGTGATCGGGATACCGGCCAGCACGTCGTCCGCGCAGCGCACGTTCTCCACCACCGACTCGGCCGTAGGCCATTTGGCGGCGGGGATCACCCGCTTGCCATCTTCTTTCACCGTGCAAAACGCCTCGGCCTGGTCAATGGACGCGCGGGCCAGGGCGCGCAGTTGCTCATCTTCCGCTTCGGTGAGCAGGCCCAGCTCCATCAGCTTGCGGGGGAAGGTGACCGCAGGGTCCTTGCCCAGGTATTCCTGCTCCTCATCCTTGGAGCGATAGCCAAAGGCGCTGCCCGGCAACCGCCCGGCATGGTGGTAATGGCGGTAGGTCTTGGCTTCCAGCATCAGGGGGAACGGGTTCTGGCGCATCTTGGCGGCGGCGTCGCGCACGGCCACGTACATGGCGACCGGGTCCATGCCATCCACGATCAGGCTGTCGAACCCATAGCCCAGCGTGCGCATGGCCAGGTCTTGGACATAGGAGGACTCGGTGGTGCAGGTCCCCACAGCATACAGATTGTTCTCTACCAGGTAGAGGATGGGCGCGTGCCACAGGGCGGCCATGTTGGCGACCTCGTGGAAGCAGCCCTGGTTGATGGCCCCATCCCCAAAGAAGGAAACCACGATGGTATCCTTCTGCTGTATCCTCTGTGCCCAGGCCGCGCCCGTCGCCAGGGGGATACCCCCGCCCACGATGGCGTTGCTGCCCAGGTTGCCCGATTCGCCGTCATACAGGTGCATGGAGCCACCGCGACCACCGCACCAGCCTTCGCGCAGGCCCATGATCTCGGCCAGCGTCTTGTTCACGGCGCGCTGCATCTCGGCGGTAATCGGCTGCTGCAGGGGATGATACCCGTCGGGCGCATAGTACATGAAAGCCTTGGACAAAAAGTGGCCGTGCGCCCGGTGCGTGGAGGCGATCTTGTCCTCCCTTTGCAGCGTCATGGCTACTGCCGCGGCAACGGCTTCCTGGCCGATGCTCGTATGGGCCGGGCCGTGCACCAAATTCTCATCTTTCAGGTCCAACACGATGCTCTCGAAATCCCGGATCAGGTACACCAGGGCCAACATGCGGACCAGATTATCTTTGCCTATCGCCAAGTAATCCTCGTCGGAAACCTGCACTTCATAACAGGTTGCCGGCGCTTGGCGCTCTACCAGCTTGCTCATCACCCACCTCGATTTTCTATAATGCTAGGACTGCTTGATCTCGCGCATCTCGCAAACTTCGTGCTCTGCGCCATAGAAATAGGCCACCCATACTCCAGGGCGAATCTCTACCTTGTCGCCCAGGAAGCGAACGCCACGATCCACCAATCGTTGATAGGTGGCGTGGAAATCCTCGACCAAAAAGCCGATATGGATCAGCCCATAGTCGCTTTGCAGGGGGTCGGGCCGTGGCTCGCGCCCCTGGGGATAGGAATAGGCGAACAGCTCGATCACCGAGTTGTTGAGCTTCATGTGCACGATGCGCACCTTGGTGCCCTCGACGCCGATCAGCCGGGCCATCGGCTCGTCAAAGGTGCGGTCAAACACCTTTTCCATGCCGACCATATCCTGATAGAAGGCAACCACCTTCTCCATGTCCTTGACGCTGACAGCGACATGATCCATGCGGGTAAACATGTTCTTATGCCTCCATATCCACCAGGATTTTGACGGCTTCGCCCTTGCGCATCATCTCAAAACCCTCCTCCCAGTTGTCCAGGGGGATGATTTTGGTGACCAACTGGCGCAGCTTGTTCGCTTCGTCGCCTTCTACCGCCAGCGCCTTCTGCCAGCTACTGGGCGGCGAGCTAAAGCACGCGGCGACATCCAGCTCTTTGTACAGCATGGTATTCCAGGGCACGGGGATGGTTTCCGGGCCGATCAGGCCGATCAGCACGATCTTGCCGGTCTTTTTGACCAGCGGCAGCCCGGCGGAGATGGCCGCGCCAGAGCCGGAGCACTCGATCCAGGCGTCTACGCCCACGCCGCCGGTCAGGCTCATCACCACTTCGCGCAGGCTTTCGCGCTGCACGTTGACCACGCGGGTCGCGCCCATCGCCTTTGCCAGGGGGAAGCGCATGTCCTGGTCCATATCAGTGCCCGACACGATGATGTGCCGGATGCCCAGCCGACTGGCCCAGATGGTAGCCATCAGGCCCATCGTGGCCGCGCCGGAAATCAGGATACTGCGCTGGTTGCTCAACTGCCCCCGCTCGAGCAGGCAGTGTGTGGTGATGGCAAATGGCTCGGTGACGCCCGCCACTTCCCAGGAGACGCCGTCGGGCAGGTGGTGCGCCAGCCAGGCGGGAATAGCCAGGTATTCGGCAAAGGCCCCATCGTACTTGGACCCCAGGGCCAGCTTGCTATCGCAGATGTGGGGCTTGCCCGCCAGGCACAGCTCGCAACTGCCGCAAGCGCCGGTGTGCAACTCGCCCACCACCCGCTGTCCCACCGACCAGTCCTCGCGCACGCCCTCACCGACCTGGACGATGGTCCCGCAATACTCGTGCCCCATGATCACCGGCGGGGTGTTGGGGAACTCGTCGGCGTAAATGTGCAGGTCAGTGCCACAAATGCCGCAATATTTGACCTTGATCAGGATTTCATCTGCCGCAATCTCGGGCACGGGAACGTCGCGAACGCCCACGTTCCCCTTGCCGGATGCATATTTGACGAGAGCCTTCATGATTTTTCTCTCCCACTGTGATGCGTGAATCGTTGGTTCCTGCGTTGCCGCTCGCCTTCCGGCGCTGCTATCAGCCGGGGAAGGGAATGCCAAAGCGGCTGCCGAGTTCTTCCAGTTCGTGATACAGCCCCGGATCGACGGGCAGACCCTCTTTTTCGCGCAGTGCGCGGCGCTCCCCTTCGATCTGGCCGGGGTAGTAGATTTTGTTGAATCCCTTGGCCGGGGGCAACGCCTGGAACTCTTCCAGCATCTGCCCCAGGTAGCTCTTGAACTGCTCCAGAGGCATAAAGCGGTTGACGTCCATCACCTGGATAAAGTGTCCCAGCTTGCGCGGCTGATCCATCTCGCCGTACATCTTGTTGATGTGCGGGCCAAAGGGCATGCCAGACAGCACGCTGCAAAAGATGTCGATGATCATCGCCAGGCCGCTGCCCTTGGGTCCGGCGATGGGGTGCAGACCCGCGATCTGGTTCGGGTCGGTGGTGGGGTTGCCGTCCTCGTCAAAGCCCCAATCGGCGGGAATCGGCTTGCCCTCAACCTTGGCCAGGGCGATCTTGCCGTAAGGGATGGAGGTGGTCGCCATGTCCAGGGTTACCGGGATGCCGTCGGTGGGGAAACCCACCGCCAGCGGGTTCGTGCCAAAGAAGGGCTTGCGCGCCCCAAAGGGGATCAGGAAGGCGTCGGTGTCGGTCATCATGATGCCGATGCACCCTTCCGAGGTGATCCGGTTGATATAGTAGCCGGTCATGCCAAAGTGGCTGGAGTCGCGCACGACGATGGTGCCGCTGCCGTTTTCCTTCGCCAGGCGGATGGCCTCTGTGCAGGCCTGGTAGGTGATGACGTGGCCCAGGCCATCATCCCCGTGCATGATGCCGGTGGAGGGCGACGTCTGCTCAAAGCGTGGGTTGGGATGCGTTTTGATCGTCCCGTTCTGCAGGCGCGTGACATAGTGCGACAGCCGGATGATGCCGTGCGAGTCGATGCCCGACAGGTTGGCCGTGGTGAGGCACTCGGCGACGATGCGCGCATCGTCTTCCGGGACGTCGACCGCCATCAAGACCTGCTGGACAAAGGAGAATACTTGTGAGACTGGAATCTGGCGCGTAGTTTCGTTGTTAGTCATTGTTATGCTTACCCCATGTAGATCCCGCCGTTGATATCGACCACGAGACCGGTAATGTAATCCGAAAGAGGAGACGCCAGGAAGAGCACCACGTTGGCGACGTCCTGGGGCTGCCCCAGCCGCTTGAGGGGGATGGTCTTGAGATAGTCGTCTTCGTGTCCGCCGACCTGCTTGACCACCGGGCCGGTGGCGATGATGCCAGGGGCCACCGCGTTCACGGTGACGCCGCACGGGCCGCCCTCTTTGGCCAGCGTCTTGGTCATGCCGATCAGGCCCGCCTTGGAGACGGAATACTGCAAGCTCGCCTCAATCCCTCCGACCCTGGCAGCCATCGAGGAAAAGTTGATGATCTTGCCATAGCCCCGGTCCTTCATGCCCGGCATCAACTCCCGGCAGACCAGGAAGGGGCCGCGCAGGTTGACGTCCATGATCTTGTCCCACTTGTCCACGGACACCCCGGCGATGCCCTTCTGGTAGACGATCATCCCGGCGTTGTTGACCAGGATGTCGATGCCGCCCATCTCGTTGGTGAGCGTCTGGCACATGGCGACGGTGTCGTCGGGGTCGCCCAGGTCGCACCGGAGGGCCAGGCCGCCCACGGCGGCGGCGGCTTCTTGTGCGCCGGGCAGGTTGATGTCCACGACGGCGACCTGCGCCCCAGCCTGGGCCAGCGTGTCGACGCACGCGCGCCCGATCCCGGCGGCGCCTCCTGTGACGAGTGCTCTCTTGCCACTCAGATCGATGTTGTACATGTTCGCCTCCTGAGCAGGATGCTGTTTATAGGATTGTCGTTGCGAATAGGCAGGCAACACCGGAGGCCCGGACCCAAGCAGCCGACCGGTGCGTGTAGTATACCACTTTTGGCGCTATCAGGATAACGCCAGATGGCTTATTCGTCGCGAGTGCCCGCCCCACTATAGCCAGCACAGCGGAAAATACAAGCGCGCTCGCAGAGGCGAACCGGACCGCCGCCACCCTTGGCGGCAGCCGTCATCGATATGCTATGTTTGATTTTATTTGAATGAGGCGCAGGCGCACGCGTTGTGTAACTTTGGCATGGGCTTATGTCGTATACGGGACAGCGGTTGCTTGCATAGGGGGATTATGTTATACTCGCGGCATGGGAACGGGATCAACTGCAATCCCGATCCCTCGCAAGGGTCCGCGCGAAAACTGGCTCTTTCAACGACAAACCGGAGTGCTGCCCTATAAGCAGGCTCCACCATGCAATGACGCCCTGGTGCCGGAGGAAATGCACGTGAACCGAACCTATTGGCTTGACTTGTTCACTGGCGTGACCTGGGAGGAGTTCCTGAAAGCTGGCGGTTCCGTGAGCGGTTTCAGAGAATCCCGATGGAGCGCAGTTCAAAAGATTGCGGAGGGGGATTATCTGCTGTGCTACCTCACAGGCGTATCCCGCTTCGTCGGAGTCCTTGAGGTTATCTCCAAGCCCTACAAGCAGCAAGAGCGTGATATCTGGAAAGAAAATTACTTCCCCTGTCGTGTGCGAGTCAAGCCCATTGTGCAACTTACACCAGAGACTGCGGTTCCGGTTCTGCAGTTGCGTGATAAGCTCAGCTTCTTTGAAAACATGAAAAGCCCCCATGCCTGGACTGGACGTTTCCGCGGCTCACCCACGAAATGGGAAGCCAAAGACGGCGAAGCCATCGTGCAGGCTGTGCTAGAGGCACAAGAAAGTCCTATTCGACGGCCACTCGATAAGCGCAAGTTGAGCTATCGTCCCGTCGCTCTCCGCGCCAAGATGGGTTCCGTCACCGTGCCTGAATCGAATGATGAACAACCGATATTAGACGTCAAAGAGGTGAAGGTAGTTACCGAACACACGGAAGTACAATGGCTTCTGCTTAAGCTCGGCTCAGATATGGGGTTCGATACGTGGGTCGCACGCAACGATAGAAACAAAGAGTTCAGCGGTCACAAGTTTGCTGACCTGCCTCGTCTCAAGGCAGACCTTCCCCTTCAATTTGATGATGCTACCAACAGAACCATCGAGCTAATAGATGTCTTGTGGCTGCATGGACATGCTATTGTGGCTGCGTTTGAAATCGAGTCTACCACCTCCATCTACTCTGGGCTTTTGCGCATGTCCGATCTGGTTGCTATGCAGCCGAACCTGAACATTCCTCTCTATCTTGTCGCTCCTGATGACCGACGCGACAAAGTGATAACCGAGGTGAATCGGCCTACCTTCTCCCGACTCAAGCCCCCTCTCTCGGAGGTCTGTCGGTTTATCTCTTTCTCTGGACTAAAGAACCAGATCAAACAGGTGGCCCCTTATATCCGCTATCTCAAACCAGAGTTTCTCGATGAGCTTTCCGAGTCATGCGAGCTTGAGGACGCGTAGAGAAACGTACGCGCCCGCGCGCTTGTTCTGGCACAAGCGGCACGGGTGGAGGACGAAAGGTAGGTTCAACGTGATAGGCGAGCCATCAAGGAGAATTTGAACGTGGATTCAGAAACAGTAGCTGCTTGGGTCGAAGCTATCGGGACGTGGCTCGCAGCAACGTTGACTTTTTTCGTCCTCCTATGGGCGGTCTTCCATGAGCGCCTGATAGACTGGTTCAATCGCCCAAAATTGTCTGTCTCTATCAGGCCATCTGCACCGGACTGTATGAAATTGCTCTGGGGAATGCTCAAACAAAGAGCCGATTCAATCGAGGTACCACTGCCCGTTCCCGTTTACTATCTTCGGTTGAGAGTCTCCAACTTTGGCAGCCGAAAGGCGGACACCTTGCAGGTCAGGCTTGCAAAGGTAGAACAACTAGACAAAGATGGTAATCATCCAATCCCATCGCTGAGTAACCTTAACCTAACTTGGGCACGCAAAGAGAATGGCGATAACTTGGTTTTCCTCCCAACGTTACAGCGGCGTGCCTTCGAGCATTGTAACCTCGCACACGTATTTAGACCAACTGATCGCCATCGAAAGCATGTGTTCTTTCTGTTCGAACAGAAGGAGTGGCCACATGTGAGCAAGGACCAGACCATCTTGAGCCTTGACGTTGCCGATAAGGCTTTTCACCTTCCACACCTGCTTCCCCCTGGATCATATCGTTTCCATTTGGCTGTATCTTCTGCCGACGTTGCCCCAGTTACCAAGACAATCGATCTTACCCTCACTGGTGACTGGTATGATGATGAAGGAGAGATGTTCCTAAAGGGTGTGACCGTGAGCGAATCCACACACTGAGCCGAATGCAGCAGAAGCGACATCTAGCCAGCAAATGTAACAGGAAGACTTGGGTAAACGGCCTGCAAGAGCAATCGCCATCCGATGTATGCGCCTCTTCTTCCACGATTGCTGGAACGGATATACGACCGCCTGATTCTGGCCTCTGCTCGGCTGCCCCTCACCCCGGCCCTCTCCCAAAGGGCGAGGGTGGCGGATGGCGGCGGTCCAACTCCCTTCTCCCCCTGGGAGAAGGTGCCCGAAGGGCGGATGAGGGGACCTCGGTGAACTTGCCATATAATTCGCCAACAGCATCTTCCATACCGCGCTTATAGGCAGTTAAAACTGCACCAACCTCTGCGAAATCGCCCTTCGGCGATTGGATTTCTAGCCTGCGAAGGCAAGCGCGCCATGTATGGCGATGCAGGAGTTGCTGCGGTTTCAACCGCCAGACCGCTCTTCCCTACCGATAGCACCGCCGCCCGTAGGTGGCGATCTCGTCGTTCATCGCCTCGATGAGCGCGGGGTTATACGGCACGCTGTGGCTGGGCGCGGCCACGTATCCCCCGCCGCCCGCCAGATCGTCGATGCGTCGGCGCACCTCGGCGCGCACCTCCGCGGGCGTGGCGCCGGGCCGGTTCAGCACGAACTGGCTGTCGATGCCGCCGTGGAAACAGATGCGCCCGCCATACGCGCGCTTGAGCGCCGCCAGATCGTTGCACGGCTGGCAGGGGTTAAAGATGGCCGCCCCCATCTCGGCCATATCGCCGAACACCGACTCGATCTTGCCGCAAGAATGCTGGTTCACCAGGATGCCGCGCCGCTTGATACAATCGTAAATGCGCTGCGTGTGCGGCTTTAAAATCGCGCGCCAGACGTCGGGGCGCATAAACAGGCCCGTCTGCGTGCCCCAATCGTCCCCGTACCAGAGGATGTCCAGATGGGCCGCATCGTCCAGCCGCTCGATCACGCCGATTTTATAGTCTGCGACCGCGGCGATCAGCGCGTCCATCCGCGCGGGCGCGGTGATATAGGCCATCAGTGCCTCGTCCATGCCGAGCAACAGATACGACCGCTCGAACAGCCCCATCTCCACAAAGCCGGACACCAGATGCTCCTCGCGGTCGATGGCCGCCGCCTCTGCCGCCACAGCGGCCCAGTCCAGGGCATCCAGGTCGGGGAGCGTGATCTGCTCGCGCCATTGCGATAGATCGGTGATCGTATGGCCGCCGTGGGTGGGATAGGTGCCCCCCTCAGCCTGCTCGTCAAACGACCAGTGCACGCAAAATGCGTCATACCCCGCCGCCGACGGGCGTTCCACCACCGGCGAGCGCACCATGATCAAGCTCTCCATGCCATTCGGCACCCACTCGGGGCCATTGTGATGGATAACGCGCAGCAGGTTCTCTTTGGGCGTGAGTGTCATGATGTCGCTACTCCTTCCCCAGGGCAGGTTTCGATGGACGGCAGCCTCACTCCCGTTCTATCGGATCATCGGTAGCCTGTCAAATGGTGTGTAGAAGCCCAACCTGGGACTGAAGGTCCCAGGCTGCGGAAAGAAGAAACCTGTTGAAACAGGTTCACTCGTTTTTAGTGCACTTGAGCGCACTTTTTCTTACACTAGCCCGGCACCTTCAGTGCTGGGCGTGGGCACGGAGCGTGCCCCGCAGGGGCGGATGAGGGTCTGCTGACGGCGCTCCAAGGCGTGCGCGCCCACAATCCCCTTTTCGTGTCTTTCTGTATTGGTCAAGCGGATGTTACACAGACATGGGTAAGTGGTTGATTAGAGACAATTGCTGTGTGCTTATCATAGGCGTGATTTCCATATCGCGTTCTGCGCTGGATTACGCTTCTTTCGCGGTATGGAAACCGCGCCTACGAGCACCCAACGTCGCTGCTTTGACGCAGGTGTGTAACCTCACCCTGACCATCACACTTTTCGTGTCTTTCGTGCCTTTCGTGGTTCCCTCTCCTTCTGTGTTTTCCGTGCATTCTGTGGTCCATCCCCCCTGCCCCCCTCCCAATTGAGCCATTCGCCGGAATCCGGTATAATCCGGCAGACACGGGCCAGCTTCGGCGTGCCTTCACCCGTTAGCCTGGCGACCGGATGTGGCGCAACCTATCGCAGATCAAAGGAGCAAGAACCATGTCCCCCATGACGATGCGCGAGCGCATACTGGCCGTAGTGCAGGGGCGCGAGCTGGATCAGGTGCCGTTTGTGATGTACGATGGCATGATAGACACGCAAGAGGTCTATAACTGGCTGGGGCGCAGCAACATCGGGCGCTTGCGCTGGAGCAGAATCCACCGCGTAGAGCACCCCCATTGCCGCTTTGACTCGGAAGATTATTACGTGGGCGAGGCCCACTGGCGTCGCAACTGGCTGCACACCCCCGTCGGATCGCTTTTTGAAGAACGCGCCTTTGAGACCGCCTATTCCAGCAGCTCCATCCGCAAGCATTACGTCCAGGAGGAGCAGGATTACGACGTCCTCTGGTACTACCTCAACGACTCGATCATCCTGGAGAATTATGACCAGTATTACCGGGACCAGGACGCGCTGGGGGACGACGGCACGCCGCTGGTAGCCATCGAGCGCTCGCCCTATCAGCAACTCTGGGTGCAGTGGGTGGGCATTGATCGGCTGGGATTTCACATGATGGACTATCCCGATCGGGTGGCCCACACCGTGGAGCTGTTGCGCAAGCGGGCGCGCCAGACCTTTGAGCTGGCCTACCGCTCGCCGGTGCCCTTCATCGACTTTCCCGACAACATCACCGCGCCCACCATCGGCCTGCGCCGGTTCCAGGAATACTGCGTGCCCTTGTATAACGAGCTGGCGGACATGCTGGCCGAGCGGAACGCGCTGGTGTTCGTGCACATGGACGGCGATCTGAAGCCGTTGTGGCAGGCCATCACCGACTCGAAGGTGGGGGGCATTGACTCGCTGGCCCCTGCGCCCGACAACGACACGCCGGTAGCGCTGGCGGCCAGCATGTGGCCGGAGAAAAAGCTGTTCGTGAACTTTCCTTCTTCCGTCCACCTGCGTCCGTATGAGGGAGTGCGGGCCGAGGCAGAGACCATCCTGCAAGGGGCGGGGCACACCGGGCGGCTGCAGATCCAGATTTCCGAGAACGTGCCATTATATGTCTGGCGCACCAGCTTCCCGGCCATCGTGGACGCCGTGCGCGCCTTTGGCAAGCCCTGATCTTCAGCGGATGATAATCGCGCTTGCTAAGCAGCGCTTGACGAGCGCCGCTTAGCAAGCAGTGCTCGTCAAGCGGAAACTCGGTCAATCAGCGCACGTATGCTCAGAGACCTGCCGGAAGTGAAAGCCATAGATGGCGAGGGTGATCGCCTGCGGGAACAGGCGCGGTCGGTGGAGCAGCGTCCAGAAGAACAACCGCCAATATTCCAGGCGCTCCTTGCCGCGAATCCCCAGCACGACGATGGAGCGGAAGAACGCCTCCAGATGGATCCAGTTAATCGCCTGGCGGGTGACATTGGGCTTTTTGTATTCGTTCAGGAAATTACGCACCCGCTGATAGTAGACCTGGGGCGAATAGATGGTGGCCAGGATGTGCCGGTATCCCTCTTGCAACACGTTGGGGTCCATCTTGGGCTGGAAATTCATCGTCCCGTCGGTGTTGTTCCCGGAAAAGTCCGTTAGCAGCCGCCCCTCTTTCTCCATCCGGTCATACAGGCGCGTACCAAAGGGCGCCTGCAACAGCCCCACCATCGCCATGACGATGCCGCTGCGCTGGATGAACTCGATCTGGCGCTGGAAAATAGAAGGCTTGTCGCTATCAAAGCCCACGATAAAGCCACCCTGCACCTGCAACCCGGCGTGCTGCAACGTCTTGACGCTCTCCACCAGGTCGCGGCCCTTGTTCTGCGATTTGTTGCACTCGGTCAGGCTTTGCTCGTCGGGGGTTTCGATACCCACAAACACCGTGTCGAACCCGGCCTCGACCATCAGCCGCATCAGGTCGGGGTCATCAGCCAGGTCAATGGACACCTCGGTCCCAAAGGCCAACCCCTCCTTCCCCTGACGCCATTCGATGATGGCGGGCAGAATGTCGTGCGCGAGTTCGCGGCGATTGCCGATCAGGTTATCGTCCACAAAGAACACGTTGCCGCGCCAGCCCGCCTTGTACAGGCTATCCAGCTCTGCGATCAACTGCGGGGCGCTCTTGGTGCGGGGGCGGCGGCCAAGCATGGCCGTAATATTGCAAAAGTCGCAGTTAAAGGGACAGCCGCGAGAATACTGAATGCACATATCCGAATAGTGGCGCAGATTGAGCAGTTCCCACATGGGCGCGGGGGTATTTTTGATGTCAGGGAACTCGGTGGTCTCGTAGAGACGCTGCGACTCGCCCTTTTCCAGGTCGGCGAGGAACAACGGCAGGGTGATCTCGGCCTCGTTGAGCACAAAGTGGTCCACGTCGGGGAATTGCGCGTGCTCGCCCATGAACAGCGGGCCACCGGCGACGATTGTCACCCCGGCCTCCTTGCAGCGTCGAATCACCTCGTGGGTAGAATCGCGCTGGGCCACCATCGCGCTGACGAACACGCAATCGGCCCATTCCAGGTCCTGGCGGGTCAGCGTGGCGGCGTTCATATCCACCAGGCGCTTTTCCCATGCGGGGGGGAGCATGGCGGCCACGGTGAGCAGCCCCAGCGGGGGCAGGGAAGCCTTTTTGCGGATAAAGGGCAGGGCGTGTTTAAAGCTCCAGAAGGTGTCAGGGAACTCGGGATAAACCATCAAAACGCGCACGAAAATCTCCTTTCAGTACGTGAATCCCCATCGCGGGAACGAGGTGCAGCAGGCAGGTGTTTCTTCGCGGGGATACAAGGCGGCCAGCCATAGGGCCACAAATCTCTTTAGGTATCGCTTTTTTAGACACAGGGATTACATGAAAGGTTACATTTTGGGGCAAATCCCAACACGAGGCCTAGAGTCAGCAGTATCGGGGGCAGATTACGCCTCGTAGCCGCAGTTGATAAAGTTTGGCATATTAATCGGGTAATGCGTCGGCCTACGCCGGGGGGCTTCACTCCCCGGCTGCCGCGGCTGAGTACAGCCGAAGGAGAAACCGGCTGAAGCCGGTTGGATACTTTTTAGTGCGGTTTACCGCACTTCACCTTACATCAGCCAGGGACCTTCAGTCCCTGGCGTCAGCACGCCGCGTTACCCAAGTTAATAGTCAAGTTCACAAGTGCGGCTACGAGATGCCGCATGTCGAGGCGCACTCGCCAGTGAGGCGCACTCGCCAGGATTTACCCGCGCCTGGCTGTCGCTTTCTGGGGAGAGTCGGTGGCGGCGGGTTTGGCGTCCGCAGCCTGGCGGCTACGCCAGGCCAGCACATCCTTGCGGGGGCAAGCCGCGATACAAGCCCCGCAGGCAAAGCAATCCGCGTGTACGGCCTTGCCCGCATAGATATCGGCCATCGCCTGGCCGGGGCAGGCCCGCACGCACAACTGGCAGTTCTTGCACGCCTCGCGGTTAATGCGCGGGCGCAACAGGCTCACCTGTTCCACCGCCCAGCTTAGCAGGCCAAACGGACAGAGAAACCGGCACCAGGGGCGGTACACGAACAGGCTGGCAACCAGCAAAACCCCGCCGAATAGTCCGATCCCCAGGGTCCATTGGAATGAAAAGAGCCGGAAGGGGTCTATCCAGCCGATCCAATCGAGTCCAGCCAACGCCAGGCCGCCGACCAGCGCCACGAACGCAGCGATGCGCACGCTGTTGGTCAGCCGGAAGGAGGGACGCCATTTGGGGAGCGGGATGCGGGCCAACAATTCTTGTAGCAACCCCAGCGGACAGGCCCAGCCACAGAAAGATTTGTTCGAGACCCAGGAGGCGATCAGCAGCAGGCCCAGCATCCCCACAATGGGAAGCACCACGCGCTGCAAGGGGGGCGCTTGCGCTGGCCGCGGGCGCAGGACTTGCGCCAACAGGTTGCGGATAGAGAGCACCGGGTTGGGGTCGGTGCCTCCGGCAGCCAGCAGGCCAAAGACCAGCCCAAACAGCAGCACCCCGCCAATCAAAAAGCCCAGCCGAACCCCGGCGGACACGCGTCGGCGCCGCAACAACAGCGTGCCGATAAGCATGACCACCAACCAGAGCACAAACTTGACCAGAACGATGGGAGAGAACGCATCCGTCATGGTTAACCTTCCTTTTCTTGCTGAAAATAGTCCGTGTACTCGTCCAGAAAGCGGCTCAGGCGCTGGCGCACCTGCCGGATTTTGAGCGCCCAGGTATGCAAATAGTCCACCCCCTCAGGAGTCACCTCGTACAGTCGCCGCGCTGGGCCACGCCCCTCCGTGTCCCACGTCGAGCGCACCATGCCCTCCTCCTCCAACTGGCGCAGCGTGCGATAGAGCAGGCCGGGGTCCACGCAGGGGATTTGCTCATCCTGGGCCAGCCGCTCCATCAGTTCATAGCCATAACCCGGTTTTTGCAGCAACAACAGCAGCAGCCAGGGCTGCACAAAGCCATACACTCGCCCGGCCATCGGCAAGCGTTGCTCCAGCTCTTCGGGCTGATCGGATTCGCCGCACATGGTTCACCTCCAACTGTATCTATCTGGCTATGTAATCTATATGACTGATGCATATATACTACAATGTGCAATAGATGTCAAGTCCATCGAAATCGTAGGGCGGCGGTGTGGAGGAGCGCGGTATTAGACCGCGCCTACGATCCCCGCAGATGGCCCCGGCTTGACGCGAGCGCGATCCTCGTTATAATTAGGATAGTTAATTATTAAGTGTGCTAACCACCATGACAGATACGAGACAGGCAGCAATAGATCACGTGCTCCAGGTTATCCCCCTGGTCATGCGCGCGCTGGGCGGAGAGCTGCGGCGCGCGGCACATACCCTCGCGCCCATGCACTTTCACCTGCTCACCCTGCTGGCCGAACATCCCCACAACCTGAGCGAGCTGGCCGAACGACAGGAAGTGAGCCTGCCCAGCATGTCCCATTCGGTTGCCACGCTGGTAGAGCGCGGATGGGTAATGCGCACCCAGGATACTCGTGACCGCCGGATGGTGATCATCGAGCTGGCCCCGGAGGGCTACAAGGTACTGGAGAACCTGCACCAGACGCTGCAACAGGAAGTAACGCAGCGATTGGCTTGCCTGTCTGTCCAAGAGTGCGAGCGGCTGCTGGATGGCCTGGAGTTGCTACACGCTGCCTTTGCAGCGGATGGGCAGGACCACCCCTGCGCGGCGGGCCTCACCTGCGGGCGCAAGCCTGACTGATCCATCCGGCGGCGGGATGTACCGAGCGAGTGGTTGACGTCGCTGATTTCTCTGGCATACAATGGCTCCCCTTGGTAACAAGGCGCTTGGCAACAAGGCACCTTGAGAACAAGGCCCTTGCCAAGCGCCACGCGTAGGGTGGTTGAGAACGCCCTTGATAATCCTGATAGCCCCGTAAACTGTGCGCGGAAGGAGTGCATGCGGTGAAACACCTTTGGCGTTCCATGCGTTTTCTGAAAAAATACTGGATCTTTGCGTTAGGCACGTTTATCAGCCTCGTGATCTCGACCGGATCGCAGTTGGTCATCCCGCGCCTATCCCAGACCATCATTGACCAGGGAATTGTGACGGGTGACCTGAACCGCGTGATCTGGTTGTCCCTGGCGATGGTGGGCCTGGCGCTGGTGCGCGCCGTGTTCCAGTTCGCCCAGGGGGCGCTGGCCGCCCGCTCAGCCCACGGCATCGCCTATGACATGCGCAACACCCTGTACGCCAAAATCCAGTCCATGTCCTTCAGCTACCATGACCGCATGCAGACGGGCCAGTTGCTCACCCGCGCCACGTCGGACGTCGAGACGGTACAACGCTTTGTAGGCCAGGGCAGCATCATGTTCCTGTCCGCCGCCCTGGGCATGATCGGCGCGCTGGTATTGCTGTTCACAGTCAATGCGCGGCTGGCCCTGATCATGGTGGCAGTTATTCCGGTGACGTTTATCATCTTTGGCATGTTCACTAGCCGGGCCATGCCACTGTTCAAGCAGATTCAACAACGTCTGGGCAACCTGAACACCATCCTGCAAGAGAACGTGGCCGGGATTCGCGTCGTCAAGGCGTTCGTGCGCGAGCAATACGAAACCAGGCGCTATGAAGAGGCCAACCGTGATTTCTATGACATCAACATCAAGGTGAACCGCATCCTGTCGCTGGCCTTCCCCACGATTTTCGGTCTGGCGAACGTTGCCTCATTGCTGATCTACTGGATCGGTGGCTCGCGGGTCATCCTGGGTGGGTTGACCATCGGCGAGTTGGTGGCCTTTAATAGCTACATGATGCAGGCCTTTTTCCCGGTTATGATGCTGGGCATGATCATCGCCATGATGTCCTCGGCGGCCGCCTCTGCCTCGCGGGTTTTCGACATCCTGGATGCCGAATCCGAAGTGATAGAGAAGCCGGGCGCCCTTCCCCTCCCTTCTATCGAGGGACGGGTGGCGTTCGACAATGTTACCTTTCGCTACTATCAGGGCGGGGAGCCGGTGCTGAACAAGGTTAGCTTTACCGCCGAACCGGGCCAGACCATTGCCCTGTTGGGCGCTACCGGGTCGGGCAAATCCACCATCATCAACCTGATCCCGCGTTTCTACGACGTGACCGATGGTCAGGTGACCATTGACGGCTATGATGTGCGCGACCTGCAAATTGATTCCCTGCGCGAGCAGATCGGGATTGTGTTGCAGGAAACGACCCTGTTCGAAGGCAGCATTCGGGAGAACATCGCCTTCGGGCGGCCCAATGCTACCTTGGAAGAGGTCATCGAAGCGGCCAGGGCCGCCGAGGCGCACGACTTTATCACCGGCTTTAGCGAGGGGTATGACACGCGGGTCGGCGAGCGTGGGGTGACGCTGTCCGGCGGGCAGAAACAGCGCGTCGCCATCGCGCGCGCGCTGCTTTTGGACCCCAAAATCCTCATTCTGGACGACTCGACATCCAGCGTGGACCTGGCAACCGAATATCGCATCCAACAGGCGCTCGACCGCCTGATGCGAGGGCGCACCAGCTTTGTCATCGCCCAGCGCGTGGCAACGGTGCTCAATGCGGACCAGATTCTGGTGTTGGAAAAAGGCGAAATCGCTGCCAGGGGCATCCACGAGGAATTGATCGCCAACAGCGAATTGTACGCCCAGATCTATAACTCGCAGCTTCAGGATGAGCGCGATTTGCGCCTGGACACGGGCACCATATCGCCTGCGGAGGTACAAGCATGAGTCATGCAATGCCGGCCCAACCGGCCAAGATTCAGGATCCGGGCAAAGTGGCGCGTCGCCTGCTGCCCTATCTGGCTCCCTTCAAGGCCAAGCTGGCCCTCATCGGGGTCCTGTTGGTGCTGGGCACGCTGGCCGAGTTGGCAGGCCCCTATCTGATCGGCGTGGCCGTGGACCAGTTCATCGACCCCGCCGAGGGAGTGCAGCGCGCGGGATGGCTGACCGCTCTGCTGGGAGACGGGACGAGCCGCGTCCGGGGCCTGAGCATCTTGATGGGGTTGCTGGCCGCCACCTTTGTGCTGAGTTGGGGGCTTCAGGTGGTCCAATTCCGCCTGATGGTGCGCATCTCGCAATCCATGTTGCTCAGGTTGCGTTCCCAGATATTCGAGCACATCCAGAGCCTATCGTTAAAGTTCTTTTCCAGCCACGAAACCGGTGACCTGATGAGCCGATTGGCGAACGATACGCAGGTCATCAACCAGATGTTCGGCGAAGGCTTTATGCGGATTCTGCGGACCACGCTGACCCTGGTGGGCATCGTGGTTTCCATGATCTCTATCAACTGGCGGCTGGCGCTGGCGTCTTATACGGTCTTGCCGCTGGTGCTGCTGCTGACCATCGTGTTCTCCCGGCGGGTGCGCTCGGCCTATCGCCGCACGCGCAAAACCATCGGCGAGGTGAGCGCCGAGCTGCAAGAGAACATCTCGGGCGTGCGCGAGGTGCAGGCGTTCAGCCGGGAATCGCACACCATGCAAGAATTCCAGGAGGTCAACGCCCGCAACCGGACGGCGAACGTACATGCCGAAACGCTGACGTCGTTCCTGATGCCGGCGTTGGAGGTGACGACTGCCATCGCCCTGGCCATCGTCATCGGCTTTGGGGGCTATCTCTTCCTGAGTTACAGCCCACCGCTGGTCTCCATCGGGATCATCGTGTCCTTCCTGAGCTACACCCGGCGGTTCTATATGCCCATCAGTGAGCTGGCTAACCTGTATGCCCAGTTCCAAGCCGCCATCGCCGGGGCGGAGCGTATCTTTGATCTGCTGGATGTCGAGCCAGAGGTGGTAGACGCACCCGACGCCATCGCTCTGCCGCCAGCCGAGGGGCATATCGAGTTCGATCATGTCTCGTTCCGCTATATCGAGAGCGAGCCGGTGTTGCAGGATGTCTCATTCAAGGTGGAACCCGGCCAGATGGTGGCCCTGGTAGGGCCTACCGGCTCGGGCAAAACCACGACTGTCAGCCTGCTCATGCGGTTTTACGATGTGGCCGAAGGGGCCATCCGCATTGACGGCCACGACTTGCGCGAGGTGACCAACGCCAGCTTGCGGGAGCAGATTGGCATGGTGCCGCAGGATACCTTTTTGTTTTCCGGCACTATCATGCAGAACATTCGCTATGGTCGGCCCGACGCCACCGACGAAGAGGTGATCGCAGCGGCCAAGCTAGCCAATGCCCACTCCTTCATCGAGCGGCTGCCCCAGGGCTATGATACGGAAGTGGGCGAGCGCGGGGCCACGCTAAGCCAGGGGTATCGGCAGTTGTTGGCTATTGCGCGGGCTGTGCTCAATGATCCGCGCATCCTCGTGCTGGACGAGGCCACCAGCTCGGTGGACACGCGCACCGAGTTGATGATCCAGCGCGCGCTGGCGGAACTGCTCAAGGGGCGTACCAGCATCGTCATCGCCCACCGGCTCAGCACCATCCGCAACGCCGATCAGGTGATCGTGATTCATAACGGGCAGATCGCCGAGCGGGGCACGCACCAGACGTTGCTGGCCCAGGGCGGCATGTACCACGACCTGTATATGAGCCAGTTCCGCCGCCAGGAAGAGGAAGCACCGGCCGAGCCGGTGGAGGGCCAGCAGTTGGACCTGTCCGAGTCCTCCATCGCGTAAGGGGTGGCTACCTCTCGTAGCCGCGCTTTCCGTAGCGCGTGGTGGCTGCTTACCCCAAGCCTGAGAGTCATCGCCTCAATAGTGGGTCGAATTATCGGGCCGCTCCTGTATGGGAGCGGCCCGTCTTTCTTGTGGGGTTCTTACATTGCCATCCTGTTCTCAGGCATTCACAAGGTTGAGCCTTTGGATTAGATCAGGGACCCGACAAGGCTCCCCTTGAATCTCTCGCGTTTCACTACTATAGATACGCTGCTCAAGCTGGAGAATTGCCGCAGGAAGATCTCCTGAGAAGCGAGGATGCCGGTACAGCACCGGCATGGAGCACATCACCGAACTTACCCTCGGGCATGCCAAAACTCCGGCATAGGTTGGTTCTCCGTACCCTTTGTTGAATTCCCCATCTGGGTTGAAGCATATCTCTACCGTCTTGCCATGATCGTGGAGATCATACGTGTACCCAAACAAAGCCCTATCGAAATCACCGAGATCACCATTGTTACTAGTGTCTATCGCTAATAGCACGGGCACCTTGGTATTACGGACTTGGCGTCGTTTCTTCTGGATGGCGTGGCGAATGCGCTGGGAAGTGTTGTCCCAATACATGACCGGCGGTTCCCAGCCAAGCCTTCCATGCTCCCATCGGCAAGGAATCAGATTGAGATAGATCGTGCCAGTGGACAGCTTAGCAATCAGTTCTTGGTCAGTGTCATCTCGGTCAGGAGGGCGAATGTCGAGCAATCGAGTTACTACTCGGCGAAACTCTTTTTGCGAATCCATCGGTCCGATGTTAGGTAACTCGCAGACATACACCACCCAACCTTCGGGCACTTTGGACTCGATGAAATCGAGCAAAGGCGCGCGTCTTATTGTCTCCTCTCCGACAACTCGATTTATGACAGGAGTAGTTGCCTCAACCACAACCGTTGCATCTGGAAATCGTGCTAACAAGTCAGGGTGCTTTCCATCCGATGTTATTGGTTCAATTTCGATGGCTGCGCCTAGCTCTTGCAGGATTCGAGCCAGAACTAACTCGAAAAAGGCACTATCCCATCTCTCATGTAGATCGTGGACTAGCTTCTGCTGATCGTGAGCCGACAGATACGCGAGGTGCTCATTCAGGAAACGCCTGTAGTCTCCTGCTTTTGGAACCGTCGAACGCGCCAGCCAGTCCCATTTGTGCTCGCCCCGATTTATGTACGTGTCATCTTGTGCGGCAGGCTCCGGAAACCAAATGCGACAAGCTGTGTGGCCTGTATCTGAACGTTCAGACGGCAAATCACTGACCATGAAAAACCTCGTCCCTTGTTGCTTGCCAGCCCTACACGGCCTGCTTCAATACGCACAGCGCGTCCAGCGTGACCCATTTATTGGGTTGGTTGCGCTTGGCCACGGGCCAGGTTCGGGAGGTCGAGCCGCACACCCAGCGCCCCTGCCCGTCCTGGCGTTCCAGGACCAACGCCAGCAGCGGCGCGAACCGGGGGTCGTGCGCATAGCCATGCCTCGCCAGCACCCGCAGCGCGCTGAGCAAATCCCAGGCGCGCGGCACCCCAAAGGTCAACCAACGCTTGTGCTCCCCGTTGAAATCATACGGCGCATCCAGCAACATATCCGCCAAACGCCGCACCACCTGTTGGGACTGCGCCGAGCGCATATCGGCGGGGAGTACCGCCAGCCCCTTGAGCGCCGCGATAGCGCCCCACAGGCAGGGCTGATGCTGGTACCGCCCGCAAACGAGCGGATCGTCCGCAGACATGGCCTGGATAAGAAATACAAAGGCAGCCCGCACGCGGGGGTCATCTCCCAGGCCGAAATAGACCATCTGGGGCAGATGTTCGCCAGTGGTGCAGGGGAAGATGCCGCTGCGAATTCTCTTGGTCATGGAAAAGCCGCCGCTCTCGTGCTGGCAATTCCTGAGCATCGAGTCACAGCCAGCGGAGGTCCGTTCATCAGGGATGACGCCGAGCATATAGAGCAGATTCAGCACGCTAAACGCTCCCTGCGCATTGTAGGGCTTGGTCTCGTCGTCCCCCCAGTGCCCTTCCGGGTGCTGAAGCGCGAACAACTGCTGCACTAACGGTTGCTGGGCAATGGCAGCTTGGGCCGCCTGCACGTCCGGGTCGCTCGCGGGTCGGTCGAGCAGGTCTACCAGCGTCCAGTAACGGGCAGATGGGTCCTGGGGTTCGAGTAACCAGGGCAGCGGGTCACCGTTCAGACGTTCCTGCCATGTATCCATGTCATTCCCCTCTTGGCACGCGGAACGGCGTTTGTTCGAGTCAACGCGTTCACTCGACCAGCATATCGTTCGGCGGCTATAAAACCTGACAGCCGGGGCAGATGTAATATTTGCCCGCGCCCCCCATGTTGATCGCCTGGATGGCCGCGCCACACACCGGGCACGGCTGCCCCTCCGCGGCCTGGGAGACGGACGGGACGAAACCGCCCGGCTGGTCGAACAGGTTGCGCTCCGAGGCCCGGCCACCTGCCGCGATGGCGTCGCGGGTGACCTCTTGCATGGCACGGTGCAGCGCGACAAGCTGGTCGTCGGTGAGCGCATGGGCCTTGCTTTTCGGGTGGATCCGCGCCCGGTATAGCGCCTCCTGGCTATACGCGCCCATCATGCTCATGAGGCCAGGGCTACCATGCCTGGTCAGCACCTGTTTGATGTGGGCGCCCATGAATTCCTCCATGCTGACCAACCTTTTCAGGTCCGAGACGGTAAACTCGTCCGAGGAAGTGTCCAGGATGTTGGGGTCCGACGAGGCGCGAAACGCCCCTAGTTCCTCATGGCTTGCCACCCGCATCGCCCCCCACACGCCCGGCAGCACGATCAGCCGCGATCCATCCTCAAAGACCAGCGCTATCGGTGGGTTCCCCGGAACCCTGGCGCCCGCCTCGATAAACAGGATTTTGCCATAGACATCCCAGACATCGAGGCCATAGCCGCCATCGGTCTCGACGCAAACATGCCGATATTTCGCGTACGCGTCGGTGAGGGTAGTGCCCTCCAGGCGCTCGCGAAAGACCTCTGGCTTGACGCGCAGCAGGTGCGCATCGCGCATGGACTTTTTCTTGCGCTCGCCCAGTTCGGCGGCGGCGATTTTCTTTCCCAGCAGATGTTCCGCAATCTGCCCCGCGATCACCCGGGCTTCGACCATGTCAATCATGCGGCTCCCTTTTTAGCGCCATTGGCGTATTGCCGAACGTATCGGCCCTGACAATGCAATGGGTAGCCAAAACTATTACCTACACATTCAAGTACTTGGCGTCCCCGGTGACCCAACCACAATACAGATCAGTGCCCTGCACGTGCTTCGCCAAGACCAACTGCTCTTGTTCAACGGAGGCTCCAAGCAGCTTCACAAAGGCCCGGTAATCCTCAAATGACTGTTCGTCCTGGCCGAACGAGTGCACCAGCATTACCGCGCTTTTCGCATTGAATTTCCGTGCCTCAATGACAGCCGAAGCTGCACGATGAAGTAACTGATACCGAATATCCGATGGAAGATTCTGAGGCAAGCCCAATTGCTCAGCTAGAAACGCCAGCCGACACTTTTTCCCGTCGGATGCCTCTTTGCACCAATTCTCCAGTGCTGGGCCAAAATCCTCCGAGACTTTGGCCTCTACGGCGATGCTAGCAAGCTGGCCCTGCGCCTTGGCTAGGACAAATACGTCATTTTGTGACGGTTTACCATGACCCGGCAACTGTACCTTGTATTCTGGCAATATCAGCAGGGCTTCTATACCCTGAAATGCTGCAATACGCGATTCCGCAAACAAACGGGCGATCTCCTTGGGGAACCCGTCTGCGTTCTCCCAGCAATATGCCAATGCCTTGGCCGAAAAACCAGATTTCCATTGCCCCTTTGGGACAGCAAGTAGGCGCTGCCAGTCTTCAGGCTTTGTTGATGCGATATAGATCCGTTTCATCGTCCATCCTTTTGGGTTATCTATCTGACAGCGTGGGGGATGTGCCTATTTGCAACCCACGCAAGGCTATCTCACCGTAGCGCCTCGATCAACGCGCAGGTCTCCCCCAAAGGGTCTGTGCCCTCGAACCGGGCGGCCACCGCCTGGCAATGCGCGCGCACGGCGCCGGACGTGCTGAGCGCCCGCAGTTTTTCCGTCAGCGCAGGCACGCGCCAGTCCTTGGGAAGCAGCCAATCCCCCACCCCCAACCCCCGCAGGCGCCAGGCGTTGTCGTGCTGGTCATAGGCCATCGGGTGGATCAATTGCGGCACGCCCGCCCGCATGGCCTGGGCGCAGGTGCCAATCCCGCCGTGATGGACGAGCAGACGCACGCGGGACAAGATTTGCCGAAATGGGATATAGCCGAAATGGCGGATGCCTTGCGGGAGCGCGGCGGGGATTTGCTGCGCGTGCCGGGACAGCAAAATCGCCCGCACGCCCAACGCCTGACAGGAGGCCACCGCCGTCTCGAAGAAGGGCCGGGCCTGCTGCATGAGCGATCCGGGCATAAACACGAGGGGCGGCTCCCCGTCATCTAGAAATTCCTGCACATCCGGGGCCAGGTCCGCTTCCTCGCCTTCGTCGAACAGGGGAAAGCCCGTCAGGCGGGTCGCCGGAGGCCAATCCGGTTGCGGGGCCGCATACCACGAGGGGAACAACCCAATCACCCGGTCGGGGGAATGCCCCCACCTGGTCATGATGCGGGTGACGGGAGGCAGCCCCAGTTCTTGCCGAAAGGCATTCAGTTCGGGGCCAATCAGGCGGTCCATCATGGCCTTATCCGCCACCCACCAGTAGAACCGCTTGAGGAACAGCGGCAGCCAGTTGGGAAAAGCGAACTGGGCGTTCTTGGGCAGCTCGTACGCCGATTTGAACGCCATCGGAGCCAGATGCACCGTGACGTTCGGGACATGGTGCGTTTCCTGAACCAGCCGGGCCGCAAAGACAAGGATCGGGCTGACGATCACCGTGTTACCGGGCTGGATGTGCTCCACGAGGCGGGCGTAGGCGTCGCGGATGGCGGGGAGGATCAGGCTGTCAAAAAAGACCGGCACGCTCTTGCGTGGGTCAAACAGGCCGGGATGGTTGGCGAACCGGTCATACTGCGCCAGGGTGCCGATGGGCGCAAACGCCAGGCCATACTTGCCGGCCAGCGGCTCGAAAAAGGGATTCGTAAGCAGGGTGACACGATGGCCTCGCTGTTGCAGCCGCACAGCGAGGCCGACCTGGGGATAGACGTCGCCATAGCTACCCAATGCGGTAACCAGAATGTTCATGGTAACCCTTAGGATGGGAAGAGGCCAATTCCTGAACCGCCGCCATCCCTGGCGGCCAGCAGGATGCTGGCGGTCCAATACGGCCAAAGGGGACGGCGGGCCGCCTTTGTGCTGGTGGGCCGACTCGCCAAGCTACCGCCATTATCTGTTACGCCGCCGACGGCTACCGAGCCACCATCTGCCTAGCCCAATTCGCCGCCCGGTCTAACTCGCCGTCGCGCAGCGGTCCTTCGGACCCCAGCACATAGAACCCCTCCGGCGGGATGACCAGCGCGCCCCCTTTTTGCTGGAGCTTTTTGGCCATCGGCTCGGCGGCATAGCCAAACAACTTGACGAAAAACTTTAGTACGGCCGATCCCGCATCTTCGGGGGATACGCGGGTATCAAAGGTAGTCACCTTGACACCCTGTAACCCTCCGGCGGGGATGGCGTTCAAGAACGCCTTGGTATTCGGTGAGGGCCTGAATGCCCGGGTGGGCGAGCCAACGACCACCAGGTCGTACCCGGTCAGTTGATCCGGACTGACGTCGGTTACCCGGCGCACCTCCACCTCACCTGCGGATTCGAGCGCAGCCCCAACTGCCTGGGCAATCTGCTCCGTGTTGCCAAAGAACGAATCGTACACTACCAGAGCCTTCATGGAAAGGTACCTCCTTCTCCCACGCTAATCCCGACCCTACGCCTCTCGCGCCAACCGGAAGAACCTGCGGGCGATCAGCACCGAAAACACGATCCAGGGCACGAGCGACGCAATCGCAAAAATGCGCCCTATCGTCCCGAACACGGACGGCACCGCCATCAGCACACCCGCCACAAGGCCTGCATACGCGGTTGCCTTGCTAAAGACGTTGCTACGCAGCATGACGAATGCGATGATGAATAGCAGAATGCCATCGAGCACATAATAGACAATAAAGGCGGTCCCCTCATAGATCGCCAGTATCGCCTGCCCTGCTGCCAGGAGCGCGGCCCTTTGCGCCTCGGTGGCGGCGACTGCATACTGGCCGCTGAGGGAAAGCATCTCGAAAGACATGTTCGAGGCCAGGTAGGCCGCTATCCCCAGGAAGCCCAGGGCCAACGCGACGGTCATGAGGGATGGGTTGACCCGCCTGAGGGCCATGTAGAGGGCCAGATAGACCAGCCCCAAAAGAATGTTACTCACCAAATACATCAGGTCAAGACTGAGCAAACCCAGAAACCAATTGCGCTGAAAAAGCGCGAACCAGTCGGCCACCGCTTCCGGGGGCGGCCAGGTGATAAAGACAAACATCTGGATGGGGATGAACGCTACGATGACCAGGGCAGCCACTCCGCCGATCCGGTAGAGCTGCTTCCAGGCAGAATCTGTGGTTTCGATGCCAGATCTGGGCACGATGATCCCTCCTTAGGACGTGACTGGCAGCGCCGTGTTCACTCGGACACGGCCTGTTGTCGGTGCGCGTCCGTAGCCCTGGCGCCCTGACCGCAGCGGGTACCACTGGCCGCCCGCCTACAGACCCTTTACCAAACCATTATAGTATACCTGCAAAAGCGGCGTCCAGTGACGCGCCACGTACGTTCCGTCCAAGCTAAAACGGACCCTCTGAGATAGACCAGGCACAATATCCTCCAGCCGATGACTATCTCATCCGCCTGTTCCCGTTGTCAAGCGGATCACCCGCTTGGTGTCATGCTACGTAAGCCCATCGTATGCCCCAGATCACCGTGATGGGACACCAAGAGCAGACTCGCGCAGCTCTTACTTATGCTTGGAGGTTAGCTTGTCGAACCATTCGTTGGCCAGTTGTTTACCGATGTCATCGAGTTCTGCCCGTTTCTGATCCAGGACCCCCTGACGAGATAACTCGCGTATCTGGGCACAATAGGGGCGGAGGATTTCAGCCATCCCCTGCACTTGCTTCTCAACCTTGGAGTCATAGTCAGCATTGGGAGCGATATTGAAATCCCAATGACGAACCCTCCCTTGCGTCAAGTAGGCCAGGATAGTTGCTAAATCATACCAGTAGTCGGGTGAAGCGATCGAGCTTACGTCGACATATACGGCCCCCATATCTAACCCCACCCTGATACGGCAATCCACTGCCTGGAAGAGCATTTCTGCGTTATCGTAGTGCGGAAGTTTCTCTTCGCTGATCGCCGAGAACTCACACTCCTCAAGGAGATATCGAAAATTCCTCTTTACCAAGTCAAACAATGCGGAAGCTTCCATGTGCCATCCTCCAAGATTCTCTTGTAGCCATCAGACGGAGTACCACGTGGGACGTATCCTGTAGGCGCTATCCTGCCGCGGTTCTGTGCGGCGGGATAGCGCGCCTACGCTGAGTTGCTGACCTTGGCGGATGCCACCGCTACCGGCCGCTTACCTCACAGGCCCCTCGTAGACATAGCTCGTCGACTCGCTGGTATGGCCCAGCGAGCCGTACAGGGCGAGGGCCGCCGGGCTATAGCCGGTGATATAGGCACGGCGCAGGCCCATCTCTTGCAGGCGGTACAGGCATTCCTGAATCACCGCGCGGGCAAATCCGCGTCGGCGAAAGCCGCTATGCGTGCAGATCCGCTCGATGTCGGCGATGGCGTTCCGCGCGTCGATCAGCGCCTCGCAACCCGAGACGAACCGCCCGTCCTCCGCCATAACGCACAGGTCGCACTGGGGGTGGTAGATCGGGCCTTGCTGGGCATGGTTGTAGAACTCGAGCTGGCGGCGCAGCTCTTCTTCCGTCAAGGGGCTTGCGCCTCCAAAAGCGTCTGCCCGCAGGATGCGTTGCGCCCGCAAATCGGGGTGCGTGGCCATATCGACGATGGTAAAGCCCGGCTCGAGGGGCGAGCGCTCCGGGAGCGGTTGGGTCAGATCAAAGCACCGCGTCAAGAAACTCGCCACGCGCTGGAACACATAGCGTTCCAGCACTCCAATCTCCCATGTCTGCCGCTCGGTGATCTCGATGGACAGACGCGGGTCGCGATGGCCCCAATGCTCGAACACCCATTGCAGCATCTCCTCGAACAGGAAGCGATACCCCTCCCCCGTGAGGATGGCAAAACCCTCGTCACCGCTTTCCGAGATGGCGAAACCCGCCATCTCCCCAAAGGCGTCGAACCAGAGGCAGGCATTCTTGTCGCAGAACCCCGCAACGGCCAGCTTGTTGTCATACAAACCGTATTTCCAGTCCACCACCCGGCCCAAACACCAGGTAGAGTGCGCCCGCAGGTGATCTTCATTGGCTGTGGTAAAGCGGCAGAGTCGGTGAAAATCGCCCAACTCTTCCGCATAGTGGCGATGTGTCGTCTTCATGCGTTATCCTTTTGTGCCGTAGCAGGCTATGGTGATGCCAGATGCCGGCAAGGGTGCCCGGCGGTCCACGCAAGGAGGCGATTGAAACTGCTAATGTGCGCGCTCTTGCATCCGCGACCAATGCTATGCGCCTACCTATGCCTGTGTATCATCCCCTTGAGCACTACCATTTCTGTGTTTTCCGTGTATTCTTGTATTGGTCAAGCGGATGTTACACAGACATGGGTAAGCGGTTGATTGAGGGCAATCGCTGTTGTGCTTATCGTAGGCGCGATTTCCATATCGCGTTCTGCGCAAGACTAGGGTTTTTCGCGGTATGGAAACCGCGCCTACGATCACCCAACGTCACGGCTTTGGCGCAAGTGTGTAACTTGACCACTACATTTTCAGTGTATTCTGTGGTCTAACCCCCCACGCCGGACCCGCTTAGATCACATCCTCGTGCAGCCGCTCCACGGCCAGGATCTGGGAAAAGCGAGTGGCCGACATCTCGGCCCGCTCGTCGGCGGACATGGGGATCACGTCGTAGATGTGCAACGACTTTTCCCAGTATTCCCGCCGGATGCGCTCGCGGTCGGGGTCCGGCCCGGCCATCTCCCGGAAGCGGCGGGCAAACCAGAGCAAATCCTGTCGGTAGGTCTCGGGGTCCACGCAGAGCGGCAGCGTGCAGCCCGCCATATCCGCCGCCTCCAGGTGCTCGACGATCTCCCCATACTTCTCATAGAGCGCTTCCCGCGACCACTGGCGTCGGGGGTAATGCCCCCACCCCTGCACCACCTCAAACGCCTCGAACAGCTCCCCCAAGATGGCGTGCTCTGGCCCAAACACACGCGCGGCAAAGTCCCGCGCCAGCGCGTCGGGGTCGGCGTCGGGATTCAGAAACAGTTGCCCGGCGGCATATAGGGTCAAAAAGTTCAGGCGGGGCGTCATGGTATAGTTCATCCCACCCACATACGGGGCCACGGAGCGCTCCTCGCGACGGCGAGCCGCCAGGCGAGGCAGCCGCCAGTGCGGATACGTGACCAGTTCCCCCTCGGACACGGAATAGTCCCAGGTGGTGATGGGCCTGATCTCGGCGACGGCGCGAGCATAGGCGCGGGCGTCCCCACCCATCGTGGCGTCGCCATCCGGGCTAAAGCCCAGGTTGATGGATACCAGCGTATCCTCCGGGAAGGCGGGCAGCCGCCGCAGGAAATAGTCCATTGCCGCATGGGCGCGGGCCAGCTTGCCATTCCAGATGTGCACCGGCATTTCCGGCGTGCGGTGGCGCTCGTCGATCAGTTGCTCCCACGACCCATCCCAGCCGGGGACCTCCCACATGTCCGAACCCCAGCCGGTAAAGGGGGTACCCCAGGTGCCCACTTCTACCCGCGAGGTGGGGCTGTTGCGCTTGGCGATCTCGGTCAGCTCTAGCGCCAGATCCACAAAGGTTTCGTGCGTGCAGCCGTTGCGGTTGCAGCCCCCTGGGTCGCCAGGAAAGATGCCCATGATGTCTGTCCCAGCCAACTCTGTCGTCCAATGGCTCCAGATGGCCCGAATCAGCTCCATGTCTTCCGGCTCGTTGGGGCAGGCAAAGAACCAGTGCGGCCCGATGGTGTTGGGCGGCGAGATGAACTTGGTTTTCAGGCCCAACCCATGCGCCAGGTCGTTCACCTGGCGCATGTTGGCAGCAAAGTCGGCGTAAATGCCGCCCCCGTCCAACGCGGGCCGGTCGTACAGGGTGGGCGGCAGCCAGTATTCGAAGCAGTTAAAGCCGAACGCCTTGATCATCTCCAGGAAACGCCGCCAGTCGTCCGGCGACCAGCGATTCGGCGCGCCGGGGTAGAACATGTTCACGTTCCAGGCGTTCTGTAGATGCTCGGCAAAGTTGACGTAGCAGGCACGATGGCTGAAATGTGGTACGGCAGTCTCGGTAGTCATCAATCTCCCCTAACTCTCGGCGCGTTCTAGCACAAGGATCCAATCTTGAATGATGGGCGCTACCGGCACCTGGTATCGCTCCCCTGGCGCGACGATACCCAGGTCGTGTTCCTGGCCAGTGGCGGGGTTCCAGAAGAACGCCCGGTAGGTCACGCCCGGCTCCAGCCCCTGCACGTACTGCGGCCTGCCCCACGGGCCGAGGGGCTGCGGGAAATAGATCACCCGCACCTGGCCGGGGATACCGGCGGCATAGGCGCCCATATAATTCTCCGCGCTGGCGGCTGCCTCCACCCATTCCTGATGGTACTCGAACCGCCACCAGGGGTAACGCTCCAACAGCCGCTTGCCCAGGGCGATCTGGCCCGAACCGGGCAGTCGGTAGGCTTCCGTCCAGGGGGTGTTGCCCCACGACGCGCCGTGCGGCGACGGGCCGTAGGGAACGTCTTCCGTGTTCACCTGCCAGATGCCGTTGGCGCCGTAGGTGAACCCCGCCGCGCCTTGCAGCAGGCAGGTCCAGAACACGATGCGCTGGATTTCCTGGCGGCTCCCCTCCAGAATCCCCTCATAGTTCACTTCACCCTCGATGACCGGCATGTGCGGCTGGCGCTCGACGGCGGCGCGCACCTTTTCCACGGTGTTGGCGATGCTGGCATAGCCCCCGTGGCCGGTTTGCAGCATGTCCAGGTCGAGCACCGAGTCATCCGTCACCTGGTTGCGGGCCGAATCGGTGGGATGGATGGTAACCGGACGCTGATAGGGGTCGATTGCGCGGAGATAGCGCCCCAGATCTGTCCAGCCCTCCACCTGGGCAGTCCGCGCCGCCTGCTTGTCCTCCGCCAAGTAGTAGGGCATCGCGCCCTCCCCGGCCAGACACCAGACCACCGGATAGGCGCTGTAGCGGGCGACCAAGTTACGCCAATGCTGCTTGATCTTGTCGATCCCCAACCAGGGCAGATGATAGCCCCAGCAAGCCACCACACAGGGCACGATGCCAGAGCGCACCAGCCATTGTAGGCGAATGTCGGCCATGTCGAAATAGGCGGGACGGATGCGGGCGTATTCCGGCTCCCAGGGGTGGCCCGCCTCGTTGAAACCGCGCGGGTCGTAGGCGGGCATGTCGGGGTATAGCCCCGCCACGATCTGCACTACGGTGAATCCCTTTTGCACGCGGTCCGCCGTCAGGCGTTGGAAATCCTCCGGCCAGCCCAGTCGCTTGCAGAAACCCATCCACCAGGTATCGCCCAACCAGAAAAAGGGCGTGCCGTCGGCGTGCTCCAGGTAGGTGTGGTCGGCACTCACACGCACCGGACCATGCTGCAATAGGGGATTCTGCCCCTCATACGGAGCGGCCTGCAACGTGCCGGTCTGGCCGTGCAGGTCGGGGTTGCCCTCGTCGGAACAGGCCGTGCGGTAGGTATACGTTCCCACCGCAGGCGGGCCAAAGCGCACGCGCCATTCCTGGCCGCCAGCCCAATAGGCAGGCACGCGCCATTCGCCCCCCTGCTCGTGGGTAAATATTACGTCCAGCTCGACTTGATTGAAGGGGTCAGCATAGGGTTTGCCGGATGTAAAGCCCCATTCGCTGACGCTATACTGTGTGCCATACTTGCTGGCTGCCATCTGAATATCCCTCCTTGTGGTCACGCCGCCCGGCATTTGGTCTTGAGCGCCGGGGCATGCACATCATTACGACATTCGTTTGGGTATCTCGTTACCACGCCCACAGGCCGGCAAGGGTGCTGCGGCATGCTTGCCGGGCGGTCCATCTCGCCTTTTTCGTGTGGTTCTGTATTGGTCAAGCGGGTGATTCACAATCATAGGACGGCGTTCAAGCTGGACCGCCCGATGAGCGGGCGACGCTGGATTGTCGTAGGCGCGGTTTCCTCGGAACCGTGGTTCCGCTACCGCGTTCTGCGCTATATTGCCGTTATTTCGCGGTATGGAAACCGCGCCTACGAGCTACTCAAACACGTCCTACGTGTCGAACACACCCAACTGTGCATCATCATCTTGACCAATACATTTTTCGTGTCGTTCGTGTATTTCGTGGTTAAATCTGTGTGTTCCGTGTATTCCGTGGTCCACTCTTCCGTTCGCGCCACACTCCTAAACCCCAATGGACGGGCGCCATTGCCCGTCCATTGGTCGAAAAGCGGGGTACTGCTCCGATGCCTGCTAGAGTACGACGCAGCCAGCGCCCAGCGCCTGGCGGGGCGGCGCGTCGAACTCGACCTTTAACACGCAGACACCGGCGATTTTATCCGGGTTCTGATCGGGCAGGCCCTTAAGCACCAGGCGGTTGTCCGTCTGCTCAAAGGCAATCGGCTCGCCCGTGGCGAGATAGCAGGCCTTTTGCGCCTTGGTGAGCAGCCCGCCGATGACCAGCTCCTGGCCGGGCCAGCGGTTGCACCAGTAGTAACCCGTGTTGCCCTTGATCGTCCACTGGCCGGTGGGCATCCACTCCAGGCCGTCGGCGCGGTCCACGTCGCCGTACATGGCCTCGCCGTTCTGCGCGACCCACTCCCCCACGGGAACCAGTCGCTCGTAGGCCTCTTCGGGAACAGAACCATCCGGCTTGGGGCCGATGTTCAGCAGCAGGTTGCCCTTGCCGCCCGCGGCGGTCCGCAGCATGCCGATGACCTCGCGCACGGGACGCCAGTCGATGGCCGAGGGCATATAGCCCCAGGAGCCGTTAAAGGTCATGCAGGCTTCCCAGGCGCGCCCTTCTCCGGCGGCAGTCACGTGCTCTTCCGGCGTGCCAAAGTCCTCATCCAGTTGGGAGCGGTTGTTGATCAGGATGTCGGGCTGCAGCTCGCGGGCCATCGCGTTCATCTTGGCGCTTTCCCACAATTGCGGGGAGCGCAGCGGCCAGGAAACATCATACCAGAGGATGTCCAGCTTGCCATAGTTGCTGCACAGCTCGCGCACGCACCCCTGGGTGAAATCGAGGAACCGACGGCGGGCGGCTTCGTCCGTCGCGCACAGCGCGCCATCGGGATGATGCCAGTCCATCAGGGAGTAGTAAAAGCCCACCTTGAGGCCGTACTCGTGGCAGGCGTCCACATACTCGGCCACCAGGTCGCGCCCGGGGCCATGCTTCACGGCGTTATAGTCCGTCTGCTTGGTATCCCACAGGCAAAAGCCCTCGTGGTGCTTGGTGGTCATCACCATGTACTTCATCCCGGCCTGCTTGGCCAGTTTGGCCCACTCGCGCGCCGGGCGCTCCTTGGGCTTCCAGGTGGCGGCCAGTTTCTCATACTCGGGGATGGGAATGCGCTCGCGGTTCATCACCCATTCGTGGCGGCCCAATTGGGCATAGAGGCCCCAGTGCACGAACATGCCAAAGCGGGCTTGCTGCCACCAACGCAGACGTTGGGGTCTGGTGGCTGCGGTCTGCGCCAGATATTCTTCTTCGGTCATGTGAGACGATCTCCTTTATGATAGTGTGGTACTCGCCCTGGTCCTATACATAGCCCAACACTTGTACGCGGCGCTCCGATTATCCAATGAGAGCAGATGCGCGTCAAGTAGCAGCGGGCATAAAGAGTAACCACGGAATACACGGAAAACACAGAAGGGGAAGCCAGACGCAGGCGTCCTTGCCAACCTGTAAGGGCCATTCTTGCGGGATGCGGCACTCTGACCCTACCTTGTCCGTGTATTCTGTGGTCAAGCTTGGGCTACGGTCCGGCTTGTGCCCGCCGTGAGCGCATGGTATGCTGCCAGCAAAGCACACGCTATTACATGGCAAGAAGAGGGGCGCATGAACGAACGCGAGCGCTTTGTCCGCACCATGACCTGCAACAACCCGGATCGCCCCAGCTATGGGGATTATTTCGCCTACGACTCGACCCGGCAGCGGTGGGAGCGCGAGGGTCTGCCGCCGGGCCTGGATAACGCGGGCCTGTTCGACTATTTCGGGCTGGACCACATCGACATCTGGCGTCGCGATGGCCTGTTCCTCAGCCCCTCGCCGCTCCCCGCCTATGAAGAGCAGCTCATCGAGGAGGCGGAGGAGTACGTGGTGCGCCGCACGGCGGGCGGCCACATCACGCGCGCGTTGAAACACTCCCCGCCGCCCGCCATGCCCCAGTTCGTGGGCCACCCCGTCACCGACCGGGCGAGCTGGCAGGAGTTCAAGCGGAGGCTCGACCCGGACGCGCCGGGCCGCCTGCCCGCCAACCTGATACAACTGGCAGCAGATTCCCCCACGCGCACGACTCCCCTGGGTGCGTGGCTGGGCGGCACATATGGCTATATCCGCGACTGGCTGGGCGTCGAGCGGGCCAGCTATGCCTTTTACGATGATCCGGCCTGGATCGAGGAGATGATCGAGCACCTGACCCACTTTTACGCCACGCTGGCGCGGAGGCTGTTTGCCACTGGCTTGCAGCTCGATTGGGTGATGTTCTGGGAGGATATGGCCTATAATGCCGGGCCGCTGCTCTCCCCGACCCTGTATCGCCGCTACTGCCTGCCGTTCTACGAGACGCTGGTGGGTATGGCCCGCCAGCAGGGCGTGCAGGTAGTCATGTTGGATTCGGATGGGGATGTGCATCAGCTCATTCCGCTATGGCTGGATGTGGGTATCCACGTGATGCACCCGATGGAGGTGGCAGCGGGAATGGACGTGCGCGAGACGCGCCGTCAGTATGGCACGCAAGTCGCTTTTCTGGGGGGCATCGACAAGCGGGCGCTGGCCCAAGACCGGGCGGCCATTGACGCCGAGGTGATCCCCAAGGTGCGCGCCATGCTAGAGACGGGCGGGGGGCTGGTGGCGGAGGTAGATCACGGTATCCCGCCGGATATATCGCTGGACAACTTTAGCTATTACCGCAACCTGGTGCGCGCGCTCTGCGAGGGGTGAGCCATAGGGGGAAGATGAACCACAGAATACACGGAACACACAGAAAGGGAGGTCTAACCACGAAATACACGAATGACACGAAAGGTGTATTGGTCAAGAGGATGATGCACAGTCCCACCTGGGACTGAAGGTCCCAGGCTGGGAGAAGGGGAAACCCGTTCAAACGGGTTAAGGAATTTTTAGTGCACTTGAGTGCACTTGTCCTTACACTAGCCCGGCACCTTCAGTGCTGGGCGTGGGATCGCCGCCTTGGCGCAAGTGTGCAACCTGATCTTGACCAGTACAGAATGACACGAAAGGAGACCCTGCTGGACCGTCCGCCCGGCAAGCTGGGCGCAGTAACCGCAGCAGCACGTCACGCGTTGTACTGCTGGAATAGTGGGCGGTTGAAGCCAGTATAACAACCCTGCCCATTTCGGCAAAGCTGCCGGATGCTGTATACTGTCCCCTGAGCAACAATGCGACGGCAACCCTGCCACGCTACGCTCGATAGGTGGACGTATAACGTCATGACTTGGGGGGACTGTGCGCAAAGGCCTGCATCAAGACCTGGCCATCATCTTGACTTTGTTGTTTCTCTCCGTCCTCTTTTGGTGGCCCGTAACCGTTGGGGGCAAAACCCTCTTACCCGCCGACAAGGTATTCACCTGGGCTCCCTGGAACAGCTACGCCCAAGAGGTGGGTATCACCGTTCCCCACAATGGCCTGCTAGATGATCTGTATCTGGAAAACTATGTCTGGAAGCGCCTGATCGTCGACTCGTTGCAGGCCGGGCAACTCCCCCTGTGGAACCCCTACATCCTGTCGGGGGTACCGTTCCTGGCCGCCGGACAGCATTCGGCCATGTATCCGTTCTCCGTGCTGTTTTATGTGCTGCCTCTGGCGTCGGCCTACGGCTGGTTCGCCGCGTTCCATCTGTTCCTGGCCGGGGCATTCACCTATTTCTTTGCCCGTACCTTGCGCATCAAGCGGCTGGGCGGGTTGGTGGCCGCCGTCACCTTTATGTTCGGCGGGTTCATGGTGATCCGCAACGTCTTCCCGATGATCATCGCGGCGGCGGTCTGGCTGCCGTTAATCCTCACCGTCATCGAGCGCATCATCCAGCGCGAGGAGCGCGGCCCTAGCAACGTCGCGGCCCACATCCCCGATGCCGTCTTGGGGACGGTGGCCGTGGGCATGGTGTTCCTGGCAGGCCACCCGGAGATGTACTATTACGTCGCCCTGGTATCCGGCTTTTACGCGCTCTGGAGGCTGGTGGGCCTCACCCGGCGCACCCATCGCTGGCCGTCCACGATCCGCAGCGGCGCGACCCTGTTGGTCGTGGCGGTGCTGGGCATGGGGCTGGGCGCTGGACAGTGGTTGCCCTTGCTAGAATTGGTGCGGCAGAACTTTCGAGAGGGTGGGGCCAGCCTGTCCGAGATCCTGAGCTGGGCCTATCCGCCCCGACGGGTAATCTCCCTGTTGATCCCCGATTTCTTTGGAAACCCCGCCCATCACAGCTATTTCGACCTGTTCACCTTCCAGCAAGTGCCGGTGACGGTCAACGCCCTGGGCCAGCAGATCGACAGCATCTATTGGGGCATCAAGAACTATGTAGAGGGAGCCAGCTATATCGGCATCCTGCCGCTGCTGCTGGCCGCCATCGCCCTGCTGCGGCGCAAGGGCCGCCACCTCTGGTTCTTTGGCGCGCTGGCCGTCCTGTCGCTGCTGTTCGTCTTTGGCTCGCCCCTGTACGCCCTGATCTACTACCTGCCGGGCCTCAGCCAGGTCCATTCCCCCTTCCGCTGGATCTACCCCTATACCCTGTGCATCGGCATTCTGGCGGGAATGGGGTGCGACGCCTTGCGGGAGAGCCTCACGCCCGCCGAGAACGGGCGGCGGTGGCAGCGGATAGCGGATAAGCTGGCCTTCCCCATCCTTCCAGCAGCGACCCTGCTGGCGGGTGCGGCCCTGTTGGGCGGGCTGGCGCTGAGCTTGCCCTTCAAGGAACGCGTAGCGGCACTGGCCGAGCGGGTCATGCACGCGCTGGCTCGAGCGCCGGAAGCCTTTGCCGATGGGCGGATGTTCTATTCCTACGAGTTCCGCAACCTGGCGATTTTCGGTCTGGCCCTATTGGCCGGGGGAGGCGTGCTGCTGTTGCGGTCCCGGTTGCGTCGCCCCTGCGTGTGGGGCGGGCTGGTGGTGGCCGTGATCGTGGCCGAGTTGTTCGTCATCGGCAAGCCCTTCTTCCCCGCCAATGACCCCGCCCTGGTGGAATACCGCACGCCGGGTATCGATTTTCTGAAGCAAGACCAAGACCTGTTCCGCATCACCAGCCTGGTTGGCGGCGACGAAAAGACGATGAACGCCAACACCGGCATGTTGTACGACCTGTACGACGTGCGCGGCTATGACTCGATCATCCCGCGCCAGTACGTGGACTATATGCAACTGCTGCAAGAGCAGGGCGAGCTGCCCTACAACCGCATCGCGCCCCTGTCGGCCCGCCACCCTGAAGCACTGGACTCGCCGCTGCTGGATATGCTGAACGTCAAGTATATCGTTACCGCCCAAGAGCGCAGCATCGATAACCCCGGCTATACGCTGGTCTATGACGGGGAAATGCGCGTCTACCGCCACGAGAACGCCATGCCGCGCGCGTTCCTGGTGGCGCAAGGGATCAACATCCCCAATGCCGACGAGCGACGCGAGGCGCTGCGCACCTTTGACCCGCGACAGGTGGTGCTGCTGGAAGAGACCCCCCGGCAGGAGCAGGTCAGCGAGGTGCCCACCGATTTCGACTATCACGTCGAGTCGGTGGTCTACAGTCCCAACGAGGTGTTTATCACCGCCAAAACGTCTATTCCCTGCTTCCTGGTGCTGGGGGACAGCTTTTTCAACGATTGGAAGGCGTTTGTCCGCCCAATCGACACCGAACAGGATCAGGAGCAAGAGTTGCACATCTACCGGGCAAACGGCAATTTCCGCGCCGTGGAATTACCGCCGGGAGAGCATCTCGTGCGCTTTAAATACTCCCCCGATACGGTCAAGCTGGGGCTGTATACCAGCTTTCTCGCCGGGGTGGTGTTGGCGCTCTCGATGGCCTTCTGGGGATGGCGACGGTACTACCGGGAGCCGCGCGCGGATGGCGATATTCAGCGCGTCACCAAGAACACCATCGCCCCCGTGGGCCTGGAGCTGGTCAACCGGGTGCTGGACATGGCCTTTGCCATGCTCATGCTGCGAATGTTGGGCGCGGTGGATGCCGGGCAATACACTACCGCCGTCCTGGTGGTCACCTGGGTGGACATTTTCGTCAACTTTGGGCTAAACACCCTGCTCACCCGCGAGATTTCCCGCGACAAGGCCCACGCCAACCGCTATCTATCCAGCGCCATCCTCGCCCGCCTCGGCCTGTGCCTGGTGGCGGTGCCCCTGCTGGGCATGTTCTTCCTGATGCGCCGGTTCACCGTGCCCATCCAGCCCAAAACCATGTTAGCCATCGGGTTGTTTGGCATGGGCCTGGTTCCGAGCAGCGTCGCCGCCAGCATCAGCGCCGTCTTTATGGCCCACGAGCGAATGGAAATCCCCGCGTCGGTCAGCACCTTTACCACGCTGCTGCGGGTGTCCCTGGGCATCCTGGTACTGGTGGCCGGGGCCGGGTATATCGGGCTGGCCGGGGTGTCTATCGCCGTGAATATCGTCACGATGACCACCCTGTACTTGCTCTTGCGGGCCACCGTGCTCAAGCCCGTGCTGGAAATCGACTGGCAATTCCTGAAAAAGATGCTGGCCGAATCCTACCCCCTGATGGTCAACAGCCTGCTGGCGACATTGTTCTTCAAGATGCTGATCCTGCTGCTGGAATGGCTGCCGGATGACCCCCGGGTGGTGGGCTGGTATGGCGCGGCCTACAAGTACATCGACGCGGTGAACATCATCCCGGCCTACTTTACGCTGGCCATCTTCCCGCTGATGTCCCGCTACGCGGCGGAAGCCAAAGAGTCGCTGCTCAAGGCGTACCGGCTGGCGGTCAAGATGCTGCTGATCGTGGCCTTGCCCGCCGCGCTGATCGGCGGGGCGCTGGCCTACGAGCTGGTTACCCTCCTGGGCGGGGCCGAGTTCGTGCCCCAAGGGGCCGAAATCCTCAGCATCGTCATCTGGTACATGCCCTTTGGGTTCATCAACTCGGTGACGCAGTATGTGCTGATTGCCCTGAACCAGCAACGCTTCCTGACGCGGGCGTTCGCCATCGGCCTGCTCTTTAATGTGGTTGCCAACGTGATCCTGATTCAGACCGTGGGCTGGATGTCGTCGGCCTTTATCGCCGTGATTTCCGAGGTCGTCCTGTTCATCCCCTTCTACATGGGCATCCGGCGACACCTGGCACGCATTTCCTGGGGGCAAATCGTCTGGAGGCAGGCGGTGAGCGCCATCCCGCTGGCCCTGTTGATTGTATTCCTGCCCCATCGTCAGGTACTTTTCGCAATTCCTGTGGGGCTGGTTTTGTATGTGGTGGGACTTGTGGTATTGTCAGTGTTTGACGCAGAAGAAAGGGGCGTAGTCGGCCAGATTCTACCCGTGAACCGGGTGAGAGGTCGGATTACCGCCGCGCTGAACCGGCTGGCTCAGCGTTAGGATCTGGCGCGCCTACCCCTTGATCATCTACATAGGAGGATGACGTGGCCGAACACGTATATATTTGCGATGTAGCAAAACATGAGGGCCAGGAGATTACCGTCAAGGGCTGGCTCTATAACAAGACGGATAAAGGGCGGCTGCAATTCCTGCAACTGCGCGACGGAACGGGCATCATCCAGTCGGTAGCGTTCAAAAAAGAACTGCCCCCGGAGGTGTTTGAGGCGGCGCTGGCAGTCACGCAAGAGTCGTCGGTGATCGCCACGGGCATGATCCGCAAGGACGATCGCGCACCCGGCGGGTACGAGATGGGGCTGACCGATTTCCAGATCGTGCAGCTTGCCCAGGATTATCCCATCACGCCCAAGGAACACGGCATCGAGTTCCTGATGGACAACCGCCACCTGTGGCTGCGCTCCACCCAGCAGTGGGCCATCCTGCGGGTGCGGGCTACGGTGGTGCGCGCTATCCGCGATTGGTTGGATTCCCACAACTTTTTGTTGGTGGACACGCCCATCCTGACCCCTTCGGCCTGTGAGGGGACCACCAACCTGTTCGAGACAGAATACTTTGGCGAGAAGGCGTACCTCACCCAGAGCGGCCAGCTTTATAACGAGGCGACCATCGGCGCGTTTGGGCGCACCTATTGCTTCGGGCCAACCTTCCGGGCGGAAAAGAGCAAGACCCGGCGGCACCTGATCGAGTTCTGGATGGTGGAGCCAGAGATGGCCTACGCCACCTTGGACGACTGCATGCGGGTTGAGGAAGAGTTTGTCTCGTACATCGTGCAGCGCACGTTGGAGGACCGCGCCGAAGAGTTGAAGATTTTGGAACGCGAGACGAGCCTGTTGGAAAAGATCGTCCCGCCCTTCCCGCGAGTCACTTATGATGATGCGCTCAAGGTCATCCACGAGGCCGGGGAAGAATTGGCCTGGGGCGAGGATTTGGGCGCACCCCACGAGACCGCCGTGGCTTCGGCGTACGACAAGCCGGTGTTCGTCCACCATTATCCGGCGCAGTGCAAGGCTTTTTACATGGAAGCGGACCCGCAAGACCCGCGCCTGTCCCTGTCCGTGGACCTGTTGGCCCCGGAGGGATACGGCGAGATCATCGGCGGCGGCCAGCGCACGGCCAGCCTGGAACTGCTGGAGCGGCGCATTGAGGAGCACAAGCTCCCCCGCCAGGCGTTCGAGTGGTACCTGGACCTGCGCCGCTACGGTTCCGTGCCGCACTCGGGCTTTGGCCTGGGCGTGGAGCGGACGGTGTCGTGGATTTGCGGCCTGGCACACATCCGCCAGACCATCGCCTTCCCGCGTACGCTGGGCAGGATGTACCCATAAGCTGGTGAAAACGTGAGCGACGACGCGGGGGATGACGACGGTAAGCTGACTTTCCCAGAGGATTTTCTCTGGGGCACGGCCACTTCTTCCCATCAGGTGGAGGGAGATAACCACCAAAACGACTGGTGGGCCTGGGAGCAAGTGCCGGGGCATATCGAGGATGCCAGCACCAGCGGGCTGGCCTCTAACTGGTGGCAGATGGCCGAGCAAGACCTGGCCATCGCCGCCGAGTTGGGCCAGAGCAGCCACCGGCTGTCGCTGGAGTGGAGCCGCTTGCAGCCCACCAGGGATACCTGGGATGAGCGCGCTGTCGAGCGGTACCGTCAGATACTCGGCTTTATGCGGGAGCGCGGCCTGGAGCCGATGGTCACCCTGCACCACTTTACCCTGCCGCTATGGGTGCGCGAGGTTGGGGGCTGGGCGCGTGAGCAGATCGTACCCCTCTTTGTCGAGTATACCCGGCGGGCGGTGGACGCTTTCGGCGACCTGTGCCACCTGTGGTGCACGATCAACGAGCCGATGGTGTACGTTGCGATGGGGTGCGTGTTCGGCGTCTGGCCTCCCGGCCGAGGGGGACTGCGGGCGAGCGGGCCGGTGCTGCGGCACATGGTGCGCGCCCACGCCGACGCCTACCACCTGATCCACCGCATCCAGTCGCAGGCGCAGGTGGGCTATGCCAAGCACGTGCGCCTGTTCGATCCGGCGGACCCGGCGCGCTGGGCGGACCGCCGTGCGGCGGGGCTGGTGGATTACCTGTTCAACGAGGCGGCATTGCGGGCGTTTGACGACGGCTCGGTCCCCCTCCCCTTTGGGCGCTCCCTGCGCCGCAATCGGGCGGAACACCTGGTGGATTTCCTGGGGCTGAACTATTACTCGCGCGAGATGGTGGCTTTTGATCCCCACCGCAGGCAAGATATGTATTTGCACCGGTTCGCCAACCCCGATGCCCCCTTTAGCATGGAGGGGTGGGGCGAGATCTACTCGGAGGGGTTGTATCGCTCGCTCAAGCGGCTGGCGGCTTACGGCGTGCCGCTGTATGTCACCGAGTTTGGCATCCCCGACAACACGGACAGCCAGCGCCCCCGCTTTATCGTCGAGCACGTGGCGGCCATCCACCGGGCTATCCGCGAGGGGGTGCCGGTCAAAGGGGCCTATTTCTGGTCGCTGGTGGACAATTTCGAGTGGGCGGCGGGCTGGTCGGCGCGGTTCGGGCTGATTGGGCTGGACCCGCAGACCCAGGAGCGCACCGTCCGCCAGAGCGCCGGGGTCTATGGGCGAATCGCCGCCGCCAACGGGCTGGAACGGGGGCTGGTGGAGGAGGTCGCGCCGGACCTGCTGCCGACGCTGTTCCCAGAGGTGACGGCGGCTGAGGCGGGGCGCCATTCATAGCGTGTCAGCCATTCCGCAGTAAGTACAAGTCTTTTAGACGCGGATTTTTGACGCCCGGTATACTCTGGGTTATAATGGTCCGAGTAGTGAGCCGTTAGCTCAGTTGGCAGAGCCCCTGCCTTTTAAGCAGGTTGTCGCGCGTTCGAGTCGCGCACGGCTCACCTACAGCATGTAGTGGCCCTCTGGAGTCTTTACCACTGTCGATTGTGGTACAAGACACCGGAGGGCTTTTTGTTATGCCGGGCAACCTTACACTCCGACCAGCTCGCAACCCACAAACTCTTGACGTTGCCTTTCAGGCTTTCCTCCTGGACCGTGAAGCGGCCCGGTGTACCCCCAAGACCCTCGAGCACTATCGCTATACCGTGGGCGGTTTTATCGCCTTCCTCAAGCCCCGCAGAGTATCAGACGTTTCCGAGATTATCCCCCAGGATGTGCGCGCTTACCTGGTAAGTCTCCAGGCGCGCAACCTCAAGGACACGACCCAACACGCCCACGCGCGGGCTATTCGCGCCTGGTTCAATTGGCTGGTTGCAGAGGGCAACCTTGACGAAAGCCCCATGCGGCATGTCGCCATGCCCAGGCTCGAAAAGCGCGTTCCAGCGCCATTCTCTCCCCAGGACGTGCGCGCCCTCCTGGAGGCCTGCGACCGCAAGCGCCCCAGGGGTGCCCGTGATTATGCCATGATTCTGACCCTGCTAGATACCGGGCTCCGAGCGGCTGAGCTGATCAGCTTGCAGGTGGGGAGTGTGGACATGCGTTCTGGGCTGATCGTTGTGATGGGCAAGGGGCAGAAACAGCGCCAGGTGATAGCAGGCGCCAAGGCGCGCGCGGCCATCCTCCGGATGCTGGCCCATCGTGGGCCCGTGGCCACCGGCGCGCCCTTGTGGGCAACCTACGATCTGGACGGTAACGAGCGCTCCAGCGCTCTCACTGTTCACGGCCTGCAAACCATGTTGCACAGGTTGGGGCGGCGAGCTGGTGTACTGCCCTGCAGCCCTCACCGGTTCCGGCGCACGTTTGCGCTCTGGTGCCTGCGTGATGGGATGGATCTGCACAGCCTCAGAATGCTCATGGGCCATTCTGACCTGGCGGTGCTCCAGCGTTATCTGGCCCTGGCGGGTGAGGATCTGGAGCGGGCACACAAGGCCCATAGTCCAGTAGACAAGCTGCTGGATGAAAGGAGGTAGAGCGACCTGGTAGGCGTGGTCGGCCATCGTATTCGATCAAATCATACTCAGAAGGAGTGACATGGAAAAAAAGTTGATTGGTAAGCACAAACTGCCCGAGAGGGCAAAGATCTACCTGGAGCCGTACATCATTCGTTCATTGCTGCGTCACGTGCCGGAATCGGCGGGCGTTGGGCTGTACTCTCCAGCCGTTGCGGTTGTCGCCAGTGAAAAGGATGACAGCGAGATAGCGGGCTTGTATGTCGCCACTAAGAGCCCCGTTGAGCCGGACGTGATGTATTACGAGGTGCCCTTTATCAACTAACACCCACGGGGCGAGCTCACCGGCTCGCCCCACCCACTGTAGTCAGAGGAGAATCTTGTCATGGTATGTCAGGAATGTGTCGAGGGAGACACGACGGCCTTGAGTGAGGATCGGCAACGACTGATGGCCAAGATCCTGGCCTTGCCCGAGCGGTTGGATGAACCCCTGATGAAGTTTCTGGAGGCAATCGCTACCTGTCCACTATCCGAGGAGGAGCGGCGCGCCCTGGCAGATGAATTGTTCTGGAGGTTGTACGTGATACACCCCCAGTTGCCCGAGTTCATGGCCCGGCGACTGCATGAGCAGATCGAGAATCCTAACCGCATGCAGGCTCTAGCGTTTGCGTATACGGCGGCAGCAGTGGACATAGTCAGGAGCGAGGACAGCGAAGGCAGTAAGAAGAGCAAAAAGAAAAGGGCGTGAGTCTAGACCACTCACGCCCCACGATCAAGGCCCTCCAGAAAGGAGGTTCAAGCTGCACCCTCAAGATACCACGACCGGCGCCCATCGTCAAGAGGCGAATCGCGATTGCACCCTTGGTAATGTTCGTAATGTTCGCATAACTGCAGAAACCCTCTCCCCTTCTCAGGCGCGCTACGTGCGACGGCTGGCAAGGGCGAGCGTGGTAGATCATGCGGCTCTCGAGAGTGCTCCGCGGGTGACCGTCTTACCGGGCGGTATGGTTGCCAAGCAATTCAGGGGGGACAATGGCAGCATGCCGCCTGGAGGCCCGCGCGGGGTAGTGTGCGGATTCTCCAAGGCCTCCGCGCGCCGGTTCCGGTTAAAGCTGGCCCAGATCGACTTGCGCGCCTGCGAGCTGACATTTGGCACCCTGACCTGGCATAACTTTTGGGGCGACGATTGGCAGGACTGGAAAAAGGCGCGGCGGCGATTCACCGCCCGGCTGCAGTATCACTTTCCCGGCCTGTTGGGTCTGGTCTGGCGTTTGGAGTTCCAGGCTCGCGGCGCGCCCCATTTTCACCTGCTACTCTGCTGGAAAATAGGCAAAAGGCCTCAAGAAAACTGGTTTACGACATGGGCAGCGGCGGCCTGGAATGCCTGCATAGAGGCCCAGGGGGACCGGGACCATCTCAAGCATGGGGCCAAGTTTATCAACGTCCAGGAGGGGAAGGGGGGTGTCGGTGCCATTATCGGCTACATGGCGAAAGAAATGGGCAAGAGTGATCAGGCTTTTCTCCGAGATGAGGACGGCGAGCCCCTCCAGACGGGCAGGACGTGGGGCGTATGTGGTGACATTCCGATGGGGCCAGAGCTGACCATAGAGCTGACTCAAGAGGAGTGGACGTTGTTTTGCTCGCGGGTGGCGTCGTTCGGCGTGGGCAAGGGCTGGTATCTGGGGGCCATCAATGACGCGTGGCCCGGGTTTTTCCTGTTGGGTTCCTTTGGGCAACTGCAGCATTTACTATCAGGCATAGGAGGTACACCATGTTGAAGCGTGATCGGTTACTAGCTGAGCTGCTGGCTGTGGTTGGTGAGACGTTGGGAGAGGACAGCGGCAACGGGGCTGAGTTGATAGACGGTGTGCGCGCCTGGCTGCGAACCGTGACCGGGCAGGAGGAGGGGGCGACGTTCCGGCCTGTCGGCAGCGTCAAGCTCTCCCCAGGGGAGCGGGCACAAGCGGCCCTGCAGATCTGCAAGGCAGAGGGGCGGGTCACATCGGGCAAGCTGGCAAAGGCGGCCGGGGTGCATCCCGAGAGCGCCCGTACGACGTTGGTTGCACTGGTACGGCGTGGGACGCTGAAGCGGATCGGGACGAAACGTAGGACATACTACCGGCTCAGTGTGTGACCCATGTTGGGGATGTTTTGGGGGTAAAAGACCCAGTTTGGCTATGTTTTGGGAGGGATGGAACGGAATTGATCTTATAGGTAGGGGGGTCTGCGAGGGCCTAAAACTGGCACAACGGACCCTTTCCCTGTTACGTTCCGTTCTATCCCATCCCACGTCCCGGGGGCGGTTGGTGCTATAGGACATTGCCAGGCCCGCAAAGAGGGGATAGAATAAAAAGAGCCCTGCGAGTGGGAGCTCCAGGGCGGTGGTCAATCGGAGCGGGCGACTGACACAGGTATGGTAACACGTGCGGCCGCCCTGGTCAAGATGGAGGGCGGCCTGTTTATGGACAGTGAGAAACGAGAGGCCTCCGGAGTGGAGATGTATCTTCACGAGTTGTTGATCAGGCCCCTGTGGGAGCGAGCTGCAGGGGCGCTTGTGGATGTTTTGCGCGGCGTGGCTGTTCTGGCAGATCAGCAGCTTGGCGCCGTGGCTAAGGAGATTGCAGAGGACCGGGCCAGAAAAAAGCGGGCGCGCCAGAACCACGGCAACCATGCCTATGATCTAGAGAAACGGGAAAGGCTCGTTGCTGAGTTCAAACAGGCGCGGGCGAATGGGGAGGCAGAGAACATAGAGGCGTGGGCGCAGATGCACGCGAACGTGGATCCTCGAACGTTCCGACGCTGGAGGCGTGACCTGTCCTAATTCGTATCCGAATGTGTCCGCTAACCTGTGCTAGTCTTGAAAGAGATTAGCACAGGTTTTTTTGTTGGAGGGACACATGAACAAGTCAGAGCGTCTCACTCTGGTCCTCACGCCCCGGGAAAAAGACGCGGTGCGCCGTCTGGCTGAGTATGACGGCGGGCTGAGCCAAGGGGCGCTTGTGCGGCGACTGATTCGCGATGCTGCCAAGGCGCGCGGCCTCTGGCCCATTCCCCAGGCTCAGGAGGTGGCTTATGATTATCCGATTCACTGAGCAACGGCGAAAGAGGGTCCAGTCGTATTATGAAAGGGGCTGGACAATTGGAAGCATGGCAGAAGCTGAGGGAGTTGCGGAGCACACGATCCGGGGCGACTTCAGAGCGCTGGGGCTAAGAGTGAATGGGCCTGTTGCGGCGGCTCCTGAGGCGGCTCCTGAGGCCCAGGAGGCCGCTACATGTGCGCCGTAAAACTGGGCGAGGCCATAGTCTACTTAACCGGGAATCAAGAGGGGATTAAAAAATCGCTCCAGGAGACGGAGAAGGAAACCACGACCTGGGCGGGCGGCCTGGCTGGCAAGGTGACCAAGTTCCTGGGGGGCGCCGTCCTGGGCGGCGTGGCGGCCATCGGGACGGCGGTTGTAGGCGCTGGAGCGGCTGCCTTTGCGGCGGGCATGCAGTATGACGAAGCGATGGACACTATCGCCACCTCGACAGGCAAGACAGGCGACGAGCTCGCGGGCCTGGAGGGCGATTTTAAGGCCGTCTTTACCTCGATTCCTACGGATGCAGGCCCGGCCGCCGATGTAATTGGAGAGCTCAATAGGCGCCTGGGCATTACGGGGCCTACGCTCCAGGATGCGAGCGCGGCGGTGTTGGAGATGTCGCGCCTCCTGGGTGGTGACGCGAAAACAAACGCGGCCCTCCTGACCCGGGTTATGGGTGACTGGGGGGTTGCCAACGAAGACGCGGCGGGCACGCTCGACAAGATTTTTAAGGCCTCTCAAGAGACCGGGGTTGGCGTCGAAGGCCTCATGCAGAAGGTAGTCAACTTTGGCAGCCCTCTACGCCTCATGGGTTTTACCCTGGATGAATCTATCGCGCTGTTTGCGAAGTGGGAGCAAGAGGGCGTCAACGCAGAGCTGGTCATGGGCTCGCTCCGCATTGCGGCGGGCAAGTTTGCTGATCAGGGCGTGGATCTACAGCAGGGCCTCAAGGATACCATCGCCCAGATCGAAGGAATGGACGACGCGAGCGCGGCCCTGGCCCTGGGCATGGATGTATTCGGGGCTCGAGCCGGTCCTGACATGGTGGCAGCAATTCGAGAAGGGCGGTTCTCCATTGGCGATTTAATGAAGGCAATGGAGGACAGCGAAGGGGCCATACAGAAGACGGCCGATGCTACCGCCGACTTTCCCGAAAAGCTCCAGGTGCTCAAGAACACGGCTACAACGGCCCTGGCTCCGATGGGGCTGGCCTTCATGGATGTGGCCACAACCGTTGTAGAGCGACTGGCTCCGGTGCTGACTGACCTGGTGCCCATCATAGAGACCGTGGCCGGGGTGGTGGTAAGTCTGGTAGATGGACTGCTCGCCGGGATCGGGCCTGCTGGTGACTGGTCGCAGCTCTGGCAAACGCTCACGGACCTGCTAGGGGCGAAGGTAGTCAAATCCATTCAGGATGTACTCGCCTGGTTCCAGCAAATACCGGCCTGGTGGAATGCGAGCGGGCGGCCTGTCTTTGACGCTATTGTTGGATTCGTTCAAGAGAATCTGCAGCCCATCCTGGCGGGCCTCGCGGGCGCGTTGGCCGCTATCGTGGTGCCCGCCTTTATCGCCTGGGCTGGAGCTGCAGCGAGCGCGGCGGCTGCTACGATCGTAGCTATGGCCCCGGTGCTGTTACCTATCGCGGCGATCGGCGCGGCTGTTGGGCTGTTGGTGGCTGCCTGGAAGAATAACTGGGGCGGCATCCAAGAAAAGACTCAGGCGGTTGTTACGTGGATCAAGGGCCAGATTTTCGCATTTCTCCATACAATCGCTGTCTGGTGGGATGAAAACGGCGAGCAGATTATAAGCACTGTTACCAAGCTGTGGGATACCGTTTCGGGCGCGTTCAATGACGCACTGGAGTGGATCAAGGGCGCCGTCTCTGCCTTTATCGGGACCGTCAAGGCCTGGTGGGAGGAGTGGGGCGGTCACATTGAGTTGATTTTCCGGCGCGCCTGGTACATTGTGCTGGACATCTTCAAAGCGGTGACCGGCGTTATCTCCTCAGTGTTTCAGGCCTTTGTATCACTGTTTAAAGGGGACTGGGAAGGGTTCGTTGGCAAGATTGCCGAGGCCTGGGATAAGCTCTGGTACAACGCGCAGAATGCTTTCGATAATTTCAAGGTGATCATAGAGGCGGCTTTTGGCTTGATCAAGGGCAACCTGGAAAAGATCTGGGAAGGCCTCAAAACCAAGCTGGAGGAGACCTGGAGCGGCCTCTGGGAGAAGATCAAGAGCACGTATGAGGAAAAGAAAGAGGAGCTGATCACTCTGGTCAAAGAGCTGCCCGGCAAGATCATCTCCTTTTTCACAGAAACCGACTGGACGGAGATTGGTAAGGGCATCATTGACGGTGTAGCCAAGGGCATCACGGACGCGGTTGGAACGATCAAGGATGCTGCCAGGAAAGCGGCTCAAAAGGCCCTGGACGCGGCAAGGGAATTTCTCGGGATTAGCTCGCCCTCAGCGGTGGCTGCTGATCAGATCGGCGCGCCATTCGCTCAAGGCATCGGCGTGGGCGTTCAAGACGCTATGCGGGGTGTGCAGCAGAGCCTACAGTTTAACCTCGCGGATCTGGTGAGGGCCTTGCAGCCGGGAGAAGTGCCTCAGTTCGCTATGGCGGCCTCACACGTGGCCCCTGGGGCGAGCTATTCGATCAACATTACGTACGTCGATCAGCGACCAGTGGAAGGGCCCGCGAAAGTGGCGCAGCTCGCGGCGGATCTGGAATGGCAGATGCGCATGGGAACGGCGTAGAAAAGGCGCGGCCCCCAGGGCGGGCGCTTCTGGGGGCCATCTACTATCAAGACGGGAGTTACGTAAGCATGGCTCAGTATAGGACTCGGTTGCAGATTGTGTGGGTGACTTTTGCGCCTGTGTTGGCGGGAAACAAGGGAGACTTGGCCGAGTGCTCTGGCCTGCGCCCAATGCTACCCGGCGATCTCGCTGCTAGACCTGCAACGCAT
>Ga0209347_1000697_pt1 | contig 73885 bp, 71 predicted proteins | sample AutmiccommuBRH23_FD_187382 | JGI IMG/M metagenome (GOLD analysis project Ga0209347, IMG submission 187382) | Deep subsurface microbial communities from Mt. Terri, Switzerland - Autotrophic microbial communities BRH/23 (SPAdes) (version 2) | ecosystem: Environmental > Aquatic > Deep subsurface >... | reverse complement strand
CACCGGCACCCGAGCTGCAGGCCGAGCCGTGGGCACCGGCACCCGAGCTGCAGGCCGAGCCGTGGGCACCGGCACCCGAGCTGCAGGCCGAGCCGTGGGCACCGGCACCCGAGCTCGAGCCGCAGGCTCAGCCCTGGGCACCGGCACCCCAGCTCGAGGCTCAGCCGTGGGCACCGGCACCTGAGCCCGAGCTCGAGCCGCAGGCACAGCCGTGGGCACCAGCACCAGCACCCGAGCCCGAGCTCGAGCTCGAGCGGCAGGCTCAGCCGTGGTTGGACACCCCTCCCGCAACGGCGGACGAGCTGCCCGCTGCCGTGACGCCGGAGCCCCCTGCGGACGACGTGGACTTCGCGGCGTTGGTCGACGGGCCGTCCCGTCGGAGCATCCGCCCGCAGCCCAAGCGACGTCGTCTGTTCGGCCGTTCCAAGAAGGCCGAGGTCGACGAGCCGGTCTCCACCGAGCTGGACCCCTGGGCGGCCACCGTGCAGGAGTCCCTGCTCTTCGCAGGTGGTCACGGGCCGGTCCGCCAGTCGGCTTGGAACAGCGCCGAGACGGGCTCGCACACGAACACCGAGCCCTCGGAGTCGTCGGAGGACGTCCCGGCTGTCGAGCCCGCAGAAGCCACCCCCTGGGCCGCACCTCCGTCGGATGCCCTCCCAGCCAGGACTCCTCAGCCTCCTCCCGTTGCTGCCCAGTGGACCGCCGAGCCGGGCGTGGCGCCCGAACCGGCCTCCGCGTGGGGCCCGACGACCCCAGCCGAACCAGAAGCCGCTGCGACGCCCGAGGTCCCTGCCGACTGGGCCCCTGCCCTTCCTCCCGCCGGGGCTGCCCCTGCGACCCCCTGGGGCCCGCCTGCTCCTCCTGCTGCTCCCGAGATGCCGGCAGCGTGGGCGCCCGAGCCTGGCATCGCACCGGAGCCCGCCGCCTGGGGACCCGCGTTCCCCGCGGCAGCTCCCGAGCCGACGCCGGCTCCCGAGCCGGCGCCGGCGCCGAGGTCCGCGCCTCCACCGGCCCCCCAGACCAACGGGGCTCAGAACTGGGCACCCGCCGCCCCCAACTGGTCGCACGCCTCAGGGATGCCGGCCGCAGTCCCGCCGTCGGGCACGGCCCCGGCTCCGAGCGCGACGCCGACGGGTCAGACGACCTTCACGCCGCAGACGCCGACGCGCACGTTCGACGACGAGATGACGAACATGCTCGCGCAGCGGGCGGACATCGCTCAGCAGGCGCTGTCCGAGCTCAGCCAGCTGTCGACGTACCGCCCGCAGGCGGTCGTCGGTGGGGGAGCTCAGGCGCTGGCGCGACGTACGCCAGCCTCCGTGCCCGCTGCGCCGGAGTTCGGCACCACGTCGAGCGCGCAGCGCCCGGCCCGCGACGCCGCCCAGGTACGGTCCCTGCTGTCGAGCTTCCAGTCGGGGACCAGCCGTGGCCGCGAGATGGCGGAGCAAGACGTCACGAACGGCGATGGTGCCCACCAGTCAGCCGGCGACAACGGCCTCGCCGGTGATGAGGAAGGTCCGCAGCTCGACACGGGGCAGCCCGTCACGACACCGGACACCGACCTGGACCCGCGGAGTGCCACATGGTGACACCAGTCCCTTACCCAGCACAGGCCGGCTACCTCAAGGAGGACGCATGACAGCGATCAGCTCGGAAGCCGCCAACTTTGGCTGGCTTCTCGACAACTTCGTCAGAACGGTGCCAGGTGCCCGACACACGCTCGTCGTGTCGGCCGACGGGCTTCTCATGGCCATGTCGGACAACCTGGACCGCACCAGCGGCGACCAGCTCGCGGCCATCGTCGCGGGGCTCTCCAGCCTCACCCGCGGCGCCGCACGCCAGCTGCAGGCCGGCGACGTACGGCAGGCCATCGTGGAGATGGACGAGCTCTTCCTCTTCCTGATGAGCGTCTCGAACGGATCGGTCCTGGCAGTCGTCGCGGACACCACGTGCGACGTCGGCCTGATCGGGTACGAGATGGCGATGCTCGTCTCTCGGACGGAGAGCACGCTGACCCCGCAGCTCGTCACCGAGATGCGCGGTCACCTGCCGGTCGACGGCGCGGTCCGAGCGGTCGGGTGAACGTGTCAATGACCAACGACCAGCCGTTCGGGGGCGCGCACCGCGTGCCTGGCACGGCCGCGGACGGTTCGGAAGAGGCCCGGACCGTCCGGCCGTACGCCGTCACCGGTGGTCGGGTCCGTGCCGCGAACTCCGACCTGCCCCTCGAAGCCCTGATCGAGGTGCATCCCAACTCCACAGGTGGTCAGGGTCTCCCCCCGGAGAAGCGCGCCATCCTGCAGCACGCCGCCCACACCTTCGTGTCCGTCGCCGAGCTCTCCGCACTCCTGCGGATGCCCCTCGGAGTCGTGCGCATCCTTGTCACGGACCTGGCTGAGGCCCAGCACGTCCGCGTCCACACGTCCACGCCGGTCAGTGTCCACACCGGCCAGTCCCCCGCTCTGTCTTTGAGTGTGCTGGAGAGTGTTCTCAATGGCATATCAGCCCTCTGACACCGCCGTGACCGACCGGACGACGGCCGGCGGGGGCGCCGCGCCCACCGTCGTGAAGATCGTCGTCGCCGGAGGCTTCGCGGTCGGCAAGACCACGTTCATCGGCTCGATCTCTGACATCGAGCCGCTCAACACCGAAGCAGCCATGACGGAGCACTCGGTGGGGGTCGACGACGCCGGTGGCGTCACCGACCGCAAGACCACCACCACAGTCGCCATGGACTTCGGGCGCATCGCCCTTCCTGGCTCGTTGTGGCTGTACCTGTTCGGGACCCCCGGCCAGGACCGCTTCCTGTTCATGTGGGACGACCTGGTCCGGGGCGCCATCGGTGCCGTCGTGCTGGTCGACACCGAGCGTCTCGACCAGTGCTTCCCCGCCGTGGACTACTTCGAGAGTCGCGGGATCCCATTCGTCGTGGCAGTGAACTGCTTCGACGGGGTGGCCCGCCACCAGCTCGAGGACGTCCGGGAGGCCCTCTCGGTCCCGGCGCACGTCCCGCTGATGTACACCGACGCGCGATCGCGCGCGGCGACGAAGCAGACACTCATCGCGTTGGTCCAGCTGGCGATGGAGCGACTGCGCGGATGACCGACGGCGGGGTGACGTAGTTCCTCCTCTACGCCACCTCCGTCGTCGGTGCACAGGCGGTCCCGCGGTGGCATGCGGCTGACTACGCTCGGGGGCGGACACTCATATGCCCTGGTAGGACGGACCCTGCATGCTCATCTACGCCGACGGCTCAGCGCTGAGCCGTTTCGTGGCGAGCGACGCCGAGTCCCCCGACTGGCTCCGCTGGGCCGAAGCCCACGCCGACCAGATCGTCACCTCACCCCTCGGCCTGACCGAGCTGCGCCGCACGGCCGACCTGATCGGCCCCGACGCCCGGCAGATCGCCCGCGCGGTGGCCGGCAGCCTCACCATCGTGCGGATCTTCGACCAGTCGCTCAAGCCCGCGTCGATGGCCACCTCGGTGCTCAGCCCGTTCGCCGCTCTGCACCTCGGCATCGCCGTCGCGCATCCGGGGGTTCATGCGATGGCGACCTACGACACGGCGCTCGCCCGGGTGGCGGCGCTGCACCGCCTCGAGGTCGTGGCTCCCGGGCGGACGGATGGTTGGTGGTCCGGCTGACCTTGGCTGGCACAATGGGCGGGCGCCACCGGCACGACGGCGCGTGGAGGGCTGGCTGAGCGGCCGAAAGCGACGGTCTTGAAAACCGTTAGTGCGGTGACACCGTACTCAAGGGTTCGAATCCCTTGCCCTCCGCCCTGTGAGGAACTCCCGGACGTGCGCGGCGAACTCGTCAGGGATCAGCTGGTCGGCCACGTGCTGCTGCCCCTCGAGCACGACGACGACGCACTCCGGCAGGGCTCCGGCCACCATCCGGGTGCCCTCCTGGACGAATGCGGGGCTGTCGGCGCCGACGATGACGAGCGTCCGGACCCTGAGGCCCGCGACCTCCCGCGGATCCAGGTTCAGGGAGACCCCGAGCTCGCGGGGCAGAGTGTGCGCCGCCGCGACCCTGCTCGGCCAGGTGGGTTGCTCCCGCAGGATCGCGATCTCCGCCTCGGGCATCTGGACAACATCCCGCATCACCATGGCCACGGCCTCGTCCCGCCGGCCCTCCTGCAGGAGCGCCGTGAGGCGGGCCAGCAGGGCGGGGGACTGCGGGGGCTCGTTCACGGCAGCCTCGTAGGTGACCAGGCGCCGGACCCGGTCAGACCGCGCTGCTGCGCGCAGCGCCAGGAGCCCACCGAATGAGTGCCCGAGGAGGTCGGTGGGCGTGCCTGCCTCGGCCGACACCGCCTCGACCACCGCGACGACGTCGTCCACCTCTCGGTCCAGCTCCCAGTCGACGGAGTCGCCGCTGCTGCCGCGGCCACGGCGGTCCATGGCGTGAACCGTCCGGAACGCCTCCAGGTGCGGACGTATCCGCCAGCGACGGTGGTCCGACATGGCGCCGTGCACGAGCACCAGAGGCGGTCCGGCCCCGCTGCTCCAGTACGCGATGGGGGTTCCATCGGCAGACTCGACGTATCGGCGCGTGAGCTCCGTCGTCGGTTCCATGACTCCTCCCTCGGGTCCCCGGAGCTCCACGGTCGCATCAACGGAGCGCACCGGCCAAGGGCGGTGGATCTCGTCGGGGCGGCCGACCACCCGTCGACGGTCCCAGGCACCCGGCGCCGGAACCCGCCAAGATATGGCCCATGCCCACTTCCGGGACGGAGCACCCCCCAGAGCGTCGTGACCCGCACCGCGCGGGGCGGCGCGCCGACGACGACGCCGGCGAGCCGGTCGACCTGATCCGTCAGTCCGGCGCCGTGCTGCGGATGGGCAAGGCGATGCTTGCCTCGGGTACCGGCAGCTACCGGGTGAAGTCGGCGATGCAGCAGGTGGCGCGCGCGTTCGGCCTGGACCGCCACGAGGCGCACGTCACGCTCACCGAGATCACCACCACCTCGCACCGCGGCTCGATCTTCCGCACCGAGGTGGCCGAGGTTCGGTCGATCGGGGTCAACGCGCACCGGTTGGGCGAGCTGACGACGTTCGCCAACGGGCTGCGGCCGGGAACCACCGTCGAGGCGGTGAACGCGGAGCTGGACCGCATCGAGCGGATCCCGCAGCTGCACGCCCCGCTCGCCAACGCGGTGTTCGCGGCCATGGCGTGCGGCGCGTTCGCCTTCCTCAACGACGGCGGCGTCGTCGAGGTGCTCGGGGCCTTCCTCGGGGCCGGGGCCGGCCAGATGCTCCGCCGGTACTTCGTCCATCGGCGCTACAACCAGTTCGCGGTCACGATGATGGCCGCCGCCGTCGCGTGCCTGGTGTACCTCGGCTTCGTGTCCCTGCTGGAGCTCACCCCGGCCGCGAGCGGGGCGAGCCACCAGGCCGGCTTCATCTCGGCCGTCCTCTTCCTGGTCCCCGGGTTCGCCCTTGTCACCGGCGCACTGGACCTGGCCAAGCTGGACTTCTCCGCGGGAGTGGCACGCACCACCTACGCGATGATCATTCTGCTGTCGGCGGCGCTGAGCGTCTGGACCGTCACACTGGTGACGGGGATGTCGGCCGACCCGATCGCCCCACCGAGCATCCCGATCCTTCTGCACGTCGCCCTGCGGCTGGTCGCCAGTGCCCTGGGCGTGCTGGGCTTCGCGCTGATGTTCAACTCCACGATCCGGATGGCGCTCGGTGCGGCGGCGATCGGGATGGTGGCGAACGTCCTTCGCCTGCAGCTGGCGGACGCCGGTGTGGCGCTGCAGGCGGCCACGATCCTGGCCACGCTCGTGGTCGGCCTGCTCGCCGCCTGGGTGGCCCCTCGCCTGAACGTGCCCCGGATCACCGTGTCGGTGCCCGCGGTGGTGATCATGGTTCCCGGTGCCGCGGTCTACCGGACGGTGGTGGGGCTGAACAACGGGGACGTCGAGGTGGCGGTCACCTCGGGCGTGCAGGCGGTGTTCGTCGTGATCTGCATCGCGATCGGCCTGGCCGGAGCCCGTGTGCTGACCGACCGGGCGTGGGCCTACGAGAAGTGAGCGCGCCCCGTCGTCGGGCACGGTCGGGTGCGGCCAGGGGCGGCCTCCGGCCGGGGCGCCCGAGCGTCTTTGCCGGGCGGTGACCGGCACAGGTACCCTTGCCGACACTGGGAGACGTCGCATAGTCCGGCCTAGTGCGCGGCCCTGCTAAGGCCGTGAAGGGGGTAACCCCTTCCGTGGGTTCAAATCCCACCGTCTCCGCGCGTGGTCCGTTCGCCCTCGGGCGGGCCTGCCCTTGTGGGCGGGCCTGGTCGCGGTCGCCGGGACGATCGTGATTGCGCTGCCGATCAGGCGTGCATGTATCCTCGTGCGCGGCCCTGTTGGGCCATGCGCCCGTAGCTCAACGGATAGAGCATCTGACTACGGATCAGAAGGTTGGGGGTTCGAATCCCTTCGGGCGCGCAGATCGTGGAGGCCCCTGACCAGCGGTGACGCCGGTCGGGGGCCTTTGCCGGGCACGCCGAAGAACTGAGGACGGGACCGCCGTGTAGGCGTGCACAGCTGGATGTCGGACCGCCGCGCGCGGGAGCACCCAAGGTCACAACTGGATCACGGGCTCTTGACGTCACACGGGGCGCAACGTTGACTACGTAGTCACCGGATTGACAGCGTAGTCAATGGGATGGGGCCATGGTTCTGGATGCAGATCGATCGCCGGTACGTCCGGTGATGACCGATGTCGCGCGGATCGCCGGCGTCTCCCAGAAGACCGTCTCCCGAGTCATCAACGACGCCCCGAATGTGAGCGAGAACGTCCGGGAGCGCGTCATGGCAGCGATCGAGTCGCTGGGATATCGACCGAACGCGGCAGCGCGCGCCCTCGTGACGAGGGAGACCCGGGTGCTCGGGATCGTCACGCCGGGAACGGCGCTGTACGGACCCTCGGCACAGCTCTTCGGGATCGAACGTGCCAGCTGGGAGGCGGGCTACTCCGTCGTCATCGTCTCCACCCTCGACGGGTCGCGTGACGAGCTGGTCCGCGCCATCCGTCAGCTGGTCGAGCACGACGTCAACGGACTCCTCCTCGCAGGTCCCATCAGTGAGGACACGCTCCCGGCGGGCCTCCTGCGCGGCATCCCGGCGGTGTCGGTCGGAGATCCCGTCCGCGGGGCGTTCGACTGCCCCGCGATCATGCCGGACCAGGCGGGCGGTGCCCGGCTTGCCACCCAGCACCTGCTGGACCTCGGGCACCGCACGGTGTGGCACGTCGCGGGACCGTCGCCATGGTACGCCGCGACCCTCCGCACGACGGGGTGGAGGGAGGCGTTGGTTGCTGCAGGGGCGCCCGTGCACGAGCCGCTGGCCGGTGACTGGACGGCGAGGTCCGGGTACGAGGCGGGCAAGGTGCTGGCCCAGCGAGGCGATGTGACGGCCGTCTTCGCGGCGAACGACCAGATGGCCGCAGGTCTGATGCGCGCCTTCTTCGAGCACGGTCGCCACATACCGCGGGAGGTGTCGATCGTCGGTTTCGACGACACCCCGGACTCGGAGTACATGCTCGTCCCGCTGACGACGGTCCGGCAGGACTTCGTGGCGATCACCGCGCGTGCCGTGGCCGAGCTCCTCAATCTGATCGAACGCCGGCCGGCGTCCGGCGTCACCGTCCTTCCCGTCGAGCTCATCACCCGGGGTAGCTCGGGTCCTGCCCCCCGACCGCACGGCGCTCGCTGAGTCGTCGGAGCATCGCGGCCGTCCAGGGCCGCAGTCCGAGGTATCGAGAAGCATCGAGTCACCTACAGGGAAGTTGGTAGAGACATGCGATACACGACGCGACGCATCGCGTTGACGGCCATGGCCGGCGTGAGTGCCCTCATCCTGGCCGGCTGCACCGCCGGTGAGGGCAATGGCGATGGAGACGGCGCGGTCGAAGAGGTCCCGGAAGACGAGTTCGAGACCGCGATGAGTACACCGACCGAGCTGACGTTCTGGACCTGGGTGCCGGACATCCAGAACCAGGTCGACATGTTCATGGAGGAGTACCCGGAGATCGACGTGGAGGTGGTCAACGTCGGCCAGGGCGCGGACCACTACCAGCAGCTGCGGACCGCCATCCAGGCCGGCTCCGGCGCTCCGGACGTCGTTCAGATCGAGTTCCAGCACCTGTCCTCGTTCCGGCTCGGGGACAACCTCATGGACCTCGCTCCGTACGTCGGGGATCTCTCAGGCCTGTACCCGGAGTGGATCTGGTCGCAGGTCAGCGAGGGGGACGCGGTCTACGCGGTGCCCCAGGACGCCGGTCCCATGGGCAACCTCTACCGCGAAGATCTGCTCAGCGAGGCGGGCATCGAGGTTCCGGGCACCTGGGAGGAGTTCGCCGACGCAGCCGAGGCCTACCGCGAGGCGAACCCGGACAGCTACTTGACGAACATCCCAGGCAACGACCCAGGACACTTCGTCGGATTCCTCTGGCAGGCGGGCGCGAACCCCTTCGGCTACGACGGTGCGGAGACGGTCCGCATCGAGCTGGACAACCCGGAGGTCGAGCAGGTCGTGCAGTACTGGGACGACCTCATCCAGCGTGACCTCGTGGGTGTCGACCCCGACTTCACCGACCAGTGGTACCAGGGCCTGGCCAACGGCCAGTACGCCAGCTGGCAGACGGCTGCGTGGGGACCGGTCTTCCTCCAGGGCACCGCGGGCGAGACCAGCGGGCTCTGGCGTGCTGCCCCGCTGCCGCAGTGGGAGGGCCAGGAGGCGTCCGGCAACTGGGGCGGTTCGACGAACGCCGTCATGCAGACCACGGAGAGCCCGATCGCCGCGGCGGAGCTGGCTCGGTGGATCAACGTCGAGCGGGAGCCGGCCATGCGCTTCGCGCTCGAGCAGTTCCTGTTCCCGGTCACCAACGAGATCCTCGAGTCCTCTGAGTTCTTGGACGAGGAGCTGGAGTTCTACGGCGGTCAGCAGGTGAACCGGGAGTTTGCGGCCTATGCCGAGACGGTCTCCACTGACTTCGGCTGGTTGCCGTTCATGGACTACGCCTACTCCTCCTTCGGCGAGACCCTCGGCAGCGCCATCGCCGACCGCACGGACCTGATGGCGGGTTTGCAGGCCTGGCAGGAGGATCTAGAGGAGTACGCCACGTCGCAGGGCTTCACGGTCGAATGATGCGCGGGCGGGCGGGCCGATTCACCGGCCCGCCCGCCCCTCACCGGAAGGGGGGTGGACACGATGTCCGCGACCGAGGCTCAGATCACCGGCGCCGGCGCCCAGCGAGAGCAGCACGGTACTGGGATGGCGCGCCGGGAGGCGATCGCCGGATACCTCTTCGTCCTGCCCTTCGTGGTCGTCTTCGTGGCGATGCTCGTCGTCCCGCTGTTCTACTCCGGGTACCTGTCTCTCTTCCGGGAGCAGCTGATCGGAGGCTCGACGTTCAGCGGTTTCGGGAACTACGCCCGCGCCCTGCAGGACGAGACGTTCCTGGCCGGCGTCCTGCGCATGGCCCAGTTCCTGGTCATCCAGGTGCCGATCATGCTCGGACTCTCGCTGCTGTTCGCCCTCCTCCTCGACAGCGGGCGTCTGCGAATGCAGCGGTTCATCCGGCTCAGCATCTTCGTCCCCTACGCCGTGCCTGGCGTCATCGCGGCGCTCATGTGGGGCTACCTGTACGGCCGGGACTTCGGCCCCTTCGCACAGGGCGCAAGGGCGATGGGGCTGCCCGCCCCGACGTTCCTGACGCACGAGTGGATGCTCTACTCGATCATGAACATCGTCACGTGGAGCTTCGTCGGCTACAACATGATCATCATGTTCGCCGCGCTGCGGTCGATCCCCACCGAGCTCTACGAGGCGGCCCGTGTCGACGGGGCGGGTGAGATCCGGGTGGCATGGTCGATCAAGATCCCGGCGATCAAGCCGGCACTCCTGCTGACCGCGATCTTCTCGGTGATCGGCACCTTCCAGCTGTTCAACGAGCCCAACATCTTGCGGACGATCGCCCCCAACGTCATCGGCGTGGGGTACACGCCCAACCTCTACGCCTACAACCTCGCGTTCATCGGTCGGGAGATCAACTATGCGGCAGCGATCGCCTTCCTGCTCGGCATCGCGATCATGGTCGTCTCCTACATCGTCCAGCTGAGCGCGTTGCGGAAGGAGCGCCGCTCATGACCTCCCAGCCGGTCACCACGCAGCCGGGCGGAGGCGCCACGTACGACGCTCCCGCCCCGCCGGTAGGCCCTCGCTCGAAGCGACGCCGGGCGTCGGTCCACGGACGGCCCAACACGATCCTGACCATCGCGGTCCTCGGCGCGGTCGCCTACTTCCTGCTGCCCCTGTGGTGGCTCCTCGTGGCGTCGACGAAGTCGAACACCGCGCTCTTCTCCTCGTTCGGCCTGTGGTTCGCCGACGATCTCAACATCGTCCAGAATCTCCAGGACGTCTTCACGTTCCAGCGGGGCATCTTCCTCACCTGGATCCGCAACACCGTCCTCTACGCGGTCACCAGCGCCGTCGGTGCGGCGGCTCTCGCGACCGCCGCCGGCTACGCGTTCGCCAAGCTCCGCTTCCGCGGCAGCACCGTTCTCTTCGCCACCATCCTCGGGGCGATCATGGTGCCGCTCACGGCCTTGGCGATCCCGACGTACCTGTTGTTCGCCCGTGTGGGCCTCACCGACACCCCCTGGGCGATCATCCTGCCTTCACTGGTCAGCCCGTTCGGCGTGTACCTGATGCGCGTCTATGCGGCGGGGGCCATCCCCGACTCTCTGCTGGAGGCGGCACGCGTGGACGGCGCGAGCGAGCGCCGCATCTTCTTCAGCATCGCCCTGCGTCTGCTCGCCCCGGGCTTCGTCACCGTGCTGCTGTTCGCACTGGTCGCGACGTGGAACAACTACTTCCTGCCGCTGATCATGCTGAGCAGCCCGGAGTGGTACCCGCTGACCGTGGGGCTGGCGCAGTGGCAGTCGACGTCGCAGGCGGGATCCGGGTCCCAGGCGCTGTTCTCGATGGTGATCATGGGCTCGCTGGTGTCGATCATCCCGCTGATGATCGCCTTCCTGTTCCTGCAGCGGTACTGGCAGTCCGGCTTGGCCACGGGCGGGGTCAAGCAGTGACCGCCACCGAGAGCTCCTACCCTTCCTTAGAAAGGCACCCCAGTTCCATGCGACCGCTTCCTCAGCCCGTCCTCTTCGGCGCGGCGTACTACCACGAGTACCAGCCCTCGCCCCGGCTCGACGAGGACCTCGACCTCATGCAGCGGGCTGGCTTCTCGGTCATCCGCGTCGGCGAGTCCACGTGGGCGACGTGGGAGCCCGAGGACGGCGTTCTCGACCTGGAGTGGCTCGCGCCTGTGCTCGACGGTGCCCACGAACGCGGCATCGCCGTCGTGCTCGGCACTCCCACCTACGCCGTGCCGCCATGGTTGGCCCGCAAGCACCCCGAGATCGCAGGGGAGCGCGGAACGGGTACCCGCATCCCGTGGGGCGCCCGCCAGGAGATGGACTTCACGCACCCCGCGTACCTCTTCCACGCCGAGCGGGTCATCCGTGCGGTGATCGGCCGCTACGCCGACCACCCGGCCGTCATCGGATTCCAGGTGGACAACGAGCCGGGGCTCCACCTGCTGCACAACCACGCGGTCTTCCAGAGGTTCGTGGACGACCTGCGTCGCGCGTACGGCGACGTCGAGACCCTGAACGCCGAGTGGGGCCTCGTCTACTGGTCGCACCGTCTGTCCACGTGGGCTGACCTGTGGACCCCCGACGGCAACGCCCAGCCGCAGTACGACCTCGCGTGGCGCCGGTTCCAGGCGCGTCTGACAACCGAGTTCATCGCGTGGCAGGCCCGGATCGTCCGCGAGATCGCCCCTGCCGACAAATGGGTCATGACGTGCCTGGCCTACAGTCGCCCCGCGATCGACGACCGTGACATCACGCGTGCGCTCGACGTGACCGCGGGCAACCCGTACTACGCGATGCAGGACGCCCTGACGGTCCCGAGCGCCGACCTCGCACCGCAGGGCTGGACGACGTCGGGCACCTGGAGCATCTTCCAGAGCGCCGACCGCATGTTCTCCTCCAAGCAGGCGCCGTTCCTCGTCACCGAGACGAACGCCGGGGCGATCGGCGGGCCGTCCATGAACTACCCGGCCTACGACGGCCAGTGGCGGCAGGTCGCGTGGGCGATGGTGGCTCGTGGCGCGCGCATGATCGAGTACTGGAACTGGCACACGCTGCACTACGGCACGGAGACGTACTGGGTCGGCGTCCTCCCTCACGACCAGAAGCCGGGTCGTGTCTACGAGCAGATCGCCGCGATCGGTGCCGAGCTGCGCACAGCGGGGGATGCCGTCGCCGGCCTCGTGCCCGACGCGCAGGTGGGTCTGCTGTACTCCAACGCGTCGTCGTGGGGTCTGGCTGGCCAGCCCGCCCTGTCGAACGGTGCGGAGGCCGACCCCGGCTCGTACCGCCGGATCGTCGAGGCCTTCTACCGCGGGGCCTTCGACGCGGGCCTGGGCGTCCGTGTGCTGCACGACACGCAGGTCTGGGACGACGAGGACCTCCTGGACCCCGCCGACGTCGCCCACGACCTGCCCGTGCTGCTCGTCCCGGCGCTCTACGTCGCATCGGACGGTCTGCTCACCTGGCTGCGGCGCTACGCCGAGGCGGGGGGCCACCTCGTGATCGGTCCGCGCACCGCATACGCCGACACGGAGGCCCGGGCCCGGCTCGAGATCAAGCCGGCCCTCCTCGCCGACGCCGCCGGGGTCTCCTACCAGGAGTTCTCCAACCTCTCGAGGCCGATCGCGGTCCGTGCGGCCGGGGACTCGGACCTCGACCTGCCCGAGGACGCCCACGGCACCGCCTGGGCGGATGCACTGCGCGTCGAGGGTGCGACGGTGCTCGCGGAGTACGACCACCCGTACCACGGCCGGTTCCCCGCAGTGGTCACCGCCGAGCACGGGTCTGGGAAGGTCACGACAGTCGGTACGGTGCCCGACGCCGCGCTGGGTCGAGCCCTCCTGGAGTGGGCGGTCCCCGTCGGCGACGACGCCTGGCGGCGCATCGTGTCGGGCTCCGTGACGGTGTCCTCCGCCACCTCGGGGGCCGGTCGTCGGCTGAGATTCGTCCACAACTGGTCGTGGGACGAGGTGAGCGTCGAGCTCCCCGCAGCGGTCCGCGAGGCAACCACGGACTCCTCGCATGGCGCAGGTGAGACGCTCATGCTGGGCCCGTGGGACGTGCGCGTCCTCGTGGAGGAGTCGTGAGCCCGGTGCGCTCGCAGCAGCGGTGGATCGGGTGGCCCGAGGGCACCCACAACCGCACCTCGGCGGACGGGCGCAACGGACCGATCGCCTTCGGTGGGGACTACAACCCCGAGCAGTGGCCGGAAGAGGTGTGGCGCGAGGACGCGCGCCTCATGCAGGAGGCCGGGGTCAACCTCGTCACCGTCGGGGTCTTCTCATGGGCACGGCTCGAGCCGGCACCGGGCACCTGGGACTTCGCGTGGCTCGACCGGGTGATGGACCTCCTCCATGAGCACGGGGTAGCGGTCGACCTCGCCACGGCGACGGCATCGCCACCCGCGTGGCTGACGACCGCCCATCCGGAGGTGCTGCCGGTGGACCGCCTCGGTCACGTGCTGCACCAGGGTGGGCGGCAGGCGTGGTCCCCGAGCTCACCGGTGTACCGCGAGCACTCCCTGCGGCTGGTGGAGCGTATGGCCGAGCGGTACGGCACCCACCCCGCGCTGAGCATGTGGCACGTCTCGAACGAGCTCGGCTGCCACAACGGGCGGTCGTACAGCGAGGTCGAGGCGGTCGCTTTCCGCACATGGCTCCAGGAGCGCTATGCGGATCTCGACGTTCTCAACGCCGCCTGGGGGACGGCGTTCTGGAGCCAGCACTACGGCACCTGGGAGGAGATCCAGCCCCCGCGGATCGCCCCGTCGTTCTCCAACCCCACGCAGCAGCTCGACTTCGCGAGGTTCTCCTCCGACGCGCTCCGCGGCCAGCTGCGGGCCGAGATCGAGGTGCTGCGTCGGTACACCCCCGACGTCCCGGTGACCACAAACTTCATGGTCATGGGTCACTTCCGTGACGTCGACTACGGGACCTGGGCCGCCGACCTGGACCTGGTCTCGAACGACCACTACATGATGGCCGACAACTCCGACGCCCACGTCGAGCTCGCGTTCTCCGCGGACCACACCCGTGGCCTGGCCGGGGGACAGCCCTGGATGCTCATGGAGTCCTCCACCAGCGCCGTCAGCTGGCAACCCGTCAACACCGCCAAGCCGGTGCACCAGATGCGGTGCAACGCCCTGACCCAGGTCGCCCGCGGCGCCGACGCCGTCTGCTACTTCCAGTGGCGGGCCGCCGTCGCCGGAGCAGAGAAGTACCACTCGGCCCTGCTGCCCCACGCCGGCACGGACAGCGAGCTGTGGCGAGGGGTGGTGGACCTCGGGGCGGACCTGCAGCGGCTCGCGGAGGTGACCGGGTCCACGGTGCAAGCGCCCGTCGCGGTGGTGATGGACTACGAGGCCTGGTGGGCCGCCGAGCTCGACGCACACCCGAGCTCGCTCCTCGCCTACCGGCGGACCGCGGAGGCCTGGTACCGCAGCCTGTGGGAGGCGAACGTCGCGGTCGACGTCGTTCCGCGGGGCACGGACCTGAGCCCGTACCGGGTCGTCCTGGCACCGATGCTCTACCTGGTCCGGGACACCGACGCGGCGGCGTTCGACGCGTTCGTCCGCGGTGGCGGCCATCTCCTGGTGACGTACTTCTCCGGGGTCGTCGACGAGGACGACCACGTTCGCCCCGGTGGCTACCCCGGGGCCTTCCGCGACCTCCTCGGCGTGCGCGCCGAGGAGTTCAGGCCGCTCCTGTCTGGGCAGGACGTCGCCCTGCGTGGCGACGGGCTGGCCGTCGGGGTGGGCACGCTGTGGACCGAACCCGTCGTCGCGACCGACGCCACGGTCGTGGCCGCCTACGCCGACGGGCCCTCCGCTGGCTTCGCAGCCGTGACCCGTGCAGACCGGGGTGAGGGGAGCGCCTGGTACGTCAGCACCGAGCCCGACGACGCCGGTCGCCGCGCCGTGGTCGAGGCGATCTGCGAGGGTGCTGGGGTCAGGGCCCCGGTCGCAGCCGGTCCGGGCGTCGAGGTCGTCGTGCGTCACGGCGACGGGGTCGAGTACGTCTTCGCGATCAACCACACCGGCGAGGAGGGGCAGGTCGAGGCGTCCGGCACCGACCTGCTCACCGGCGAGGCCCTCACGTCACCGGCAACGGTCCCGGCGCACGGGGTCCTCGTCCTGCGTCGTGACGTGTCCCCCTGAGCACGTCGCACACTGATCCAGCACCACCACCCGCACCACGTCACGAGGAGATGTGAGATGAGGTACCGGTACCTGGGCAACAGCGGCCTGAAGATCTCGGAGATCACCTACGGGAACTGGCTGACACACGGCTCACAGGTAGAGAACGAGGTGGCGTCGCAGTGCGTGCGGGCGGCGCTTGATGCCGGGATCAGCTCGTTCGACACAGCTGACGTCTACGCGAACACGGTCGCGGAGAGCGTGCTCGGTCAGGCTCTGGCGGGGGAGCGCCGGGAGTCGCTGGAGATCTTCACCAAGGTCTTCGGGCCGACGGGGCCGAAGGGGCACAACGACGTCGGGCTGTCGCGCAAGCACATCCTGGAGTCGGTCGAGGGGTCGCTGCGGCGGCTGCGCACCGACTACGTGGACCTGTACCAGGCCCATCGCTACGACGTGGAGACGCCGCTCGAGGAGACGATGCAGGCGTTCGCCGACGTGGTGCGCCATGGCAAGGCCCTGTACATCGGGGTCAGCGAGTGGACAGCGGACCAGCTGCGGGCCGGACACGCGCTGGCGCGCGAACTGGGGATCCACCTCATCTCCAACCAGCCGCAGTACTCGATGCTGTGGCGGGTGATCGAGGCAGAGGTCGTACCCGCGAGCCTGGAGCTAGGGGTCTCTCAGATCGTGTGGTCGCCGGTGGCCCAGGGGGTGCTCAGCGGGAAGTACCGGCCGGGTCAGGCGCCACCGGAGGGGTCGCGGGCGACCGACAGCAAGGGCGGCGCGGGAATGATCGAGCGGTGGATGTCGGACGAGGTCCTGGGCGGTGTGCAGGGGTTGACGCCGATCGCGCAGGGAACTGGGTTGAGCATGGCGCAGCTGGCGGTTGCGTGGGTGTTGCAGAACCCGAACGTGGCCTCGGCGATCATCGGAGCCTCGCGCCCGGAGCAGGTCGCCGAGAACGTCAAGGCCTCGGGAGTGGTCCTGGACGCCGATGTGATGAACGCGATCGATGATGCGGTGGGCCACCTCGCCGAGCGGGACCCCGCCCAGACGACGTCCCCCGAGACACGCGAAGCCTGACGAGCCGATGAGGATCGCAGCGATGGCGACCGACGAGCCCGTGACCTTCGCCGTCGTCGGTGGGGGACGTCGGACTCACTTCCTGCTGCGGGTGGCGGCAGCCGCCCCGGACCGGCTGAGCGTCGCCGGGGTCGTGACCCGCAGGGCCGCCACCGGGGAGGCCCTGACCGCGCGCTGGGGCGTCCCGACGTATCGCTCGCTCGACGACCTCCTACAGGCCCGGGCGCTCGAATTCGTGGTGGCCGCCGTGCCCTGGGAGGGGACGCCCACGGTGGTCCGGGAGGTCGTCGCTGCGGGTGTCCCCGTTCTCGCCGAGACACCGCCGGCACCGGACGAGAACGGCCTGAAGGCCCTGTGGGCGGACGTCGGTACCTCGGGACTGGTTCAGGTCGCCGAGCAGTACCTGCACATGCCGGGACATGCAGCCCGGCTAGCCGTGGTCCGGGGCGGGGCGATCGGCCAGGTGACCTCCGTCGAGGTCGCGTCGACCCACCTCTACCACGCGGTCTCGATGATCCGCGGTCTCCTTGACGTGGGGATGGCCGGTGTCGTCGTGAGCGCCCGGGACTTCCGGGCGCCCCTGGTCGACCCCCTCGGGTTCGCTGGCTGGGACCCGCAGGCGGCCCCCGAGCCGAGGACGACGACGATCGCGACGCTGGACTTCGGCGACGAGCGGATGGGCCTCTACAGCTTCGTCGAGAACCAGTGGTGGAACCCCCTGCGCGCGAGGCGGATCGTCGTCCGGGGTTCACGCGGCGAGGTGGTCGACGACGCGGTCACCCGGCTCGTGGATCCGACGAGCCCGGTGACGTCGCCCCTGGTGTACCGCCGCACCGGGACGGACCTGAATCTGGAGGGCAACGACCTGGTGCACGTGAGCTTTGACGGACAGGTCGTCTACCGCAGCCCGTGGCTGGGAACGCGGCTCTCCGACGACGACATCGCGGTGGCGACCATCCTGCAGGCGCAAGGTCGGTGGGTGCGTGGCGAGGGGGCCGAGCCGTACCCGCTCGCCCAGGGCTGCCAGGACCACGCCATCAGCCTCGCGATCGAGCGGTCGGCGCGCTCGGGCGCCGACGTCCGGCTCGGCAGGCCGGTCTGGGCCTGAGCCCGTGGACCCGGGTCGCCTCGGCGCCGATGGCGGGGTGCCTGGCGCCACTGTTCAATGAAAGTGTGCGGACCGGACGGTCGTGGAACCGATCACCGCCGCCGATCCGTCACGACGGCGAAGGAGGCACGCACATGACCGAGATGGGGAGCCCCGGCGGGGAGCGGCCGCTGCGTCACGTCCGTGAAGGCATGACCGTCGTCGGTCCCGACGGCGAGGAGGTCGGAACCGTCGCAGAGGTGCAGATGTCAGACCCGGGCGTCGTGACCCCGGAGAGCCAGGGCGCCTCCGGCGAGGTCGGCACCGCGCTCACCGATCTCTGGAGCCGGGAGAGCATGCCGGAGCAGGGCAGGGAGCGTCTGGCTCGGCTCGGGTACGTGCGGATCGACACGCGTGGGCTGTTCAGCAGAGACCGGTTTGCCGCGGGCGACGAGATCGCACGCGTCGTCGACGACCGGGTGCACCTGACCCTCCCGGCGGATCAGCTCCTGAGCTGACGTCCCGCCGGGCCCGGGGCGGTGGCGGGTCGAATCAGGCAGGTGGCGCCGGGACCTGAACCTTCCGGGGCCCTGCCGCGTCTCCCCCTGTGACGGCGCAGATGCGCCGCGCGAGGTGAGGAGGGACGCAATGGGGAGGCACACACGCACCGCGGCCCTGTCTGCGGGGTTCCTTGCCCTGGTGCTGGCCGGCTGTGGGACGGACCAGCCGGAGGCCGACCAGACGGACGAGATGGTCGAGGAGACGCCCGACGACGAGATGACGGACGACGACGACGACGCCATGACGGACGACGACGACGCCATGACCCAGGGCGGAACGGTGACGGTCGCGGCCACGTCGCTGGGCGAGGTCCTGGTCGACGGCGACGGCCTGACGCTGTACATGTTCGACTCGGACAGCGAGGGGGCGAGCACCTGCTACGACGCGTGTGCCACGACGTGGCCGCCGCTGCTCGCCGACGACGACCCGGCGACCGGCGGGGGAGCCGCCGACTCGCTGGTGGGCACGGTCGAGCGGGACGACGGCGGGACGCAGGTCACGTACGCCGGGTGGCCGCTCTACTACTTCGAGCAGGACGCTGTTCCCGGGGACGTCAACGGGCAGGGCGTCAACGGTCTCTGGTGGGTCCTGGACGCGGAAGGGGAGCCGATCCGTGAGTGACGCGACGCGTGCAGAGACGCGTACCGAGGTCAGTCGGCGCACGGTGCTGATCGGCGGGGCGGCGCTCGCCGGGGCGGGGGTGCTGGTCGCCTGCAGCCCCGACGGCTCGCAGTCTCCTGGCGGGGATGGCGGGGATGCTCCCGGCGGCGGACTCGTCGCCCTGGCCGACGTCCCGGTGGGCGGCGCGGTCTCGGCGACGTCGGCCGACGGGACGCCGGTGATCGTCGCCCAGCCGACCGCGGGCGAGGTGATCGCCTTCAGCGCGGTGTGCACCCACCTCGGGTGCACCGTCCAGCCGGACGACGAGCGCCTCCTCTGCCCCTGCCACGGCTCGGTCTTCGAGGCGGCCACGGGGCGCAACATCGACGGGCCGGCGCCGCGACCGCTCGACGACTTCGGCGTCCGCGTGGAGGGGGATCAGGTCGTCGAGGCCTGAGCGCGGGATCGGGCGGGATCGGTCAGCCGCGGCGACGCTCGGCCAGCAGCGCGATCAGGGCGAAGACGATCGCGAGCACCTCGGAGGCGGCCGAGAGCACCTGGGGTACTCCCCAGACCTGCTCCTGCACCCCGAAGAACCCCACCGTCATCGACATCACGAACGCGCCGAGGGTGGCCGCGCCGAAGCCGATCGCGGCGAGCAGGGGCAGCCAGTGCCGCCAGAGAAGCACCGCGAGCGCGATGACAAGCCCGCCGACCGCGTTGAGCAGGAACGCCGACCCGACGACGTCCACGTTCCGCATGCCCATCGCCCACAGCTCCAGGTGCACCACGGCGGAGAGCATCACTGACGCGGCGGTGAGGGCCCGGGCCACAATCGCGAGCGTCTCCCGTTGGCCGGTGGGACGCTCCAGGGGCGTCGTCGTGCGCGGGGCCCGGGTCGTCGAGCCGTCCATGGGTGCCTCCTTCGCCGCGGGGTCTCTTGTGTGAGACGGAACACCGGGCCGCGAGGTTCAGCGAGCCGCGGGGTGAACCAGTGACGGGCTCGATGGCCGCATGGTGAACAAACTGGCACCGCCCGTCGTTCTCCTGGGTGGGAGGTGGAATGTCCGCGAGCCCAGCCGATCTGATGATCGAGCTGCACAGCGAGCACGCCCGGGCGCTGTGGGCGTTTGCGCTGCACCTGACCGGGGGGGATCGTGCCCGGGCGGAGGACGTGGTCCAGGAGACCCTGCTCCGGGCGTGGCGGGACCGCACGGTGCTGGACAGCTCGACCGCACGGGCACGGGCCTGGCTGTTCACGGTCGCGCGCCGGCTGGTGATCGACGAGTGGCGCTCGAGCCGGTCGCGACGAGAGGTCCTGGCGGCCGAGACCCCGGAGCCGCTGGACGCCCCGTCGCCCACGGACGGTCTGCTCGAGGCGTGGCTGGTCAGTGACGCCCTGGCGCGGTTGTCCGCCGAGCATCGTCAGGTCGTGGTGCTCTGCTACTTCGGCGGACGCTCGGTCGCCGAGGCAGCCAGGGAGCTGGGAGTGCCGGAAGGCACGGTGAAGTCACGCACGCACTACGCGCTGCGATCGCTCAGGTTGGTACTGGAGGAGATGGGGGTGAACCGATGAGGGACGCGTTCAGCGCCGATGCCGGCGCCTATGTGCTCGGTTCGCTCAGTGACGCCGAGAAGGATGCCTTCGAGGCGCACCTCGCCGACTGCGATTTCTGTCGGCGCGAGGTTCGCGAGCTCGAGCACCTGCCCGGGCTGCTCGCCCTCATCCCTCCGGAGGGCGCGACCGACCCCCCTCCCTCGGTGCTCGAGGGCCTCCTGGCGCAGGTGCACCGGGCCCGTGCCCGACGGCGGGCCTGGGTGGCCGGGGCCGGCATCGCGGCCGCAACCGCCGTCGGCGTCGTGCTCTCCGGCGAGCTGGTGTCGATGCCGTGGTCGGACCAGGTGGTGGTGACCGAGGGGACCGTCGTCGAGCTGCGAGCCGTCACCGACGTGCCCGTCGCCGCCAGCGTGGAACTGGTCTCGGTCCCGTGGGGTACCAGGGTGGATCTGAGCTGCACCTACGCCGGCGGCGCGTACGCCCAGCCCGTCGAGTACGCCCTCGTGCTGTACGACGCCGAGGGCGGTTCGGAGCAGGTGGCCACGTGGACTGCACTGCCCGGCGCGGAGGCCAGCGTGCCGGCCGCGACCGCGCTGCGGCTGGATCAGATCACCCGGGTCGAGATGCTCTCCGGCGGCTTGGTGGTGCTGGTCGCCGAGGTGTGAGAGTCCCCGCCTCCCGTGGGCCCCACCCGCCGGACGACGACGTCCACCACCTCGCGGCCGGCGTCGAGCGCCCGCTGCTCGAAGCGGGTCACCGGCCGATGCGCCGGCCGAGGGGCGACACCGCCGTGGGGGTTCACCAGCTCGGCGTCCTGGGCGAAGGCGTCGAGCATCGCGTCGGCGTAGGGCGGCCAGTCCGTGGCGCAGTGCAGGATGCCGCCGGGCACCAGGCGTGACCGCAGCATCTCGACCCGGTGGGCCTGGACCAGGCGCCGCTTGTGGTGCCGTGCCTTGGGCCACGGGTCGGGGAAGAAGATGTGGATCGCGTCCAGGGAGCGGGGCCGGACGTGCTCGCGGAGCAGCTCGACGCCGTCGGCGAACGCGACGCGGACGTTGGTCAGGCCGAGCCGCTCGGCGAGCACCAGGAGCTGTGCGACGCCGGGGAGGTGGGCCTCGACGGCGAGATAGTCCCGACGCGGGTCGGCCGCGGCCATCGCCGCGGTGGCCTCACCCAGGCCGGAGCCGATCTCGAGGACGAGCGGCGCCACCCTGCCGAAGAGACCGGGGAGGGTGAGCGCGCCGTCGTCGTCCAGCGGGGCGAGGGGTTCGGGCCCGTGCAGCGAGAAGCCCAGGACCGGCCACAGCCGTTCGAGCGCGTCCCGCTGCGCGGCGCCGAGGGGACTCCGGCGCGGATGGAACGTGCGGATGGCGTCGTGCGCGCCGGCCGCACCGTGGCGGAACCCCGCAGGGCCCCGAAGGGCGTGCTCAGCCGTTCTGGGCGCCGCTCTCGGCCGCGCCGCACCCGCAACCGCCGCAGCCGCAGCCGCCGGTCTCGGAGGAGGCAGGGACGGGCTCGGGCTTGGTCGAGATGGTCACGGGGTTGCTGGCCATGGGTCCTCCGTCGGTTCGACGTCGCGCGGTCGGGGTACCGCCCTACGGTAACCCGCGCCGTGCCCCGCCGATCCCACCGGCACCCTCTGTCGTTTCGCCCACCCGGGCCCAGGGTGCCGCGATACCATCGCGCGCCCGGGACGCCGACGCGAACGGGCCCCCCCAACCCGAAGGGCTCCACCATGTCGACAGCTCTGCGCCTCGTGACCATCGCCGGCGTGACCCTCTGTGCCGGTGCAGTCCTGACGGGGTGCTCGCTCCTCGGTCCCGCGGCTCCCGACCGGGACGAGGGGACCGGTGAGATCGTCGGGGCGGGGGAGGCTGACGTCTTCCAGATCCGGGTGGGGGACTGCCTGGCGCCTGCGAACCTCGACACCACCCTGGAGACGGTGCCGACCGTGCCCTGCGGCGAGCCGCACGTGTCCGAGGTGTACGCAGGCTTCCAGCTCGACGACGGCGACTACCCGGGTGCGGAGCAGATCGCCGTGGAGGCGGAGAGCCTGTGCCTGGGCGCGTTCGAGGGGTTCATCGGCGTCGCGTACGAGGACTCCGTCCTCTACGCCAACACGATGACCCCGACCAAGGAGTCGTGGACCGACCTCGATGACCGCGAGATCCTCTGCATCGTGACCAGTGACGGGCCCTCGGTCACGGGGACGCTGCGCGCCGCCGCACGATGAGGGGCGCCCTTCCCTCCCTCGGCTGACGAGACGCGCGGAGGCCCGGCGGTCGACGGACCGCCGGGCCTCCGCGCTGTCACCTGCGCTCGATCACTCCTTGGGTGCCGGCGGAGGCGGCGGAGGTGGTGGCGGCGACTGCCCCGGAGGCGGGGTGGGCCGCTCGGCGGGAGGCGCATCCGCCGCGGGGCCTTCGCTGGGCGCGTCGCTGGGCGCGGGCTGGAAGGTCTGCGGCTGGTCGCCCTGCTGCGGGTACTGCGCCGTGTCCGCCTGCTGCGGGTAGCCCGGCTGGGGAGTGCCCGCCTGGGGGTAGCCGGCCTGCGGGTAGCCCGGCTGCTGGTACTGCGCGGGGTCGGCGGGGTAGGTCCCGGGCGCGTAGCCGGCCGCCGGTGCCGCCGTTGCGCCCTTCCTGCCCGAGCGCAGCACGAAGAACAGGATCAGCCCGATGACGAGCAGCAGCGCCACGCCGATGCCGATGATCAACGGCAGGGACACTCCCAGGCCGCCGCCCTCGACGGCGCTGCCGCGCGCGTTCAGCTCCAGCCGCTCACCGGCCTCGGGCGTCCAGCTCACGGTGTTGCCGTCGAGCGTCCCGTTGTGGCTGGCCACGGCGCCGGGGAAGGTCACCGAGATGTTCACGTCCATGTCGGCCGCGCCGAACCCCATGTCCTCGCCGCCTGCGGACATGTCCAGGACGCCGCTGACCACGAACTCGTCGCCCTCGCGCACGATGCGCATGCTGTCGTCGGAGGTGTCGAACTCCGCGAGGGGCTGGCCCTCGAAATAGGTCGTCGTGCCGATGAACTCGCCGTCGTCGTAGGGCTCGGTCCGGACGTCGTCGGCGTTGAGATCGACCGACTCCTCCTGCAGCTGCTCGGCGAAGCTCTCCGGTGACTGCCCGAGCATCTCGGCGGCCGCGGCGGAGACGGCGAAGACCATCGAACCGTCAACGGTGTTGTCGGACTGCAGCTCGAGCTGCATGTCCATCTTCAGGCAGCCGGACAGGCCGACCGCGACAAGTATCCCGAGCGCCGAGGCGCTGGCCAGGCGTCTGATGTGCATGGCTCGACCTTCCCACAGGCGCCGGTTGCGGTGATAGCCCCGGGCTGGGGACCCGCGTAGCGTCGCAGAGTTGAGCGGAGTAGACTCAAGTCTGGCAGTCGAAGGACGACAGCACCGCGTGTGGAGGCGTACCACGATGGACCCGAAGTTCACCACCAAGTCGCAGGAGGCCCTGGCGAGTGCGCTGCAGAGCGCGGCGGGCGCCGGGAACCCGCAGCTGGAGCCCGCCCACCTGCTTCGTGCGCTGCTCTCCCAGTCGGGGGGAGCCGCCGTGGGGCTCCTGGACGCCCTTGCCGTCGATCGGGCGGCTCTCGCCCAGCGGGCGGAGGCGATGTGCGCCGCACTGCCCGCGGCGTCGGGCGGCTCGGTCGCTCAGCCGGCCCTCTCCCGGGCCATGGGCGCGGTGATCACCGCAGCGCAGAGCGAGGCGGATGCGCTCGGGGACGAGTACGTCTCCGCCGAGCACCTGTTGATGGGGATCGCCGCCGGGAGCTCACCAGCGGCCCAGGCGCTCCACGCGGCCGGTGCCACGCGGGACGCGCTCGCCTCGGCCCTGCCCGCCGTCCGCGGCTCCGCCCGGGTCACGAACCCCGACCCGGAGGGCACCTACAAGGCACTGGAGCAGTACGGGCAGGACCTCACCGCCGCCGCTCGGGACGGTCGGCTGGACCCCGTGATCGGGCGGGACGCCGAGATCCGGCGGGTCGTGCAGGTGCTCTCCCGGCGAACCAAGAACAACCCGGTCTTGATCGGGGACCCGGGCGTCGGCAAGACCGCCGTCGTCGAGGGACTGGCCCAGCGCATCGTGGCCGGTGACGTCCCGGAGTCGTTGCGCGACAAGCGCCTGGTCGCGCTCGACCTCGCCTCGATGGTCGCCGGCGCCAAGTACCGCGGCGAGTTCGAGGAGCGGCTCAAGGCGGTGCTCACGGAGATCAAGGACTCCGAGGGGCAGGTCATCACGTTCATCGACGAGCTGCACACCGTGGTCGGTGCGGGTGCCGCCGAGGGTTCCATGGACGCGGGCAACATGCTCAAGCCGATGCTGGCTCGCGGTGAGCTGCGCATGATCGGGGCGACGACCCTGGACGAGTTCCGCGAGCGCGTCGAGAAGGATCCGGCCCTGGAACGCCGCTTCCAGCAGGTGTTCGTCGGAGAGCCGAGCGCGGAGGACACCGTGGCCATCCTGCGGGGGCTCAAGGAGCGGTACGAGGCGCACCACAAGGTGGGCATCTCCGATGCCGCCCTGGTGGCCGCCGCCACCCTGGCCGACCGGTACATCCCGGCCCGCCAGCTGCCGGACAAGGCGATCGACCTGGTGGACGAGGCTGCCTCGCGGCTGCGCATGGAGCTGGACTCCTCGCCCGTCGAGGTCGACGAGCTCCAGCGCACGGTCAACCGGCTGACCATGGAGGAGTCGTACCTGTCCGAGGCGGACGACGACGCCTCACGCGAGCGGCTGGAGCGGCTCCGGGGCGAGCTGGCCGACCGTCGCGAGGAGCTGGCCGCGCTCACCGCCCGGTGGGAACGGGAGAAGGGCGCGCAGAACCGTCTGGGCGACCTGCGTGCACGGCTGGACGAGCTGCGCGTGGCGGCAGAACGCCACCAGCGCGAGGGTGACCTGGCGGCGGCATCCCGGGTGCTCTACGGCGACATCCCTGCGGTGGAGAAGCAGATCGCCGAGGCGGAGGCGGTGGAGAAGACGCTGCCGGCCGACGTCGCCGCCACCGACGAGCCTCCGATGATCGCCGAGAAGGTGGGTCCGGACGAGATCGCCGAGGTCGTCTCCGCCTGGACCGGCATCCCCACGGGACGACTGCTGGAGGGCGAGACCGCCAAGCTGCTCCGGATGGAGGAGGTGATCGGGGAGCGGCTGATCGGGCAGGAGCGGGCCGTGAGATCGGTGTCCGACGCCGTGCGGCGAGCCCGGGCCGGCGTGTCCGATCCCGATCGCCCGACCGGGTCCTTCCTCTTCCTCGGCCCCACCGGAGTCGGGAAGACCGAGCTGGCCCGGTCGCTCGCCGACTTCCTGTTCGACGACGAGCGCGCGATGGTCCGGATCGACATGTCCGAGTACTCCGAGAAGCACGCGGTCGCCAGGCTGGTCGGAGCGCCGCCCGGGTACGTGGGGTACGAGGAGGGCGGCCAGCTGACGGAGGCGGTCCGTCGTCGGCCGTACTCGGTCGTGCTGTTCGACGAGGTGGAGAAGGCCCACCCGGAGGTCTTCGACATCCTGCTCCAGGTGCTCGACGACGGCCGACTCACCGATGGTCAGGGGCGCACCGTCGACTTCCGCAACGTGATCCTGGTGCTCACCTCGAACCTGGGCTCGCAGTTCCTGGTCGACCAGACCCTGGGCGACGACGCCAAGCGCGAGGCGGTCATGGCGGCGGTGCGGTCGGCCTTCAAGCCGGAGTTCCTCAACCGGCTGGACGACGTCGTCGTCTTCGACGCCCTGAGCGTGGAGGAGCTGGGCCGGATCGTCGAGCTGCAGATCGACCGGCTCGGCGCCCGGCTCGCCGACCGTCGCCTGACGCTCGACGTCAGCCCCGCCGCACGTGAGTGGCTGGCCATCGAGGGATTCGACCCGTCGTTCGGGGCGCGGCCGTTGCGGCGGCTCGTGCAGCGGGAGATCGGGGACCGGCTGGCCAGGATGCTGCTCGGCGGCGAGGTCGCCGACGGGGGGACGGTCCGGGTCGACCGGGCCGACGACTCCACCGGTCTGGTGCTCACCGCCGGGTGACGGGCGGTGCGACGCGTCCCGCGCGCGGTCGCTGTGCGGAAGATCCGACCCCGTCGGGCGCCCGAATCTTCCGCACAACGCGCACAGCCGGGGCGGCGCGTCACTCGAACGCCGCAGGGACGCCGGGCGGATCTCGGCGGTACGGTCTACGGGTGCTCTGGGACGACTTCCACGCCGCCCTCTTCGACCTCGACGGTGTGCTGACCCCCACCGCCGAGGTTCACATGCGTGCATGGGAGCGGATGTTCACCGCGTACTTCTCCGAGCGGGGGATCCTCCCGGAGTACACGGAGGCGGACTACTTCGCCTACGTCGATGGCAAGCCGCGGTACGACGGCGTGCGGTCCGCGTTGGCCTCGCGCGGCGTCGTCCTGCCCGAAGGGGATCCCTCCGACCCGCCCGAGACGGAGTCGGTCTGCGGGCTGGGCAACCGGAAGAACATCGCGGTCAACCGGCTGCTCGACGAAGAGGGCGTCGAGCCGTACCCGGGTTCGGTGGCGCTGCTCGACCATCTCGCGGCGCGCGGCACCCGGGTGGCCGTGGTGTCGAGCTCGCGCAACGCCCCGGGGGTCCTGGTGGCCTCGGGCCTCGCGAACCGATTCACCGTCGTGGTCGACGGCTCGGTCGCTGAGGTCGAAGGCCTGGCCGGCAAGCCATCTCCGGCGACGTTCCTGCGGGCGGCCGAGCGGCTCGCCGTGCCGAAGGAGCGGGCCGTGGTGCTCGAGGACGCGGTGTCCGGGGTCCAGGCCGGGCGGGCCGGCGGGTTCGGGCTGGTGGTGGGTGTGGACCGTGGTGCAGGTGAGGACGTGCTGATGGCGGCTGGCGCGGACCGCGTGGTGCGCGACCTGGCAGAACTGGTGGAGCCATGATCGGCAAGGGAGAGCATCCGGATCTGCCGACCGAGTTCACCGATCCGCTGGACCGGCTGCGCTTCCCGGTGGATCCGTGGCGACTGACCGAGGCGTTCTTCAGCGTGCGCGACCTGGGGACCACCGAGACCTTGTTCGCTGTGGGCAACGGCTACCTCGGGATGCGCGGGAACGTCGAGGAGGGGCGCGACAGCGACACCCACGGGACGTTCATCAACGGCTTCCACGAGACGTGGCCGATCCGCCACGCGGAGTCTGCCTTCGGGCTGGCCCAGGTGGGACAGACGATCGTGAACGTCCCCGACGCCAAGGTGATGCGCCTCTACGTCGACGACGAGCCCCTCCTGCTGTCGGTCGCGGACCTGGCTGAGTACGAGCGCACGCTCGACATGGCCGCGGGTGTGCTCACCAGGGACCTGGTCTGGCGCACCCCGGGCGGCAACCGCGTGCGCGTGCGGAGCCGTCGGATGGTGTCGTTCACCCAGCGCCACCTCGCGGTGATGACGTTCGAGGTGACCGTCCTGGACAAGCCGGCCCCGGTGGTCATCTCCTCGCAGGTGATCAACCGGGAAGAGGGGGTCGACGAGTACCGGCCGAGCACGAGGGTGAGCGACAACGGCGCGATGATCGACGACCCGCGCCGCGCGAGGGTGCTGGACGAGCGGGTGCTGCACCCGGTCCTCCACTGGGGCGGCGACGACCGCGCGGTCCTCGCCTACCGGTGCGCCCACTCGGGCATGACCATCGCCGTGGCGACCGACCACGCGGTGGACACGGGCAACGAGTACGAGGTCCTCACCCAGGCGGAGGAGGACGTCGCCAAGCACGTGGTGCGGGTCAGCGCCAAGCCGGGCGTGCCGATCATGATCACCAAGACCGTCAGCTACCACACGTCGCGTGCGGTCCCTGCGCGCGAGCTCGTCGACAGGTGCCGGCGGACCCTGGACCGGGTCCAGGCCGAGGGCGTCGAGCACCAGTTCGTCGACCAGCAGAAGTGGATGGACGCGTACTGGGCGCGCTCTGATGTCGAGGTGGAAGGCCACCCGGCGGCGCAGCAGGCGATCCGGTGGAACCTCTTTCAGCTCGCCCAGGCTGCGGCGCGTGCCGAGGGCAACGGGATCCCCGCCAAGGGCGTCACGGGCACGGGGTACGGCGGTCACTACTTCTGGGACACCGAGATCTACGTGGTTCCCTACCTCACGTACACGTCGCCCCTGTTCGCCCGGAACGCCCTGCGCTTCAGGTTCACGATGCTGCCCGCTGCCGAGCGGCGGGCAGCCGAGCTCACCCAGCACGGCGCGCTCTTCCCGTGGCGCACGATCAACGGCGAGGAGGCCTCGGCGTACTACGCGGCGGGCACGGCGCAGTACCACATCGACGCGGACATCGCGTATGCCGTGAGCAAGTACGTCCAGGCGACAGGCGACGACGACTTCATGGCCGGCGAGGGGATCGACATCCTGGTCCAGACCGCCCGCATGTGGGCGGACCTCGGCTTCTGGCGGGGCAACGGAGTGGACTCGTTCCACATCCACGGGGTCACCGGCCCGGACGAGTACACCACCGTGGTCAACGACAACCTGTACACGAACGTCATGGCGCGGTTCAACCTCCGACGCTCGGTCCAGGCGATCGAAGAGCTGCGGATGACCCGACCCAAGGACTACGTCCGGATGGTGGCGCGCCTCGACCTGAGCGAGGAGGAGGTCGCCGAGTGGGAACGGGTGGCGGAGGCGATCGCCATCCCCTACGACGAGACCCTCGGGATCCACCCCCAGGACTCCCACTTCCACGAGCGCGAGGTGTGGGACCTGGAGAACACCCCGCTCGACAAGCGTCCGCTGCTGCTGAACTACCACCCCCTGGTGATCTACCGGTTCCAGGTGCTCAAGCAGGCAGACGTGGTCCTGGCCACCTTCCTGCAGGGCGAGCACTTCACCCCGGAGGCCAAGCGCGCCGACTTCGAGTACTACGACCCGATCACGACCGGCGACTCCACGCTGTCCGCCGTCGTGCAGTCGATCATGGCCGCGGAGGTCGGGTACCACGACCTCGCGCTGCGGTACTTCAGGAGCGCGCTCTACGTCGATCTCGCCGACCTGCACAACAACGCGGTGGATGGCGTGCATGTGGCCTCGGCCGCCGGGGTGTGGGGCGCGCTCACCCACGGGTTCGGCGGCATGCGCGACCACCGGGGCGAGATCACGTTCGACCCGCGCCTTCCTGCGTCCTGGTCGGCCCTGACCTTCCGCATCACCGTGCGCGGCACGCGGCTCCGGGCGACGGTGCGGGAGGCGAGCATCGAGCTCGCGCTCGAGTCGGGATCCGAGCTGACCGTCGGCGTGCGGGGGGAGCGGATCACGGTGCGTGACGGTGCGCCGGTCACGGTCGCGCTCGACGGGCAGGGGCCGAGGATCGACGGGCAGCCCGACCCGGCGGCGCTGCACGGCACGGTGCGCGACGACGGCACCGTGGTGACCGCGTCCGTGCCGCACGTCTCCGGGCCCAACGGCTGACCGTCGCCCGCGTGGCCCGGTGAGCTGCGCAGCGGCCCGGTCGGTGCGCGGGGCGGGCTGCGATGATGCGGTCCATGGATGGCCGGAGCGGGAGGCCTGAATGGATGCGGCAGTCAACCGGCGTGACCCGGCCGCGGGCAACCGTGGCGCGAGCGGGTCGGCGGAGTCGGTGCGCGGCTATGCCAAGGGACGCGCGACGAGGCAGCTGATCCTTCGGGAGGCCGTCGCACTCTTCGGCGAGATCGGGTATCGCGCCGCGTCGCTGCGCGAGATCGCCTCCCGGTGCGGGATCTCCCACCCCGGGCTGCTGCACCACTTCGCCAGCAAGGAGCTTCTGCTCGCGGCGGTGCTGGCCGAGCGGGATGCTGCCGATGCCGAGCGGTTCCTGCCCCCGGAAGGTTCGGGCCTGGACCAGCTCCGTCGCCTGGTGGCGCTCGCGGAGCACAACGCCGCTGCGCCGGCGATCGTCGAGCTGCATGCCACGCTCTCGGCTGAGGCGACGGACCCCGACCATCCGGCGCACGGCTGGTTCGTCTCGCGCTATGCCCAGACCCGGACACTCTTCCGGCGCGTGTTCGAGCAGGCGCGGGCGGACGGCGTGCTCCGGCCGGACGTCGACCCGGCAGTGGCGGCGACCACCCTGGCGGCGATCATGGACGGGCTGCAGATCCAGTGGTTGCTGGACCGGGACTCGGTCGACATGGTGGCGCCGCTCCGGGACCACCTGAACCGGCTGCTGAGCGTGCCCCTGTGAGCCGAGCCGCTACGATTCTGACCATCCGGTAAGCATTGGCCGTCCGGGCCGTGCACCCATACGAACGGGTCCCACGATGGCAACCACCCCAGCGATCGAAGCGGAGGTCGAGGCGCGCCTCGGCCGCCTCAGCCTGGAGCAGAAGGTGCGCCTGCTCACAGGTGCCGACACCTGGACACTGCACGAGGAACCTGACGCCGGCCTGGGCCGCACAGTGCTCTCCGACGGTCCGTCCGGGGTGCGCGGGACCGTCTGGGACGAGCGCGACCCCTCGGTGAACCTGCCGTCCGCCACGGCGCTCGCGGCCACCTGGGACCCCGAGGTGGCCTACCGCTACGGAGCCGCCCTCGCGGGCGAGGCCCACCGCAAGGGCGTGCACGTCGTGCTCGGTCCCACCATCAACCTGCACCGGAGCCCCCTGGGCGGTCGCCACTTCGAGGCGTTCTCCGAGGACCCCGAGCTGACCAGCGTGCTCGCCGAGGCCTACGTGCGGGGGCTGCAGGACCATGGGATCGGAGCCTGCGCCAAGCATTACGTGGCGAACGACTTCGAGACCGAGCGCTTCACCGCCTCCGTCACCGTCCCGGAGCGCGCCCTGCGTGAGCTCTACCTCGCGCCCTTCGAGCGCGCCGTCCGAGCGGGCACCTGGACCGTGATGAGCGCATACAACGCGATCGACGGCGTGACCATGACGGAGCACGACCTGCTCGCCTCCCCGCTGTGCGACGAGTGGGGCTTCGACGGGGTGGTGGTCTCGGACTGGGGTGCGGTCCGCTCCCTGCAGGCGGCGCGCGCCCGGCAGGACCTGGCGATGCCCGGGCCGGACAGCGGGTGGAGCGCGGGGCTGGTCGACGCCGTGCGCGACGGCCAGATCCCGATCTCAGCGATCGACGAGAAGGTGCGCAGGATCCTGCGCCTGGCCGCGCGGGTCGGGACGCTCGACGGCGTCGCCCCCCCGGCCGGCTCGGCCGCCGCGGTGAACCCGGTCGCCCTCGCACGCGAGGTGGCCGCACGCGGAACGGTCTGCGTGCGGAACGACGGGATCCTCCCGTTCAGCGCGCCGCGCTCGATCGCGGTGCTCGGACAGAACGCTGAGGTGGCCCGGACACAGGGGGGCGGCAGCGCGACGGTTGTCCCCGAGCGCGTCGTCTCGCCGCTCGACGCCATCCGTGCGGCCTTCCCCGATGCCCAGATCACCCATGAGATGGGCGCGGCCACGCACGACGAGATCCTCGCGCTTCCGCTGCACACCGTCACCGACCCAGAGACCGGTGAGCCCGGCCTGCGCGCACGGTTCCTCGGCGCCGACGGCACCGTCGTCCTGAGCGAGAGCCGACGAACCGCCGACCTGGTCTGGCTCGGGAACGCCCCCCGGGACGGTGTGGCAGTGCTCGAGCTGCTGACGGACTACCGCCCGGAGCGGACCGAGGCGCTCGACCTGGGCGTGAAGGCCGTGGGACGCACGGTGATCGAGCTGGACGGCACGGTCGTGCTCGACGAGGACGCCGAGCTCGAGGGCCGGGACCTCGGCGCCGCCCTGCTCGACCCACCCACGCGGGTGGTCCGCGTCGAGCTCGACGGAGGTCGGCCCGTGCGGCTGCGGGTGACCCACCACCTCGACGAGGTCGGGCCGCGGCCGCCGGGGCTGGCGGCAATCACGCTCGGGGTGCGGCCGGTCGCGGAGTCGGCCGAGACGCTGATCGAGAGGGCAGTGGCGGCTGCGCGGGACGCGGAGGTCGTCGTGGTCGTCGTCGGCACCAGCGCCCAGGTCGAGTCAGAGGGCTTCGACCGCGGCTCGCTCGCGCTCCCGGGTCATCAGGACGCTCTGGTCCACGCGGTCGCGGCGGCCAACCCCCGCACCGTCGTCGTCGTGAACTCCGGCTCGCCCGTGCTCATGCCGTGGCGGCACGAGGTGGCCGCGATCCTGCTCACCTGGTTCGGCGGCCAGGAGTACGGCCACGCGCTCACGGATGTGCTCTCCGGCGCGGTCGAGCCGGGCGGTCGGCTACCGACCACGTGGCCGGGCACCCACGCCGACGTCCCGGTGCTCGACGTCACGCCGACCGACGGCGTGCTCCGCTACGACGAGGGCATCCACATCGGCTACCGGGCGTGGCACCGGCTGGGCCGGGTCCCGGCGTACCCCTTCGGCTTCGGCATGGGCTACACCACCTGGAGCTACGACGCCGTCCGGACCACCGGTGCGGCCGAGGGGGCGGTCGTCGTGGACGTCGAGGTGACCAACACCGGAGACCGCGCGGGCCGCGAGGTCGTCCAGGTGTACCTGGTCCGGACCCAGTCGGAGATCGAGCGGCCGGCCCGCTGGCTGGCTGGCTCCGCCGTCGTGGGGGCGGCCGCCGGGGAGACCGTCACCGCCCAGGTCGTCATCCCGGCCCGGGCGTTCGAGCACTGGGACGTCACCCGGCAGGCCTGGGCCGCGGAGCCGGGGTCCTTCGAGGTGGTGGTGGCGCGGCACGCCGACGCGACCGAGCTGGTGGCCACGGTCGAGCGCTGAGCGGTCGAGCCCGGGAGCACCGCATCCGGCTGGGGATCGCTCAGCCCGGCTCGACGTCCCCCTCGACCCAGGAACCCGTGACGGTCCCGCCCTCGAGCCAGGCCACGCACACCCCGGTGGTGTCCCCCTGCGCCCAGCTGGTCTCCGAGGGCGCCCAGACGACGGCGGTGAAGCCCGCGGCCACCTGGGCCGAGTCCATCTCGCACCACCGGCCGACCTGGGTGGCCACGGCCGAGTGGCCCGGCCAGTCGCCCGGGGGGAGCGGCAGAAGACCCACCACCTCGGCCTCGTGCTCCTCGCTGCACGGCACCAGGCGCACGCGCGAGACCCGCCCGTCCGGAGGCAGCTCGGCGATGCAGTGCCCCGGCTGAACCTGGCGCGCGGACACCGTGGTGGGCGACGTGATCTGTCCGATCTCCCTGGTCTGCATCCAGTACGCGAGCGCCCATCCGGCGACGCCGAGCACGACCGTTCCGGTCAGGCCGACGAGCAGCACAAGGGCGACGTTCCGACGACGGCGCGGCGCGGAGCCGGCCGGCGCGGTCCAGCCCGGCGCGTAGTAGGCCTGCTGCGGGTAGTGCCCGTCGGGTGACGGCGGACCGCCGAGCCCCGGCGGACGCGGGCCGGGAGGTCCCGGGGGCGGCGGCGGGGCCGGCGGCGGCGGAGGGGGCACTGGCGGGATGGCCATGTGCGGAAACTTAGCGCGCCGCTGTCCCGGAGGCAGGCAGGTCCCGGGGGCAGTCAGTCGGCGATGTCCAGCACGACCGGGACGTGGTCGGATGCCCCCTTGCCCTTGCGTGCCTCCCGGTCGATGGTCACCGCGGTGACGCGCTCGGTGAGCGCGCGGGACGTGTACGCGAAGTCGATGCGCAGGCCCCGGTTCTTGGGGAACCCCAGCTGCTGGTAGTCCCAGTAGGTGTACTTCCCCTCCTCCGGGACGAAGACCCGCGACACCTCGGTGAAGCCGACGTCCGCGAAGGCGAAGAACGCCGCCCGCTCGGCCGGGGTCACGTGCGTGTGCCCCTCGAACTTCGAGGCGTCCCAGACGTCCGTGTCGTAGGGGATGACGTTCCAGTCGCCCATCAGGGCGATCCGGGCATCGGCGTCGCCCGTGAACGGGTCGGCCCAGGCCGACGCCGACTCCCGCAGCCGGTCCAGCCAGTGCAGCTTGTAGGCGTAGTGCGGGTTGTCGGGTGACCGTCCGTGCGGCACGTAGAGGCTCCACACCCGCACGCCGCCGCACGTCGCGCCGATCGCCCGCGCCTCGATCGCCGGATCGTCCACCCCGAAGGTCGGCTGACCGGGGAACTCGGTGTGGACGTCCGCCAGCCCCACCCGGGAGGCGATGGCCACCCCGTTCCACTGGCTGAACCCGACGTGGGCGACCTGGTAGCCGGCCGCCTCGAACAGCGCGTACGGGAACTGGGCGTCCGCGCACTTGGTCTCCTGCATCGCGAGGACGTCGGTGTCGCTGGCATCGAGCCACGCCACCACCCGGTCGACTCGAGCCCGAATCGAGTTGATGTTCCACGTCGCGATCCGCATGGTTCGAACGTTACCGGCAGTCGCGGACACGTACGCTGGCGTCATGGCTACGGCAATGATCACCGGAGCAAGCGCAGGTCTCGGCCTCGAGTTCGCCTGGCAGCTGGCGACCGCGCGGCACGACGTCGTCCTGGTCGCCCGGGACGGCGAGCGCCTGGAACGGTTGGCCGGTCAGTTGCGGGCCGCCGCCGGCATCCGGGCCGAAGTGATTCCCGCCGACCTGGCCGACCGGGCGCAGACCGAGCGGGTCGCCGACCGGCTGCGCGACCAGGACAACCCGGTGGGCCTCCTGGTCAACAACGCCGGCTTCGGGGTGGGCGACCGGTTCGTCGGCGGCGACCTCGCCGTCCATGAGCGGGGGCTCGAGGTCATGGTGCGGACCGTCATGGTGCTCTCCCACGCCGCGGCCGAGGCCATGACCCAACGGGGCAGGGGCGCCATCCTCAACGTGTCGTCGGTCGCCGCCCTCACCGCGGTGGGCACCTACTCCGCGGACAAGGTGTGGGTGCGGGTGTTCACCGAGGCGCTCGCGGTCGAGCTGAGGGGCACCGGGGTGACCGCCACCGCCCTGTGCCCGGGTCTGGTGCACACGGAGTTCCACGAGCGGGCGGGCCTGGACCGGGAGACCTACCCCGAGATCGCCTGGCTCAACGCCGACTCCGTCGTCGGTGCGGCGCTCGCTGACGTGCGTCGGGGTGCCGTCATCTCGACGCCGAGCCTCCGTTACGGCCTGGTGACCCAGGTGGCCCGGCTGCTCCCCCGCGCGGCCATCCGGGCCCTCTCCGGTGACCGCCGGATACGCGAGGGCACGGTCCGGGCGGAGGACGGCGAGCCGGAACCGGCCGACCAGTAGCCTGGTCGCCGTGACGACGACGACGCCGCCCGCCGCGCACGGGCCGAGCCCCCGCGATCAGCTCCGCGCCCTCATCAGCGACCTCGCGGTGGTGCACGGCAGCGTCACCCTCGCCTCCGGTCGCACGGCGGACTACTACGTCGACCTCCGCCGGATCACCCTGCACCATCGCGCGGCCCCTCTCGTGGGGCACCTGATGCTGGACCTTCTCGAGGAGGTGGGCCTCGGGGTGGGCGAGGTCGACGCCGTCGGCGGGCTGACCCTGGGCGCCGACCCGGTGGCCGCGGCGGTGCTGCACGCCGCGGCGTCCCGTGGCCAGGACCTCGACGCCTTCGTGGTGCGCAAGGAGGGCAAGGCCCACGGACTTCAGCGCCGGATCGAGGGGCCCGACGTCGCCGGTCGGCGGGTGGTGGCGGTCGAGGACACCTCCACGACGGGCGGGTCGGTGCTCACCGCCGTCGAGGCGCTGCGCGAGGCGGGGGCGCAGGTGCTCGGGGTGGCGGTGATCGTCGACCGGGGGACCGGCGCGCGGGAGCGGGTCGAGGCCGAGGGCCTGGCGTACCACTTCCTGTACGACCTGGCCGACCTGGGCCTCGCGGTCACCCGTGCCGGAGCGGGCTGATGGAGGGCCTCCCCCTGCTGCTCATCTTCGTGGGTGTCCCGCTGATGATCGTGGCGGCGCTGTACCTCCAGCACCAGAGGGTCAAGGCGCTCCAGGCGTGGGCGGCCAGGACGGGGTGGACGTACGTCGGCTCGGACCCGTCTCTGACCCGCCGGTGGACCGGCCAGCCCTTCGGCACCGGCCACGCACGCCACGCCTCCGAGCTGGTCACCGGGCCGTTCGCCGGGCACCGGGCGATGTCGTTCAGCTACCGGTACAAGACGGGGTCCGGCAAGAGCGAGTCGACGCACGTGTTCCACGTGGTGGCGGTCGCGCTGCCGACGTTCCTCCCCACGGTCGAGCTCACCCCGGAGGGCTTCGGCGCCTCGTTGGCGAAGGCGTTCGGTGGGCAGGACATCCAGTTCGAGTCGGCCGACTTCAACCAGGCCTGGCGGGTCCAGGCGAGGGACGGGAAGTTCGCGCACGACGTCGTCCATCCGCGCACGATGGAACGGCTGCTCCGGGCCGATGCGCGGGGGATGTCCTTCCGGATCGAGGGCACCGACATCCTCAGCTGGTCCTCAGGGGCGCAGCGGCTGGATGCGATCGCCGGGCGCCTGCAGGTGCTCTGTGCCGTCATCGATGCGGTGCCCCGGTACGTGTGGCAGGACCACGGGCACGACCCGGCCCCCTTGTCCGACGGCCCGCCCGGCCTGGAGCAGGGTCCGTGGCCGGGCGACCTGCAGCCGTGGTGATTCCCCGCCGTGCCCACGGCGCACATCGGTAGCATCAGGCTCACTGTCACTCTGGAGGGGTCCCGTGGAAGCCGTCTCGATCATCCTCATCGTTCTCGTCGCGATCGTTCTCGTCGCCCTGCTCTGGGGGGTGGCCACGTACAACGGCTTCGTCCGGCTGCGGAACCTGGTGCAGGAGGCCTGGCGCCAGATCGACGTCGAGCTGCACCGCCGCCACGACCTCATCCCCAACCTGGTCGACACGGTCAAGGGGTACGCCGCCCATGAGCGCGGGGTCTTCGAAGCGGTCACCCAGGCGCGCGCGACCGCTGCCGCCCCGGGCTCGACGCCCGCGGAGCAGGCCGCGCAGGAGAACGCGCTCACCGGTGCCCTGCGCCAGCTTTTCGCCGTCGCGGAGGCCTACCCGCAGCTGCGGGCGAGCGAGAACTTCGGGCAGCTGCAGGCCGAGCTGACCAACACCGAGGACCGCATCGCGGCCGGCCGGCGCTTCTACAACGCCAACGTGCGCCAGCTCAACACCCGGGTCGAGACCTTCCCGCCCAGCCTGATCGCCTCCTGGTTCGGGTTCACCCGGGCCGAGTACTTCGAGGTCGAGGACGCAGCGGTGCGGGCGGCCCCCCGGGTGGACTTCGGCGCAGCGGGCGCCTGACCGAACGGGACCGGCCCGCGACGATCACCCCAGCGGGACGAGGACGAGCAGCACGCCCAGCGTGAGGCTTGCCGCGATCTCGCCCAGCCCGATCGTCAGCGGGCGGGCACCGGGCCGCAGGCGCGGCACGAGCGCCGCACGGAGGGCCAGCACCGCGGCGAGCAGCCCCACCGGGGGGAGGAGCCACAGCGCCGCCAGAGCCGCGGCGGCGTGGTGGCCGACGGACGCCGCGTACATCGCGGGGTTCCCGCGCTCGCGAATCATGGTCTTGACGTACAGGGCCGTCCCGACGAAGTAGCCGAAGACCACGGCGGCGAGCACCCAGGCGGACGCCGAGCCGGAACCGGGCAGCCACGCGTCGTCGTCCCTCAGCCCGAAGGCGACCACGACCATCAGGCTCGCGGCCGCGACGGTGAGGACGTCGTTGACCAGGTCTCGCTCGGCCCGGCGCGCGGAGAACCACAGGCTGGTCGCCAGCAGGGGGGCGTACACCACGCCCCAGCGGAGCAGGCCGGGCTGGACGGCCAGCAGTCCGCCGCCGACGACGGCGGTCACGCTCGCGTACGTGACCACGGGTGCCCGATACCTGGGCTTGCGCCCGGACCGCAGCCAGAGCCCGGTCGCGAAGAACGTGAAGTAGCCGAGCAACCAGGCCAGCAGCAGCCACAGGTGCATCCACCCCGGCCCGCTGCGCAGCGCCCCGACGGCGAGGGGGAGCACCAGCATCGCCCATGCGCCGTGCTGGTTGGGCACCCATCCCGGGCGGGGGCGGCGACGACGGCGACGGCTCGGGCGAGCCTCGAGCGCTGCGTCCATCAGCTCTCGATCTGCTCCCTCTCGACCCGCCGGCGCTCCTGGGGCGCGTCGTACCGGGCGTCGCGGCGGTTGTTCCGGCGCGCCCGGAGCATCTCGAAGGCGATCGGCAGCACCGAGAGGCCCACGATGCCGATCAGGATGAACTCGATGTACTCCTGCACGAAGGTGATCTGGCCCAGCCAGTAGCCGAGCAGCGTGACGCCGACTCCCCAGAGCAGGGCGCCGACCACGTTGTAGGTCACGAAGGTGCGGTAGCGCATCTTCCCCACGCCTGCGGCGACCGGCGCGAACGTCCGCACGATGGGCACGAAGCGGGCGAGGATGATGGTCCGCCCGCCGTACCTGTCGAAGTATGCGTAGGTCTTGTCGACGTACTCCTGGCGGAAGAGTCTCGAGTTCGGTCGACTGAACACCTTGGGTCCGGCCTTGTGCCCGATCATGTACCCGACCTGGTCGCCGACGAAGGCGGCGAGGAACACGAGCAGGCAGAGGAGCCAGATCTCGATCCTGATGAACCCGGTCGCCGTGAGCATCCCCGCGGTGAACAGCAGCGAGTCCCCGGGGAGGAAGAAGCCGACCAGCAGACCGGTCTCGGCGAAGACGATGAGGAGCACCCCGAGCACGGCAAGCGGGCCGAACCAGTGCAGGATCGTGTCGGGATCGAGCCACTCCGGGCCGATGGTCCCCACGGGGCCGCCTGCGGTGAGGCGCGTGGCGAGAGCGGTCGGAGTCACCCACCAAGGGTACGGGGCCGCGGGCAGGCTCACCTGCCGCCCGTGTGAGGATCGGGTGCACGGCCGTGGCAGGACGGTGAAGAGATGCCCCGGTCGATAGGGTCAGCGCAGCGGGCTCGATCGGCCATGCGCCAGGGAAGGGGAAGTCGGTGGAGGACGTCCTGAGGGTCCTCGGGGTGAGTCGGACCTTCGGTCCGCAGGTCGCCCTGGCCGACGTGAGCTTCGACGTCCGACCAGGGCGGATGACCGGGTTCATCGGCGCCAACGGCGCGGGCAAGACGACCGCGATGCGCATCATCCTCGGGGTGCTCGCCCCGGACACCGGCCGCGTCGAGCTCGGCGGAAGGCCGCTGACGCTGCCCATGCGGGCCCGCTTCGGGTACATGCCCGAGGAGCGAGGCCTCTACCCGAAGATGAAGATCGCCGAGCAGCTCGTCTATCTGGGTCGGGTGCACGGGCTCACCGCCGCCACCGCGCGGCGGCGCACAGCCGAGCTGCTCGACCGGTTCCACCTCGCCGAGCGCTCCGACGACCTGCTCCAGACGCTCTCGCTCGGGAACCAGCAGCGTGTCCAGGTCGCAGCGGCCCTGGTGCACGACCCGACCCTGCTGGTGCTGGACGAGCCGTTCTCCGGCCTGGACCCCCTGGCGATGGACGCCATGGGCGACCATCTGCGGGAACGGGCCGGCGCGGGGGTGCCGGTGCTCTTCTCCTCCCACCAGCTCGAGCTCGTCGAGCGGTTGTGCGACGACGTGGTGATCATTCACGACGGTCAGGTCGTCGCCGCCGGCGAGGCGAGCGGGCTGCGGGCCGAGAGCGCAGGTCACAGGATCCGAGTCCGGGTCGAACCGGAGACCGGTGGGTCACCCGACCCCGCCGCGATCCTCACCGGGGTGCGCGGCGCGACCCTCCACAGCCAGCAGGGAGAGGTCATGGTGATCGACCTGGCGGACGACGCCGACGACCAGGCGGTGCTCGCCGCCGCGCAGCGGCACGGCACGGTCCGGGAGTTCGCACCGGTCGTCCCGACGCTCGCCGAGATCTTCCGGGAGGTCGTGCGATGAGCGCCGGCGCCGCGGGAACCGCCGAGCAGCGGCTCTCGGCAGGCACCGCCGTGCGGGTGGTCGCCGGCCGGGAGATCACGGTGAAGCTCCGGGACAAGGCCTTCATCGGATCAACCATCTTCCTGCTGCTGATCGTCACCGCCGCGACCGTGCTCCCGGTGCTGCTCAGCCAGCAGACGCCGCGTGTGCGGGTCGCGGTCCAGGGACCCGCGGCCGAGCAGGTGATCGAGCTGGCGGCCGAGCTGGGTCGCGATGCCCAGGTGGCCGAAGACAGCACCCCGCCCCAGGTGGCCCTGCTCGGCGTGGGCGGGCTCCCCGGCGCCGACATCTCCTCGGTGGACGTCGAGCCCGGGGTGCAGATCGAGCGGTTGCTCCGGGACGAGGACGTCAGCGCCGCGCTGGTCGGTGACTCCCTGACCGACCTGCGGATGATCGGCCTGCAGTCGGTCTCGAGCGAGCTCGAGGTGCTGGTACGCGCGGCGGCCAGCGAGCTCGCCGTGGCTCAGACGGCGGCCGACGCCGGGCTGTCCGCCCAGGAGGTCGCTGCTCTGACCCAGCCGGCACCGCTGACCGTCGACCTCCTCGACGCACGGCCGGAGGGGAGCATGCCGCCGGAGCTGCTGGTGCTCATCTTCGCGTTCCTCTTCTACATCTCCGTCCTCACCTTCGGGATGGCGATCGCCCAGAGCGTCGTCGAGGAGAAGCAGTCCCGGGTTGTCGAGCTCCTCGTCGCGGGGATGCCCGTGCGGTGGTTGCTCGCCGGCAAGGTCGTCGGGAACACCCTGATGGCGGTCGGGCAGGTGGTGGTCATCGTCGGGGCGGGCGTGCTCGGGGCGACGATCGCGGGCCAGGGCCAGCTCGTCCGCCAGGTGGTCGGGGCCTCGGGCTGGTTCGTGCTCTTCTTCGTGCTCGGTTTCATCATGCTGGCCTGCCTGTGGGCGGTGGCCGGCTCGCTGGCGTCCCGCGTGGAAGACCTGAACTCCACGACCGTCGTCATGCAGGTCCTGGTGATCGTGCCGTTCTTCGCCGCGATCTTCGCGATGGAGCCCGGGCCGGTCCAGGAGGCGTTGTCATACATCCCGTTCACCGCCCCGCTGCTGATGCCCGCCCGCATCGTGCTGGGCACCGTCGAGGCGTGGGAGCCGTACGTCGCCGCGGGGGTCGTGCTGCTCACGGCCGTTGCCTTCGTCGCCCTCGGCGCCAAGCTCTACGCCGGATCGGTGCTGCACACGTCGGGTCGGCTCAAGGCCGCGCAGGCCTGGCGAGGGGCGGGCTGAACCGAGCGGTGGGGTCGCCGCCAGCCTGTGGCTCCTGTCCTCGGCGGGCTGGAAGGATCGGGGGATGACGTCGGCGCGTGTGATGCCCGGAACGATCGGAACGCCCCTGCAGCCCGGTGCGACGAAGGTGATGCTGCTCGGGTCGGGGGAGCTGGGCAAGGAGCTCGCCATCGAGCTGCAGCGCCTCGGGGCCGAGGTCGTCGCGGTCGACCGGTACGCCGGGGCCCCCGCGATGCAGGTGGCACACCGATCGCACGTGGTCGACATGCTCGACGCCGACGCCCTGCGCGACGTCATCGTGGCCGAGGACCCCACGCTGGTGGTTCCGGAGATCGAGGCGATCGCCACCCACGTGCTGATGGAGGCGGAGGACGCCGGGATCAGGGTTGTCCCCACGGCCCGCGCCACCGTGCTCACCATGGACCGCGAGGGGATGCGGCGCCTGGCCGCCGAGGCGCTGGGTCTGCCGACGTCGCCGTACCGCTTCGTCGACAGCGTCGATGCGCTCCGCGGGGCGGTCTCCGTGCTCGGCGTCCCGTGCGTGGTCAAGCCGGTGATGTCGTCCTCCGGCAAGGGCCAGACGGTGGTCCGCTCGCCCGACGACGTCGCGTCCGCCTGGGCCCACGCCCAGTCGAGCGGCCGGGCCGCGGGAGGGTCCCGTTCCGCCCGGGTCATCGTGGAGGGCTTCGTGGAGTTCGACTCGGAGATCACCCTGCTCACGGTCCGCCACACGGGCGGGACGACGTTCTGCGACCCGGTGGGTCACGTGCAGGTCGACGGCGACTACCGCGAGTCCTGGCAACCGGCCGAGCTGCCCCACGGCGTCCTCCAGCGGGCACAGAGGATCGCCCGCTCGGTGACCGATGCGCTGGGCGGCTGGGGTGTGTTCGGCGTCGAGCTGTTCGTCGTGGGAGACCGCGTCCTGTTCTCCGAGGTCTCCCCGCGGCCGCACGACACCGGCCTGGTCACCCTCGTCTCCCAGGACCTGTCCCAGTTCGCACTCCATGCCCGGGCGATCCTCGGCCTGCCCGCGGGGAGTGTCCTGCGGCTGGGCGCGGGGCGGGGCGAGGAGGCTGCGGCGTCGTGCGCGGTCGTGGCCGAGGGCGAGGGGGTGCCCACGTTCCGGGGCGTGGATGCGGCGCTCGGCGTCCCCACGTCCCAGGTGCGCCTGTTCGGAAAGCCCTCGGTGTCGGGGCGCCGGCGGGTCGCGGTGACCCTGGCGCGGGGTTTCGACGTCGCCGAGGCACGCGAGCGAGCCCGGGCGAGCGCCGCGGCGATGACCGTCGAGCTCGACCCTGCTCCGTCCGACGGTGCGGGGCCCGACGGTGCGGGGCCCGACGGTGCGTGAGCAGGCCGCCTCCCCGGGTGCTGCCGACCCGCACCCCCCAGGTCCTCCGGCGGAGGGAGGGCGTGCCGAGGTCGGCGTCGGTCCCTGGCCAGGTGGGGTGGAGGCGTGGCCGCGGGTCGGCGACGGGTCAGGCGCCCCGCTGGACCCGCGGTACGACCCGGCGCTCCTGGCGGACGGTGATCGGCGCAACGTCGTCGACGCGTACCGCTACTGGACCGTGGAGGCGATCGTCGCGGACCTGGACACCCGACGCCACCCGTTCCACGTGGCCATCGAGAACTGGGCGCACGACATGAACATCGGCTCGGTGGTGCGCACCGCCAACGCCTTCCTCGCCACCGAGGTGCACATCGTCGGACGGCGGCGCTGGAACCGGCGCGGGGCGATGGTCACCGACCGCTACCAGCACATCCGGCACCACGACGACGTCGCAGGCCTCGTCGCGTGGGCGCGCGAGTCCGGGGCGCCCCTGATCGGCGTCGACAACACCCCCGGCTCCGTCGCGCTGGAGGGGTACGAGCTGCCGCGGTCCTCCGTGCTGGTCTTCGGGCAGGAGAGCGTGGGCCTGTCCGACGGGGCCCGCGACGCGTGTGACGCCGTGCTGCACATCCGGCAGTTCGGCTCCACCCGGTCCATCAATGCCGGGGCGGCGGCGGCCATCGCCATGCACGCCTGGATCACCCAGCACGCCTGAGCGGCCCGAGTCGCGGGCCGCCGCGCCTCGGGGGTCGGACGCTGGGCGACAGGTCCCGCACCGCCCGGGGCTCGGCCGTGACACGATGGGGGCGAAAATCACCCCCTCGTCAGCAGGAGTCTTCATGGCCATCGCCACCCCTGAGGTCTACCTCGAGATGCTCGACCGGGCCCGGGCCGGTTCCTTCGCCTACCCCGCGGTCAACGTGACCTCGTCGCAGACCCTCAACGCCGCCCTTCAGGGCTTCGCCGAGGCGGAGTCGGACGGCATCATCCAGGTGTCCGTCGGCGGCGCGGAGTACGCCTCCGGCCCCACGATCAAGGACCGCATCGCCGGGTCGCTCGCCATCGCCGCGTACGCCCACGAGGTGGCGAAGAACTACCCCGTCACGGTCGCGCTGCACACCGACCACTGTGCCAAGCAGAACCTGGACTCCTGGGTCCGGCCCCTGCTCGCACTCGAGGCCGAGCAGGTCAAGGCCGGCAAGCTGCCCACCTTCCAGTCCCACATGTGGGACGGCTCGTCCGTGCCGCTCGACGAGAACCTGGTCATCGCCGCCGAGCTGCTCGAGCTGTCGGTTGCCGCCCGCACCATCCTCGAGGTCGAGATCGGTGTCGTCGGGGGCGAGGAGGACGGCCACGAGGCCGCGATCAACGAGAAGCTCTACACCAGCGTCGAGGACGGCCTCGCCACGGTCCAGGCGCTCGGCACCGGGGAGAAGGGTCGGTACATGACCGCCCTGACCTTCGGCAACGTGCACGGCGTCTACAAGCCGGGTGCCGTGAAGCTGCGCCCCGCGCTGCTCAAGGAGATCCAGGACGCGGTCGGCGCAGCCGTCGGCAAGACCAACCCGTTCGACCTGGTGTTCCACGGCGGATCCGGCTCCACCGCCGCGGAGATCGCCGAGGCCGTCGACAACGGCGTGATCAAGATGAACATCGACACCGACACCCAGTACGCGTTCACGCGTCCGGTGGCCGGGCACATGTTCACCAACTACGACGGCGTGCTGCGGATCGACGGTGAGGTCGGCAACAAGAAGGCCTACGACCCGCGCGCGTGGGGCAAGCTGGCCGAGGACGGCCTGGCCAAGCGCATGGTCGAGGCGTGCGAGCAGCTGAGGTCGGCGGGCAAGAAGCTCGGCTGAGGTCTCTCAGGCGGCGCCGTCCGGATCGGGCGGCGCCGCTTCGTCGTCCGAGGCGACCACCGCGGGGCCCGACGGGTCATGACCCGTCTCGTAGCTCGCGTCCTCGTCCTCGTCGTCGACGAGCTCGAGAAGCTCCCCGATCCGGGTCACCTCGAGCAGGAACCGAACGGTCTCCGGAGCCCGCAGCACGCGCACCCGCTCTGAGCTGCGCGAGGCAAGTCGGGCGAGGAACGCGATCCCCGAGGAGTCCATGAAGGTCACGTACTGGGCATCGACATCGATCGGGAGGCCGGTGACCTCGGCGTCGGTGGTCGCTTCGAGCAGATCGGGTGCCAGGTCGGCGTCGATCTCGCCGGAGATCACGATGCGGGTGCGGCTCCCCGTCACGATGACATGAACAGACGCCGGCTCGGGGTCGCGCACACCGGTCAAATCGGGCACCCTGGATCCCGGTGCCTGGTCCACTGCCTGACGGGGTCCGCTCGACAGCGGATCCGCAAGGATGGGCTCGGTGCCGGAGTCGTTTCCGTCTCGCATGTCGTCGCTCCCCTCGGTCAGCCAACCAACGGGACGGCACCCGAGCCGGGAGCCGTGGATCCCGCGGGGCGTCTGCTCGAACGCTAGACGATCGGAGGTGGTGATGGTCAACTCTCCGGGGCCTGATCAGCCCTCCGATCTTCTTGCCGGGGTCCGTGACCGCGCGCTGCAAGCGACAGATGTCTCGTTTGTCATCACTGACGCGACCCGACCGGATTCGCCGATCGTCTGGGTCAACGACGCATTCACCCGGACCACCGGATACACGGTGGAGGAGGTGATCGGACGCAACCCCAACGTCCTGCACGGACCGGGCACCGATCGCGTGGCGGCCGCGCGGCTCGGTGACGCGGTCCGGGCCGGGCGCGCGGCGACCGTGACGGTGCTGAACTACCGCCGTGACGGTTCCCCATTCTGGAACCAGGTCTCGGTCTCCCCCGTCCCGGACGACCACGGGACGGTGACCCACTGGGTCGGGATCCAGGTAGACGTCACCGACCAGGTTCGGCACTCGGACGCCCAGCAGCAGTCCATCGAGGCCGAACGCCGCGCCCGCAACGGACTCGCGATGGTCGCTCAGGTGTCCGACCTGCTCGGCGACCCGACCAACCCCTACGTGCTGCGGGAGATCGCCGCGCTGCTTCGCCCGGACGTCGTGCGGTGGTCCGGGTTCTTCCTGGACGACGGCGGCCTGCAGCTCGCGGACGGGATCAGCTCCCGGGGGCGGCACACGCCGTCGCGCAGGGTCCGGCACACAGACCGGGCGGTGGTCGGCGCGGACGACCCGGTCCAGCGCCTGCTCGACGGCGCGGTCGAGGGGCCCATCGACGTGCGGATGAACGGGGCGCCGGTGGGGCCCACCACCGCGTGGCTCAGATCCCGACTCCCGGCGGTCCTCGAGGAGTTCGGCACGGACACGGTGGTGGTTCACGCCGTGCCGGGTAGGCGACGGATGCTCGGGATCCTGGTGACCCTTCCACGGAGCGGTCGCGGCACCGCCGACTTGAGGGACGACGAGCACGCGGTCCTCCAGCTCGTGGCGCGTCGGGTGGGGATGGCGGTCGACAACGTCCGGCTGTATGCCCGCGAGCACCAGCTGGCCGAGACGCTCCAGCGCGCGATGCTCCCCGAACAGGCCGAGGTGCGGGACCTGGACGTGTGGACCTACTACGCGCCGAGCTCGAACCACGCCCAGGTGGGCGGGGACTGGTACGACGTGCTCCAGGTCTCCCCGGACGTCATCGCACTGGTGATCGGTGACGTCGTCGGGCACGACGTCGAGGCGGCCGCGGCCATGGGTCAGCTCCGGTCCGTCGTCCGGTCGTACGCCTTCGAGAGCGCGGAGCCTGCCGAGGTCCTGGGTCGGGTCGACCAGCTGGTCGCGGGCATGCGGGTCCCGCGGTCGGCGAGCCTGGTGCTCGTGATGCTCGTCCGAGAGGAGGCCGGGTGGCGGCTGGCGTACTCCCGCGCCGGCCACCTGCCCCCGCTCCTGCTCCGCCGCGGGGAGGTGGTCCAGCTGCTCGGCGGTGGTGGCTCGATGGTGGGGTTCGGCTCCGGCCGACGCACCTCCGCCCAGGAGTCGCTCGGTCCCGGCGACGTGCTGGTGCTCTACACCGACGGTCTGATCGAGCGCCGCGGCCGCAACCTCCAGGACGGCCTGGCGACGCTCACCGACCTCGGCGCGAGCATCGGGTCGACCGACGCCGCGGGCGTGGGTGAGGAGCTGCTCTCCCGGTTGGCGGATGCACCGGAGGACGACATCGCGGTGGTCGTGGTCCGCGTCCCCGACCCCGGCGGCGAGACCGCCGGCGGGGGCACGCCCCGGCGTCGCCGCTGGTCGATGCCCAGCGACCCCGCGTCGATCGGGCGGGCCCGCCACGCGGTCGTGCAGACCTGTGCGGCCTGGGAGCTCCCCGGAGCCTCGAATGCCGAGCTGGTGGTCTCCGAGCTGGTCGGCAACGCCGTGATGCACGGGTGGGGGCACGTGGTGCTCCGCCTGTTCGACACCGGGGAGGGGCTACGCATCGAGGTGGAGGACGCCAACCCCGCCCCGCCGGTCAGCACCGACGGGCATGCGGGCCGGGTCGGCGGGTTCGGGATGCGCATCGTCGAGCGGCTGGCGGACTGGGGGTGGCGCCCGTCGGGCGAGGGGAAGCTCGTCTGGGCGCGGGTGCGACCCGACGCCGCGGGGTTCGAGGGTGACGACCCCGACACCACCAACACCGATCAGCTGGACACGGTCGGCTGAGAGGCCCGGCCCTCCGGCCCGCGTCGCGTGTGGTCAGTTCTGTGTGACGCGGGGCGGGCAGTCGTGGTCCGTGTCGAGGCGGAACATCTCGAGCGCACCGCAGATCTCGAGCACGAAGAGTTCCCGTTGGTGGGCACCGCGCAGCACTGTCGCCCCGCCCCGTCGCCGACCCGAGTCGGCCAGGGAGATCAGGAACGCCGCGCCGGTCGAGTCCATGAACGTGACCCGGCACATGTCGATGACCAGCAGCTGGCGGCGGAGCCCGGTGACGCGCGCGGCGACCTCCGGGAACTGGTCGCGCTCGCTCAGATCGAGGTCGCCGGACAGGACGAGGGTGGTGGTCGCGGGCGACATCGCGATCTCGATCATGTAGTGCTCCCGTCGGCGCCCGCGGTGCGGGCCGTCCCGACTGTAGCCACCGAGTTCCATGAACGCACACCGTCGCCCGCGGGGCGTCCGATCCGTCGTCCCGACCGCTCCGGTAGCCTCGACGCGGCACGCGGTCCAGTGCCGCCACACCGCCCCTCAGGAGAAGGATCGATGCCAGCCGTCGTCGTGCTCGGCGCCCAGTGGGGCGACGAGGGCAAGGGCAAGGCCACCGACCAGCTCGGCTCTCGCGTCGACTACGTGGTGAAGTTCAACGGCGGCAACAACGCCGGCCACACGGTCGTGATCGACGGCGAGAAGTACGCGCTGCACCTGCTCCCCTCCGGGATCCTGTCCCCAGGGGTCACCCCGGTGATCGGCAACGGGGTGGTGATCGACCCGGCCGTCCTGTTCGCGGAGATCGACGCCCTCGACGTGCGTGGCATCGACACCTCTCGGCTGCTGGTGTCGGCGGGTGCCCACGTGATCGCCCCGTACCACCAGACGGTGGACAAGATCACCGAGCGGTTCCTCGGCAAGCGGCGGATCGGGACCACCGGGCGCGGCATCGGTCCGGCATACGCCGACAAGATCAACCGGGTGGGGGTCCGGATCCAGGACCTGTTCGACGAGGGCATCCTCAGGCAGAAGGTGGAGGGCGCACTCGACCAGAAGAACCACCTGCTGGTGAAGGTGTACAACCGGCGGGCGATCACGGTCGAGGAGACCGTGGACCACCTGCTCTCCTTCGCCGAGCGCCTGCGTCCGATGGTCGCGGACACCGCCCTGGTGCTCAACGACGCCCTGGACGCCGGCAAGACGGTGCTCTTCGAGGGCGGGCAGGCGACGATGCTCGACGTCGACCACGGGACGTACCCCTTCGTGACGTCGTCCAACGCGACGGCCGGCGGCGCGTGCACAGGCTCGGGCGTCGGCCCGACGCGGATCGATCGGGTGGTGGGCGTCATCAAGGCGTACACGACGCGGGTGGGCGAGGGGCCGTTCCCCACCGAGCTGCTCGACGAGGCCGGCGAGTGGTTGCGCAGCACGGGTGGGGAGTTCGGCGTGACGACCGGGCGGCCCCGGCGCTGCGGCTGGTACGACGCCGTCGTCGCGCGCTACTCCAGCCGGATCAACGGGCTGACGGACCTGGTGCTCACGAAGCTCGACGTGCTCACCGGGCTGGAGCGGGTACCGGTGTGCGTCGCGTACGAGGTGGACGGCGTCGTGCACCGGGAGATGCCGGCCGGTCAGACCGACTTCCACCACGCCAAGCCCGTCTACGAGCACCTGGACGGCTGGCAGGAGGACATCACCGCCTGCCGGTCCTTCGACGAGCTGCCGCTGGAGGCCCAGCGCTACGTGCTGGCCCTGGAGGAGATGAGCGGGACGCCGATCTCCGCGGTCGGCGTGGGTCCCGGTCGGGATGCGACCATCGTGCGCCGGGACCTGTTGGCCTGACCAACCTCGCGCCACCACGACCCGTGGGGGTGGGAAGCCTTCGATCGCGCCGGGCGGTGGGGGTGGGAGATCTCCGATTGCGCCGGGCGGTGGGGACGGCCGCGCCGACGATAGGCTGACCGCCCGTGAGGATCCTCGTCATCGGCTCCGGCGCGCGCGAGCACGCCATCATCAAGGCCCTCGTCAGCGGCGCGGGCCCCGACGCAGCGCTGGACCACGAGGTTCATGCCGCGCCGGGCAACCCTGGCATCGGCGCGTTGGCGACCCTGCACGACGTCGACCCGCTCGATCCGGACGCCGTCGCCGAGCTGGCCGTCCGGCTGGAGCCGGACCTGGTCGTCGTCGGGCCGGAGGCGCCGTTGGTCGCCGGGGTGGCGGATGCCGTCCGCGCGGCCGGCATCCCCTGCTTCGGACCGGATGCGGCGGCGGCGGCACTGGAGGGGTCCAAGGCGGTGGCGAAGGACGTCATGGCCGCCGCCGGTGTGCCCACCGCGATGGCCCACGTGTGCACCACGCTCGACGAGGTGGCGGATGCGCTCGACTCCTTCGGGGCGCCCCACGTGGTCAAGGACGACGGGTTGGCCGCCGGGAAGGGCGTGGTGGTCACCGCCGACCGGCAGGAGGCGCTCGACCACGCCCGCGCGTGCCTCGAACGCCGTGAGGACGCGGCCGTGCTCGTCGAGGAGTACCTCGACGGACCCGAGGTGTCGGTGTTCTGCATCAGCGACGGGACCACGGTGCTGCCGCTGGAGCCCGCTCAGGACTTCAAGCGGGCCCTGGACGGGGACGCCGGCCCCAACACCGGCGGCATGGGGGCGTACTCGCCCCTGCCCTGGGCGCCGCCGGGCCTGGTCACCGAGGTGCTGGCTCGGGTGGCGGAGCCGACCATCGCGCAGATGCGTCGTCGCGGGACACCGTTCGTCGGGGTGCTCTACTGCGGGCTCGCGCTGACCAGCCGCGGGACGAGGGTCATCGAGTTCAACGCTCGGTTCGGTGACCCGGAGACCCAGGTGGTGCTTCCCCGCCTCGTCACACCCCTCGCGGAGTTGCTGCTCGCGGCCGCCACCGGTCACCTCGATCAGGTGCCGCCCCTGCGCTGGCGGCCCGATGCCGCGGTGACGGTCGTGATCGCGGCCCATGGATACCCGGGGAACGTGCGCGGCGGGGACCCCATCGAGGGCATCGAGGATGCGGAGGCCCTGCCGGGGGTCCATGTGGTCCAGGCCGGCACAGCGGTGGACGACGGCCACCTGGTCTCCGCCGGCGGGCGGGTGCTGTCCGTGGTGGGGGTGGGCGCGAACGTCGGAGCAGCGCGCCGGGCGGCGTACGCGGGTGTGGAGCGGATCGAGCTGCGCGGCTCGCACCACCGCACGGACATCGCTGCGCAGATGCCGCAGCCTCTCGCGGACGAGGAGTGACTCCCACGGGCTGATGTGTTCGCTGGCGCGAGCCCCAGGTAGGTTTGCCCGCATGCAGCCCGTTCGCACACTCAGGGTCGTGGTCGCCGGCGCACTGACCGTCGGGATCGTCGGCGGGTGCAGCGGCACCCCGGAGCCGCAGCCCACCCCCACGCCGACGGTGGAGCCGACGGTCACGGCCTCGCCGGAACCGGAGCCGGAACCCACACCCGATCCGTGGATCTCGATGATCGCGACGGCCGGCTCGGACTCGATCGAGGTCTTCGCGGCCCCGGGTGACACCGAGCCGCACCGCACCGTCACGGCTGCCGAAGCGGTATCGCTGCCCGAACGGATCCCGATGACGTTCCTGGTCGACGAGCAGCGGGAGGGCTGGGTCGAGGTGTACCTGCCCGTGCGGCCTAACGGGAGCAGCGGCTGGGTCAGAGCCGAGGACGTCACGCTCGCCACCACCGACTTCCGGGTGGAGGTGCGGCTGGACGAGCACCGGCTGCTGCTGTACCGGGCCGACGAGGTGGTGCTGGACGTCCCGGTCGGGGTCGGCCGGGAGGAGGTGCCCACCCCGGGTGGGATCTACTACATCAAGGAGCTGCTGCAACCACCGGAGCCGGGCGGCGTGTACGGCGCGTACGCCTACGGCCTGTCCGGCTTCTCCCCCGTTCTCGAATCGTTCGCAGGAGGTCAAGGAGTGATCGGAATCCACGGCACCAACGAGCCCGAACTCGTCGGCACCGATGTGTCGCACGGGTGCATCCGCCTGGTCGACGCCGACATCACCCGCATGGTCGAGGAGTTCGGGCTGCCCCTGGGCACGCCCGTGGAGATCCTCGCGTGAGCCTGGCGCAGCCGGGGCGACCGGCACCCGTCGAGCTGCCCGGGTGGCGGCACACGTACTCGGGCAAGGTCCGTGACCTCTACCTGCCCGCGCCGGGCTCGCCGGCCGGCACCCGGCACGGCGACGTCGTGCTCGTGGTGGCCAGCGACCGGATCAGCGCCTTCGACCACGTGCTGGCCACCCCCATCCCCGGGAAGGGCACGGTCCTCACCCAGCTCAGCCTGTGGTGGTTCGACCAGCTCGGCGACGTGGTCGCCAACCACGTGGTGACCGCCGCTCCGGGAGGGGACGGCGTCCCGGACGCGGTCGTGGGCCGGGCGATGGTCTGTCGCAGGCTGGAGATGTTCGAGGTCGAGTGCGTGGCGCGCGGGTACCTCACCGGTTCCGGTCTGGTGGAGTACCGCGCGGGGGGCGAGGTCTGCGGCGTACCGCTGCCCCCGGGGCTCGAGGACGGCTCCCGCCTCCCTGAGCCCATCTTCACCCCGGCCACCAAGGCGCCGGTGGGGGAGCACGACGAGAACGTCTCCTTCGACGTGGTGGCGGACCAGATCGGGCCCGACGACGCCGCGCGGCTGCGCGACCTCACCCTGGCCGTCTACGGGCGGGCGGAGTCCCTGGCCCGGGACCGCGGCATCATCCTCGCGGACACCAAGTTCGAGTTCGGGCGCCCGGCGGACGGCTCGCACGCCGGGCAGATCGTGCTCGGCGACGAGGTCCTCACCCCCGACTCCTCGCGCTTCTGGCCGGCCGACACCTGGAGCCCGGGCCGGTCGCAGCCCAGCTTCGACAAGCAGTACGTCCGCGACTGGCTCACCTCGCCCGCCTCGGGATGGGACCGCGCGAGCGACACCCCTCCCCCTCCGCTGCCCGACGACGTCGTGCGCCGCACCCAGGAGCGGTACCTGGAGGCGTACCGGCTGCTGGTCGGCCGGGACCTGGCCGTCTGAACCCTTGTCACCCGGCCCGCGGAGTGGTTCGGTCGGACCCATGACGATCACGCGTGGACGCGGTGTGCTCCTGGTGATGGCCCTGGGGGCGGTTCTGTTGCTGGCCGGGTGCGCCGCGGGGCCGAACGATTTGGTCGACACGGCGGCGGCGGACGGCGGGGTGGCCGGCTTCTGGCTGGGCCTGTGGCACGGCTTCATCGCGCTGTTCACCTTCATCATCTCGCTGTTCACCGACTCGGTGAGCGTGTACGAGGTGCACAACAACGGCGGCTGGTACGACTTCGGGTTCATCCTCGGCGTGATGGTCTTCTTCGGCGGCGGTGCCGGGGGAGGGTCCCGCGGTCGACGCTGGAAGTGAGCGCGGACGGTCGCCGAACCGCGGCGCGAGGGCTGGGTACGCTTGACCCTGGCCGCGCTCGACGGCCAGCCGCCGATCCAGCACAGGAGCGCCTCGTGGGACGCGTCGTCGTCGAAGTGATGCCCAAGCCGGAGATCCTGGACCCCCAGGGCAAGGCCGTGGCCGCCGCGTTGCCGCGCCTCGGCTTCCACGGGTTCACCGGCGTACGGCAGGGCAAACGCTTCGAGCTCGAGGTCGACGGAGAGGTGACGGCCGAGGTTCTCGAGGCGGTGCGGGGCGCCGCGCAGACGCTGCTCTCGAACCCGGTGATCGAGGACGTCGTCTCGGTGGTCGCCGAGCACGACCCCGAGGCATGACGGCCACGGCCGGCGCGTCGCCGTCCCGGACCGAGAAGTCCGGGGCGCGCATCGGCGTCGTCACGTTCCCCGGATCCCTGGACGACCGGGATGCCGCACGCGCCGTGCGGCTCGCCGGCGGCACCCCCGTCTCGCTCTGGCACGCGGACGACGATCTGCACGGCGTGGACGCCGTCGTGCTGCCGGGGGGCTTCTCCTACGGGGACTACCTGCGCGCAGGGGCCATCAGTCGCTTCGCGCCCGTGATGGGCGCGGTGGTGGACGCGGCCAAGGGCGGCCTCCCGGTGCTCGGCATCTGCAACGGGTTCCAGATCCTCTGCGAGGCGCACCTGCTGCCGGGCGCGATGATCAAGAACGACCACCGGACGTTCATCTGCCGCGAGCAGCGGCTCACGGTGGAGAACGCGTCGACCGCCTGGACCGCTCGGTACACGGCCGGTGACGAGATCACCATCCCGCTGAAGAACCAGGACGGGCAGTTCGTCGCGGACGACCGGACCCTGGACGAGCTGGAGGCGCAGGGCCGCGTGGTGTTCCGCTACGCCGGGTGGAACCCCAACGGGTCACGCCGGGACATCGCGGGGATCACGAACACCGCCGGCAACGTGGTCGGCCTCATGCCCCACCCCGAGCACGCCGTCGAGCCGGGCTTCGGGCCCGACTCGCCGGATGGCCCCCGGACGGGCACCGACGGGCTGCGCATGTTTGCGTCGGTGATCAGCGCCGTCGTCGGCTGATGGGCGGCGTCGAGCTGGCGGGGGTCGCGGTCACGGTCGTCCCCTGGGACGACCCCGACGTCACCCGGCTGCGCGAGGAGCAGCAGGCCGAGCTCAAGGTGCTGTACGACGGGGAGGCCGACCTCGAGCCGCACCTTCCACCCGAGGAGATGCTGGCCACCGTCGCGGTGTCCATCGACGGCGAGGTGGTCGCGTGCGGCTCCCTGCGGGACGCCACCCGGTACGGGGACGGGTACGGCGAGCTCAAGCGCATGTACGTGCTGCCCCGGGTGCGCGGCCGCGGGCTCGCGCGGCGGGTGCTCGTGGCGCTCGAGGGCATCGCGGCGGAGAACGACCTGCGCCGACTGATCCTGGAGACCGGGAGTCGCCAGGTGGCCGCGATCACGCTGTACCGCTCGGCGGGCTACCGTCGGATCGCGCCCTTCGGCCCGTACGACGAGCGCGACATCTCCGTCTGCTACGCCCGCTGGCTCGTGCCCGACGCGGGTGCGCGGGTGCTCGTGGTCAACGGCACGGTCGGAGCGGGCAAGACGGCGGTCGCGGAGCACGTGGGTGAGGTGCTGCGCGAGCGCGCCGTCCCCCACGCCGTGCTCGACGTCGATGCGCTGCGCTGGGTGTGGCCGCCGCCCGAGGGGGACCGGTTCGCCCAGCGGGTGGTGTTCGAGCACCTCGCAGCGATCGCGCCGAACCTCGCCGCGCGCGGCTATCGCCACGTCGTGCTGGCCGAGGTCGTCGAGGACCCCGAGGACCGGGAGAGGTACGAGCTCGCCTTCGACGGTGCGGACGTCCGCATCGTCCGGGTGGTCGCGAGCCACGCGAGCCGGAACGCCCGGATCGTCGCACGCGAGGCCGACGCCGAGTCGCGGGACTGGCACCTCGCCCGGACCGTCGAGCTCGAGGCGGTGCTGGAGGCCGCCGGGGTGGACGACGCCGTGGTCCCCAACGACCGACCCCTGGCGGAGGTGGCGGCGCAGGTGCTCCGCGCCGCCGGTTGGTGAGAATTCCCCTGACCGAGGATCTGGCCGGCCGCTACCGTCGCCCGCATGCGCCACGACATCACCCTGAGCGGCCACGGTGTGCGCCTGGTCCCCCTCACCGCCGACCACGCACCGGACCTGCTCGCCCTCGTCGACCCCGAGCTGTGGTTCGGGATGATCCATCCCGTCCCCCGCACGACCGCCGACATGACCGAGGTGCTCCGGCCCGGCCTGGAGTCCCCGGACCGGTTCGCCTTCGCGGTGGTCGGCGGTGACGACGAGGTGCGCGGGTCCACCTCGTTCTACGACGTCGCGCCGACGCAGCAGCGTTGCGAGATCGGGTTCACGTTCTACGGGCGTCGGTGGTGGGGCGGGCCCACCAACCCCGCCTGCAAGCTGCTGCTGCTCACCCACGCGTTCGAGGTGTGGGGCATGCACCGGGTGGCCCTGCGGGCCGACACCCGCAACGCGCGCAGCATCGCCGCGATGCGCCGGCTCGGCGCGGTGCCGGAGGGTGTGCTGCGGGGTCACCGGGTGGCCCCGGACGGATCCCGGGGGGACACCGCGTACTTCTCGGTCCTCGCCCCCGAGTGGCCGGCGGTCCGCGCCGGGCTGCTCGCCCGACTCGACCGGGGTCAGTCGGTGGACCCCATGGTGACCGCTCCGTCATCGGCCACGGACCAGCCGGGGTTGTAGGCGACCTCCCACGGTGTGCCCGCAGGGTCCGCGAAGTAGCCGTGGTAGCCGCCCCACTCTGCGCGTTGCGGCTCCTTGAGAATCGTCGCGCCCGCCCGCGCGGCGTCGGCCATGACGGCGTCCACCTCGGCCGCGGAGCCGACGTTGTGCGCGAGCGTCACGTTCTGGACGCCCGGGGCGGTCCCTCGACCGGATCCGATGTCCGCGGCGAGCTCGTCGGCGTCGAACAGGGCGAGCAGGACGGCCGGAGCCACCTGGATGAACGTGATCTCCCCGGGGACGTCCAGCACCGGTGTCCAGCCGAGCGCCTCCAGGTAGAAGCGGCGGGCCTCAGCCTGGTCGGCGACGCCAAGGGTGATGACGGAGAGTCGCTGGTCCATGGCAGGTGAGGCTAGTGCCGCCCGCCGACACGGTCAGACGACGGCGATCCGCAAGTGCGCGGCGAGCAGGGGCGCCAGCGCCAGGAGCTGGTCGGTGCTGATCGTCGTGCCGGCGAGACCCGCGAGCCCGTCGATCGCACGCAGGTCGGCGCCCCTGATGTCCGCCGCCGTCAGACGCGCCCGTGTCACGTCGAGCCGGTCGATCCGGGAGCTCTCGACGAGCAGGCGGGTGGCCTGGGCGCCCACCAGGTCGAGGTCACCGATCGTCGTGTCGACCAGGCGGAGGTCGTCCACGCGGGCGTCGCGCAGATTGAGGTAGTCGATCTTGCCGCCCCGGATCGTGACCCGCGTGAGCCGGCCGCCGTGGGCGCGGACGACGCCGAGGCGGCAGCCGGTCAGCGTGACGTCGCGCCAGGTGGCGTCCGCGACCTCCAGGGTGACGCCACGCGCCTCGGTGATCGTGGTCTCGATCAGGTGGGCGTCGACCAGGCGCACGTCGTCGAGGGTGCACCGGGTCAGGGCGCAGTCGAGGAACCGGCTCGAGGTGGCCTCCTGGCCGGACAGGTCCAGGTCGTCGAAGGTCAGCAGCTCGTAGTCACCCTCCGGCTCCAGAGAGCCGGAGAACTGCTCACGGTGTTCCACAACACCACTGTGCCAGCCTCGCGTTGGCCCCTGGCGGAAACCTGGAGAGGTCCCCACGGCACTGCCCGGGCCCACCCGGTGCGTCGGCCGCGCTGCCACCCGTGCGTCAGCGTCGGTGCACCGAGCCGGTGAGGTGGGGCTTGCCGCTGCGCTGGTTCCAGGCGGCCACCGCGTACCCGTCGGCGTCGTCGGCAGGCGCGATCCGGACCGCGACCGTCGACGGGAGCAGGACGGGCCGGGCGAACTCGACCGCCCAGTCGAACGCCTCCCCGCGGACGCTCGGCCCGACGTCGGCAAGGGCCCGTGCCGCCGTGTACATCCCGTGGGCGATGCGGCGGGGGAAGCCGAACGCTCGGGCAGCCAGCCGGGACGTGTGGATCGGGTTGCGGTCGCCGGAGACCCCCGCGTACCGACGGCCGACGTCGGCGGTCAGGTGCCACAGCCCGGTGGGTGCGGGCGGGGTGAAGTCGGGCCGGTCGGCGTCCGGGACGTCGGCGGGGTCGCCGGCGATCCGTGCCCCCTTGGCGAGGTACGTCGACACGCCCCGCCAGACGACGTCGTCGTCGGCCAGGGCCTCGGCGACCACGTCCAGGGACACGCCCCGGCGATGGGTGCGAAGGTCCGTCACGTGGGCCCGGAGGTCGATGGCCTCGCCGAGCCGGAGCGGGCGGTGCTGCGTGACCCGGTTGGCCAGGTGGACCATCCCGAGCAGCGGCAGCGGCACGGACCGCACCATGAGCGCCGTGGCCACCGGGAACGCGAGCACGTGCACGAACCCGGCGGGCAGCACGTCGGACACCGGCTCGCCCACGAGCTGCTGGTAGGCGGTGAGGTGGTCGGCGTCGGGTCGCACGGCCCGCACCTGGAGCACATCGTCGGGCAGGTCGTCGGGGCTCACCGTGACCGTGCGCCCGATCGCGGCCACCGACCCGGCCACGCCGCGGGCGTAGAGACGTCCGAGCCCGGGCGTCTCGGCCAGCTCCACCGGTCCGGCGCTCATGCGCCCACCATGTTCTGCCCGCAGACCCGGAGCACCTCGCCGTTGATGCCGCCCGCCTGCGGCGAGGCGAGGAAGGCGATGGCCTCGGCGACGTCCACCGGCTGCCCGCCCTGCTGCAGCGAGTTCAGCCGACGCGCCACCTGGCGAGTCAGGGTGGGCATGCGCGCCGTGATCTGGGTCTCGATGAATCCCGGTGCGACCGCGTTGATGGTGCCGCCCCGGCTGGCCAGCTCGGGAGCCCACGCGTGCACCATGCCGATCACCCCGGCCTTGGACGCCGCGTAGTTGGTCTGCCCCCGGTTCCCCGCGATCCCGCTCGTCGACGACACGCCGATCACCCTGGGCGTCGGGCCGAGGGCGTCGGAGTCCAGCAACGTCTCGGTGATCCGCAGCGGGGCGAGCACGTTGACCCCGAGCACGGGATCCCACTTCTCCGCGTTCATGTTGGCCAGCAGCTTGTCCCGGGTGATCCCCGCGTTGTGCACGACGACGTCGAGGCGCCCGTGCCGGGTAGCGACGTGGTCGATCAGGCGCGCGGCGGCGTCGTCGGCGGTCACGTCGAGTTGGAGCGCGCTGCCGTGGATCTCGTTGGCGACCGCCGCGAGGGCGTCACCGGACGCCGGGACGTCGACGGCCACGACGCGGGCGCCGTCCCGGGCGAGGGTGCGGGCGATCGCCGCACCGATCCCCTGCGCGGCACCGGTGACCACGGCGACCTGGCCGGCCAGCGGACGGTCCCAGTCGGCGGGCAGGCTCCCGGCGGCCGACGTCACCGCGAGCAGCTGGCCGTCGACGAACGCGGACCTGCCGGAGAGCAGGAACCGGAGCGCACCGAGCACCGAGGCCGCCGTGAGGTCGACCCCGTCGCTCACCAGGATCCCGTTCCCGGTCGCACCGCCGCGGAGCTCCTTGGCGAGCGAGCGCACGATCCCCTCAGCCCCGCGTCGGGCGGCCGCGTGCCGGGCATCGGCCCCGGCGCCGGAGGCCGGTCGGGAGACGGTCACCACCCGGCCGCCCCGTGCCAGGCCGCGCAGCGTCGCGCCGACGGCGAGCGTCGGGTCGCGGAGATCGGCGGGCGAGGAGACCGAGGTCAGGACCAGCACGACGGCTCCGAAGCGGTCCTCCCGGGTGCCGTGCCGCCGGACATCGAGGCCCCAGTCCACCAGGGCGTCGGCCAGGGCGTCGGCGTCGGGCGCGGAGCCCGCGTCGTTGACCACGAGCACCGGCTCGGGCACGAGAGGGTCCCCGGCACGGTGCCGGCGCAGCACCGCCGGACGGGGCAGGCCCAGGCGCTTGGCGAGGGACGCGGTGACGCCCGAGTTCACGAGGTCCAGGTACCTGTCCGTCACGCTGCCTCCAGGATCATCGTGTAGCCGAGACCGCCGGCGGCGCAGACCGAGACGAGTGCGCGTCCGGAGCCGCGCCGGGCGAGCTGGGCCGCGGCGGTGGCGACGATCCGGCCGCCGGTGGCGGCGAACGGGTGACCGACGGCAACCGAGGATCCGGTCATGTTGATCCGGTCCACGTCGATGCTGCCGAGCGGTCCGTCGAGGCCGAGCCGCTCACGGCAGAACTCCTCGTCCTGCCACGCCGCCAGGGTCGTGGCGATCGTCGCCGCGAACGCCTCGTGGATCTCGACGACGTCGAAGTCGGCCAGGGTCAGGCCGTTGCGGGCCAGCAGCCTCGGCACCGCGTACACCGGGGCCATCAGCAGCCCCTCCTTCCCGTGCACGAAGTCCACCGCCGCGGACTCGGCGTCGACGATGGCCGCGAGCGGTCGCAGCCCTCGCTCCGCGGCCCACTCGTCGCTGGCCAGGAGCACCGTGGAGGCGCCGTCGCTGAGCGGCGTGGAGTTCCCGGCGGTCATCGTCGCCGGGGTGTCCAGCCGCTTGCCGAACACCGGGGGAAGGGCCGCCAGCTTCTCCATCGAGGTGTCCCGGCGCAGGTTGGCGTCCGCGGTCAGCCCGCGGAACGGCGTCATCAGGTCGTCGAAGAACCCGGCGTCGTACGCGGCGGCGAGGCGCTGGTGGCTGCGCAGCGCGATCTCGTCCTGCGCCTCGCGGCTGATCCCCCAGGCGGCGGTGGTGAGGGCCTGGTGCTCCCCCATCGAGAGCCCGGTCCGGGGCTCGCCCGTGGTCGGCGCCGACGGGGCGAGGTGCGTGGGCCTGATCCGTGCCGCGGCCGCGAGCTTCGCCCCGACGCTGCGGGCTCGGGACAGGTCGAGCAGGGCCCGGCGCAGGGGTTCGCTCACCACGATCGGGGCGTCGGAGGCCGAGTCGACGCCGCCGGCGATGCCCGACTCGAGCTGGCCGAGGCGGATCTTGTTGGCGAGCCCGACGACCGTCTCCATCCCGGTGGCGCACGCCATCTGCACGTCGTAGGCGGGGGTGTCGTGGGCCAGCGCCGACCCGAGCAGGGCCTCACGGGTGAGGTTGAAGTCCTTGGAGTGCTTGAGGACCGCGCCTGCCGCCACCTGCCCGACCCGTTCGCCGGCCAGCCCGTGGCGGGCCGCCAGGCCGTCCAGCGCGGCGGTGAGCATGTCGCGGTTGGAGATGTGGGCGTAGGCGCCCCCCGCCCGGGCGAAGGGGATGCGATTGCCCCCGACCACGACGGCGCGGCGCGGGCCGGGCGGGGCCGACGACTGGGTCTTCCGGGTCGACTGGGTCTTCCGGGTCGTGGATCGGGCGGTCCCACCGGTCCGTGCCCCCGGGGCCTTGCCCGACTGCGGCCGGGGCTTCCCGGCGGGCTGCTCGGACTGCGACCGCGGCGTGCTCCCAGACTGCGCCATGCCTGTCCTCTCGTCGGTGTCCCGACCGTGGGCGCCTGGGCCCAAGGTCCCTGGAACGGGAATTGAGACGGTGCTAGTGCCTGTTACCCACAGTACCTGATACCGTCCGTTTGGTGAGTCCTGTCACGCCGGCATCGAAGCCGCGGGCCGACGGAAGGTCCACCCGCTGGGCCGACCACCGGCTCGCCCGGCGCACCGAGCTGGTGCACGCCGCGCGGCGTGCAGTGCACCGGTTCGGCCCCGACGTGTCCATGGACGAGATCGCGGCGACGGCGGAGACCTCGAAGTCGATCGTCTACCGGTACTTCGTGGACAAGGCGGGGCTCCAGGCGGCCGTCGGCGAGGCGGTGGTGGCTCAGATGCACACCGCCCTGGAGTCGGCCGTCCGGGAGGCGGCCGGTCCGCGCGACGCGCTGCGCTCGATGATCGAGATCTACCTCGAGATGGCCGAGGCGTCCCCCAACGTCTACTGGTTCGTCACCCGCCCGGTGAGCGAGGACGCGTCCGCCCCGCTCGGCCACTTCCTCGAGTCGGTCGCCGGTCTCGTGGCGCGTCCGTTCGGACGGCTGCTCACGGGGGCCCCCGAGGCGGCGTGGCTCGACGTCTGGGCCGCCGGTGCCGTGGGGTTCGTGCGCGGCGCGGGCGAGTGGTGGCTCGCTCACCGGGCCGACCCCCAGGCCCCGGATCGCGCCGAGCTCACCGAACGCGTGACGGCGTGGCTCTGGGCGGGACCGGTCGGGGCGATCGCCGCCCGTGGCGGCTACACCGAGGAGGATGCGTGACAGTGCTCAGCGACAAGGCAGGTTCAACGGCCTCGAGCCGTGACGCGACCATCGACGTGGCACACCTGGAGCAGGTGCTGCTCGGCCGGTGGGCCGAGATCCGCCGGGCGGCTCGGGAGCTGCTCAAGGACCCCAGGCTGCACCGGGTGGAGGGATTGTCCCCGACGGAGCATCGGGAGCGCGTGCTCACCCAGCTCCGCATCCTGGCCACGGAGGGCGATGTCCTGCGGGCGTTCCCCACCGCGCTGGGGGGCGCCGACGACCACGGGGGGTCCATCGCCCGGTTCGCGGAGGTGCTGGTCGCCGACCCGTCGCTGCAGATCAAGGCCGGCGTGCAGTGGGGGTTGTTCGCCTCGGCGATCATGCACCTGGGCACCGCCGACCACCACGAGCGACTCCTCCCCGGGGCGATGTCGGTGGACGTCCCGGGCGCCTTCGCCATGACGGAGACCGGTCACGGGTCCGACGTGGCCAGCATCGGGACCACGGCTACCTACGACCCCGACACCGAGGAGTTCGTGATCCACACCCCCTTCCGCGCGGCGTGGAAGGACTACCTGGGGAACGCGGGGGCACACGGCACCGCGGCCGTCGTGTTCGCCCAGCTCATCACGCGCGGGGTCAACCACGGGGTGCACGCCTTCTACGTCCCGATCCGGGACCCGAAGACCATGGAGTTCCTGCCCGGCATCGGCGGCGAGGACGACGGGCTCAAGGGCGGCCTCAACGGGATCGACAACGGTCGCCTGCACTTCGACCACGTCCGGGTGCACCGCCGGGACCTGCTCAACAGGTACGGGGCGGTGGCCGCCGACGGTACCTACTCGTCCCCGATCGACAGCCCGGGCCGCAGGTTCTTCACGATGCTCGGGACCCTTGTCCAGGGCAGGGTCTCGCTCGACGGTGCGGCCGTCAACGCGGCCAAGCTGGCCCTGGTCATCGCCGTCACCTACGGGAACCAGCGGCGACAGTTCGTGGGTCCGTCGCCGACCGACGAGGTCGTCCTCCTGGACTACGCGGAGCATCAGCGGCGCCTGCTGCCGCTGCTCGCCCAGACCTATGCGGCGCAGTTCGCACACGAACGCATGCTGAGCGCCTTCGACGGCGTCTTCTCCGGCGCCCGGGACACCGACGAGGACCGCCAGGACCTGGAGACGATCGCCGCCGCGCTCAAGGCCTCGTCCACCTGGCTGGCCCTCACCGCCCTCCAAGCCTCCAGGGAGGCCTGCGGCGGTGCCGGCTACCTGACCGAGAACCGGATCGTCTCGCTCAAGGCGGACCTCGACGTGTTCGCGACGTTCGAGGGGGACAACACCGTCCTGCTGCAGCTGGTCGCCAAGCGGCTCCTGGCGGACTACTCGCGCGAGTTCGCCGGGATCGACCTCGGCGGGATGGCCCGCTACGTGGCCGAGCGTGCCGCGGACGCCGCCCTGCACCGGACGCCGCTGCTGCGGGTGGTCCAGACGCTTGCCGACGGCGGGAGCGTCCGGCGTTCCGCCGGCCAGCTGCGGGACGCCGAGACCCAGCGTGACCTGCTGACGGACCGGGTGGAGTCCATGGTGGCGGAGGTGGCGACGGCGTTGCGGCCCGCGGTCAAGGCACCCCGCGAGGAGGCGGCGCGGCGCTTCAACGACCAGCAGCACATGCTGATCGAGTGCGCGCGGGCCCACACCGACCTGCTGCTGTGGGAGGCGTTCACCTCGGGCCTGGAGAAGATCGACGACCCGGGGACGCGGACCGTGCTCACGTGGTTGCGCGACCTCTTCGGGCTGACCCTCATCGAGCGCAACCTGGCCTGGTACCTGATCAACGGGCGACTGTCGGCGCGTCGGGCCAGGACGGTGACCTCCTACGCCGAGCGGTTGCTCGCCCGGCTCCGCCCGCATGCGCAGGACCTGGTCGACGCCTTCGGGTTAGCTCCGGAGCACGTGCGTTCTGCGCTCGCCTCCGGCGAGGAGGCCGAACGCCAGGAGGAGGCCCGCGAGTACCTCCGGCGCCTGCGGGCGAGCAGCGACGCCGCCGTGCCGGAGTCGTCCGCGCCTCGCCGCGACTGACGCCGTGCCGGAGTCGTCCGCGCCTCGCCGCGACTGAGTCAGCGTCCCGCCGCTCGGAGCACGGCCTCGGCCACCTCCCGCGGATGCGTCTCCGGGAGCCAGTGGCCGGCGTCCACTCCGATCGCCTCGAAGGGCGCGGAGACGAAGCCGGCCGTGGCCCGGATGGCGAGCGGCGCGAAGAAGGGATCCCGTCGACCGTGCACCAGGACGGTCGGCACCCTCGTGCGGCCGATGTGGGACCGGCCGAGCGGGATGCCCCGGTACCAGTTCACTGCGCCGCGCATCGCGCCCTCGGCCATCAGTCGGGAGTAGTGGGCGGCGCGGTCGTCCGGGAGCCCGGTCCGGCGGAGGGCCGCTCGCAGCCGAGCCCCGTCATCGGCCATCAGCATCCGCTCGGGCAGCCAGGGCAGCTGGAACCAGAGCATGTACGCCGAGCGAAGGGCCTGGTTGCTTCGCAGCATCGCCTGCTGCATGGCCGCCGGGTGCGGTGTGGACAGCACGGTGAGCGACGCCGTCCGGTCGGGGTGTCGTCCGGCGAAGGCCCACGCGACCCCGCCGCCCCAGTCGTGCCCCACGAGGTGCGCGCGCCCCACCCCGGCCACGGTCAGCAGGGCGGCCACGTCGTCGACCAGCCTCGCCACCCGGTAGTGGCGACGCGACCGGGGCCGGGCGCCGGGGGAGTACCCCCGCTGGTCGGGCACGAGGACGCGCAGCCCGCGCGCGGTCAGCAGCGGGACGACGTCGTCGTACGCGGTGTGGTCCTGGGGGAAGCCGTGCAGCAGGACCGCCACCTCGCCGCCCGCCGGACCGGCGTCGTGCACGTCGAAGGTCAGCCCGTCGGCGGTGAACTGGCCCATCGCCCCATCCTCTCCGGAGCCCGTCCGACCAGCGCGGCGCGCAGCTCATCGGCGTGGGCCTCGACCCACCGGGCGTCGCGGCGCCAGACGTCCCCGTGCCCCTCGTCCCACAGCCGGGCCCAGGGCTGCTCGCCCGTCGCGTGGCCCTGCCGCAGCAGGGTGTGCATCGACCAGGTCCGGGGGGCGAGGGTGGTGGCGAGCCGGTGCCGCCCGCCGTCGTCCAGGCGGTAGCCGTCGGCCAGCCCGCGCAGCCGCGCGACGACGTCGTCCGACGCGGTCGCGGGTTCGAGCGGCACCAGGCCGTGGGCCAGGTAGGCGAGGTCCCAGGTGCGGGTGCCCGGCGAGGCGCCGTCCCAGTCGATGAGAACCAGCCGGTCCGCCGCGACCACGATGTTCCAGGGGGCCAGGTCGTTGTGCACCACCAGGTCGTCGCCGTCGGTCGGGATCGGACAGGCCCAGGTCGCGTCCGGCGGTGGCTCCCACCCGTCGAGCGCGTCGTGCAGCCCACGGACCATCCGCCCGACGACGACCGGGTCCAGCGGCGGGTTGTCCCGCCCGGTCGGGTGCGCCACGCGCCCCGGGACGTACTCCACGACGTGCCGACCTGCGTCGTCCAGCCCGAGGCTGCGCGGGGCGCGGCGGTAGCCGACGTCGTGCAGATAGACGAGCAGGGCGTGGATCGCTGGCGTCTGCGGACCGGCGGGGCGGCGTACCGTGTCGCCGACCCGCACGACTCCTGCGGCGACGTTGCCCCCGGTGAGGGGCTCGGGGGCCTCAGTCATCGCTGCCCTGGGCCGGGCCCGCCCCGGCCCGGCCAGCACCGGCCCAACCCGGCCCGACCTGCACCGGCCCAACCCGGCCCGCCCAGCTTCGGCCTGGTGCGCCGAGGTCGCCCGGACTGGTCACCCCTCGGTGAGCAGGGTGGAGGCATGGTCCGGGACGTACCGCTGGCTGTCCCGCGGTGGCCGCACGTAGCCCGTGGGGGCGGGCCGCTCGGGGAGGTGGACGGGCTCCCGTTCCACGGCCCGGTAGTCGATGCTCGTCACCAGGTGATGGATCATGTCCAGCCGCGAGCGGCGCTTGTTGTCGGACTCCACCACCCACCACGGCGCCTCGGGGATGTCGGTGTGCACCAGCATCTGGTCCTTGGCCCGGGAGTAGTCCTCCCACCGGCTGATCGACTCGGTGTCCATCGCCGAGAGCTTCCACTGCCGCATCGGGTCGCCCAGCCGGGAGCGGAACCGGGCTTCCTGCTCGGCGTCGCTGACCGAGAACCAGTACTTGCGCAGGATGATCCCGTCCTCCACCAGCATCCGTTCGAAGATCGGGCACTGGTGCAGGAACCGGTGGTACTCGTCTGCGGTGCAGAAGCCCATCACCCGCTCCACGCCGGCGCGGTTGTACCAGGACCTGTCGAACAGCACGATCTCCCCGGCGGCCGGCAGGTGGGCGATGTAGCGCTGGAAGTACCACTGGCTGCGCTCGCGGTCGCTCGGCGCCGGCAGGGCGGCGATGCGTGCGACCCGGGGGTTGAGGTACTGCGTGACCCGCTTGATGGTGCTGCCCTTGCCGGCCGCATCACGCCCCTCGAAGATCACCACGAGCCGCTTGCCCTCGGCGCGCACCCATTCCTGGATGGTGACCAGCTCCGCCTGGAGCCGGAACAGCTCCCGCTCGTACACGGCCTTGGGGAACCGGGTGGTCCTGCGGTCCTCGGGGGCATCCCGCTGGTCCGGTGCGGTCAGGTCGTCGTGCTCCGTCGCACTGCCCATGCTCAGCAGCGTATGCCCACAGGATGCGGCCGGTCAGCCGCTCAGCACCTCCGCCAGATCGAAGCGCACCGGCCGCTCCAGCTGGTCGTACGTGCACGACGCCGGGTCGCGATCCGGACGCCACCGGACGAACTGCGTGGTGTGCCGGAACCGCGGGCCCTCCATGTGGTCGTACTTGACCTCCACCACCCGCTCCGGGCGCAGCGGCACGAATCCGAGGTCCTTACCGGCGTTCCACCTGCTGCCGGCCGCCTCCGTCGGCGTGCGCGCACCGGCGTCCTGGGCAGCCTGCGTCCACGGGTGGTCGTCGGTGTCGCGGGGGCCGACCACCAGCGGCTGCAGCTCGGCGAAGAGCTCGCGGCGGCGGGCCATCGGGAACGACGAGGTCACGCCCACCGAGGCGAGTCGGCCGTCGTCGTCGTACAGGCCGAGCAGCAGGGAGCCGACGGCGTCGTCGGCGTTCTTGTGCACCCGGTACCCGGCAACGACGCAGTCCGCCGTGCGCTCGTGCTTGATCTTGGACATCACGCGCTTGTCCGGCTGGTAGGTCAGGCCCGGGTCCTTGGCGACGATCCCGTCCAGGCCGGCGCCCTCGAAGACCTCGAACCACTCGGTGGCGGTCGTCACGTCGGCCGTGGCGCGGGTCAGGTAGACGCCGGGACCGGCGCCGGGGACGGCCCGCTCCAGCGCGGCCCGCCGGTCGGCGAAGGGGTGGCCGGTGAGGTCCTCGTCGCCGAGGGCGAGCAGGTCGAAGACGACGAGCACCGCCGGAGTCTGCTCGGCGAGGAGCTGGACCCGGGAGTCCGCCGGGTGGATGCGCTGGAGGAGTGCCTCGAAGTCCAGCCCGGTCGCATCCGACGAGGCGATCACGATCTCCCCGTCGACGACGCACCGATCGGGCAGCTCGCGCCGGACGGCCTCGACCACCTCGGGGAAGTAGCGGGTGATGGGCTTGGTGTTCCGGCTGCCGATCTCCACATCGTCCCCGTCCCGGAACACGATGGCCCGGAACCCGTCCCACTTGGGCTCGTACACCTGGTCCGGCGGGATCTGCGCCACCGCCTTGGCGAGCATCGGCTTCACGGGCGGCATCACCGGGAGGTCCATCGGCCCAGTGTCGCCCACCCGAACCCGGGTCACCAGGCGGTCCAGGGAACGTGGCGCTACGGTCGAAAGGGCCCTGGTACCCGGCCCGCGGAGTGCACCGTGAACGACCTCCCCGTAGACCTGCTGCACTGGATCATCGCGCTGTCGCCCATCGTCCTGCTGCTCGTGCTGCTCACCGTGCTCGGCTGGAAGGCGCCACAGGCGGGACCGGTGGGCCTGCTGCTCGGCGGACTGACCGCGGTCCTCTTCTTCCGGACGCCGCTGGAGACGTTGGCAGCCGCCGTCGGGACGGGGGTGTGGGACGCCGTCTTCATCCTGTTCGTCGTCTGGCCGGCGCTGCTGCTCTACCGGGCGAGCGACGCGGCGGGGGCCTTCGCGGCGCTGCGCGAGGGCATCCGGCGCTTCTCCCGCAACCAGTTGTTCCTCGTGCTGGCGTTCGGCTGGGTGTTCGCGTCGTTCCTCCAGGGGATCGCCGGCTTCGGGACGCCGATCGCGGTGGTGGCCCCGCTACTCGTCGCGATCGGGGTGCGTCCGGTCCTGGCCGTCGTCATCCCGCTGATCGGGCACGCCTGGGCGAACATGTTCGGCACGCTCGCCGTCGGCTGGCTCGCCACGCTCCAGGTGGTCGACCTGGAGAACCAGACGCAGACGGCGTGGCAGACGGCGGTTCTGCTGTGGATCCCCAACCTCGTGGCCGGCTTCACGATCGCCTGGCTGTTCGGGCGCTGGGCGGCGGTGCGTCACAGCGTTCCGTTCGTGCTCCTCATCTCCCTCATCCACGGCGGGGGACAGCTCGGCATCACCTTCTTCAGCCCCATCCTGTCGACGTTCCTTGCGGCGACGGCCGCTCTCGTGGCGCTCTACCCGCTCTCGCGGTGGCGCAGGTACTCCGAGCCGGCCGAAGAGATCGAGGACCGCCCAGCCATGGCCGCGGACCGAACCGACGAGGACGAGGGACCGAAGCCGGTCATGTCCTTCGCGTGGTCGCTGCTGCCGTACGCGGTCCTCACGGTGTCGGCCGTGCTCGCGCTCGCGATCCCTCCCGTGCAGGACCTCCTGGAGCGGGTGCAGGTGGGCCTGCCCTTCACCGAGACGGAGACGGGCTACGGCGTCGTCAACGAGATCGGGGACCCGTACTCCCCGTTCACGCCGCTCACTCACCCCGGCACGTTCCTGCTCATCGCGACGCTGGTGGCCTGGGCGGTGTATCGGGCCAAGGGCTTCTACGGGCGGTGGCAGGAGCGCGCCGGCCGTCAGCCGGTGTGGGCGAACACGGCGTCGGACGCCATACCGTCCTCGATCGCCATCGTGTCCTTCCTCGTGCTGGCCAAGGTTCTCGACCACTCAGGTCAGATCGAGGTGCTCGCCCTCGGCATCGCCGCGGTTGCGCCGCCGCTCGTGTACGCGTTCGTGGCGAACTTCATCGGCGTGGTCGGCGCCTTCATGACGTCGAGCAACACCGCGTCGAACGTCCTGTTCTCCAACCTGCAGCAGACGGTGGCGGCCGAGGAGGGCCTGGCCGAGTCGGCGATCATCGCCGCGCAGAGCACGGGTGGTGCGGTCGGAAACGCCATCGCCCCCGCGAACGTCGTCCTCGGCACCACGACCGCCGGGATCGTCGGCCAGGAGGGTGCTGTGCTGCGCCGCACGCTCCCGTGGGCCGCCGCCGTCTCGATCCTGGTGGGCCTCGCGACCCTGCTCTTCGTGTGACCGGCGCACGCCCGCCGGCGGAATCGACCCGGAGGTGATCGAAATGAAGCCGCTGACGATCCAGGGCGTCGTCCTGGTCCTGATGCTGCTCGCCCTGCCCCTGACGAGCCTCGGCACCGCCGGGGATCAGTCATGGGCCCAGGTGGCCGGCATCGCCGTCCTCGGGCTGGCCGCCCTCGTCCCACCGGTCATGCGGTTCGCGGGACCGGACGAGGACGGGGAGGACGCTGACGACGCCGAGGGCGAGGACGCCGAGCCCACCCAGGAGGAGCAGCCGTGAGGAACCCTGACGGACCCGTGACCGGTCGTCCGCCCGTCCGCGCCGAGCGCGGGATGGTGGCGACGTCGCACTACCTGGGCTCGGCGACCGGCCTTCAGATGCTGCGGGCCGGCGGCTCGGCCGTCGACGCCTGCATCGCGGCCAATGCCGTGCTGTGTGTCGCGTACCCGCACATGGCCGGTCTCGGTGGGGACGCGTTCGCGCTCGTCCACCGACCCGGGAGTGCCGTCGAGGCGCTGAACGCCTCGGGCCCGGCGGCGGCCCTGGCGACGCGCGACTACTACCGCAGCCGGGGACACGTGGACTCCATCCCCACGCGGGGACCGCTGTCCGCGTTGACCGTGCCGGGGGCCGTCGACGGCTGGCGGGAGCTGCACGAACGGCACGGCCGACTGGAATGGGCCGACCTCTTCGACGACGCGATCACCTATGCGCGTGAGGGGCTCGCCGTGCCGCGCTCGCTCGCGGAGTGGACGGCCGACGACGTCCCGGAGCTGCAGGAGCAGCCGGGTGCGGCCCGGACGTACCTGCCGGGCGGGCGCCCGGTTCGGGAGGGCGACCGTCTGCGCAACGGGGGTCTGGCACACTCACTCGAGCTCATCGCCCACCGCGGCCCCCGGGAGGCCTTCTACGCCGGCGAGCTCGCCGATCGCCTGTGTGCGGGAGCCGGGGAAGGCTCGCCGTTGCGGCCCGACGACTTCGCCGCCTTCCGTGCCGAGTGGGTCGAGCCGATCACCGGCTCCTATCGCGGCCGAACGGCATTTGAGTTCCCGCCCAACACCCAGGGCTTCGCGGCCCTGGAGATCCTCGGCTTGCTCGAGGGCCTGGACGTGAGCGGGTTCGGGGACGGGACGGCGGACTACTACCACCACGCCGCCGAGGCGGTGAAGCTCGCGTTCGCCGATCGCAACGCGTGGTTGACGGACCCGAGGAGCCTGGAGATCCCGCTGGACCGGCTGCTGTCCGCCGACTATCTCGCCACGCGACGCGGGCTGATCGACAGCGGGACGGCGATGGTCATGGAAGACGTCGCCCCAGGCATCCCCGGCCCTGCCGAGCGAGCCTCCGCAGACGGGGCGGACGGCGACACGTGCTACTTCTGTGCGGTGGACGCCGACGGGATGGCTGTGTCGATGATCCAGTCGATCTACCACGACTTCGGCAGCACGGTGGTCCCGGAGGGCACCGGCATCCTGCTGCAGAACCGCGGGTCGTTCTTCTCCCTCGCGGACTCCCACCCGAACGCCCTGGAGCCGGGCAAGCGAACGTTCCACACGCTCATCCCAGCCATGCTCGGTGGGCCCGACGGCGAGCCGGAACTCGTCTACGGGACCATGGGCGGCGAGGGCCAACCACAGACGCACGCGGCGATGGTCACGCGCCTCGTCGACTTCGGGTACGACGTGCAGCAGGCGATCGAGGCGCCGCGCTGGCTCATGGGCCGTACCTGGGGCACCACCTCCCAGGACCTCTCGCTCGAGGGGCGAATCCCGGACGGCGTGATTCGCGAGCTCGAGCGTCGGGGCCAGCCCGTCAAGGTGCTCGCCGACTGGGACGACAACATGGGCCACGCCCAGGCCATCCGGATCGACCGCGAGAGCGGCTTCCTTGAGGGCGGTGCCGATCCGCGCGGCGACGGTCTGGCTCTCGGGTACTGAGACTCGCGGCGACGAAGGAGGAGAACATGCCCAGGTTGACGAACATCTACGAGCGGAGCAACGACGGCGGGGTGCAGCTCGCCTCGAGCGCCGACCGGTGGCACCTCACCAACGACTACGTGCACCTGTCGCCCCACCACACCCGCGGTGGGTTGCTGCAGTTCGACGCGCACCTCAAGCCGATCGTCGACAGCCCGGACCGGGGCGCCGTCGTCGTCATCGACATGCAGAACGACTTCTGCGCGCCGGGCGGCTGGACCGACCGTTCGGGCCTCGACTTCCAGGGGTGCCGCGAGGCGATCCCTGGCGTCCAGCGGGCCATCGAGGCGGCTCGCAAGCACGCCATGTGGGTGATCTGGGTCTACTGGCACAACCGCCCGGACCTGCGGAACCTCGGCGCCCCCACCCTGTACTCGTTCAAGCACGAGCTGGACCAGGCCGGGATCGGCCAGGACCTCGACAACGGCCCGGTGCTCACCAAGGGGTCGTGGGGTGCCCGGATGGTCGACGAGCTGTTGCCGTACATGGACGACGACGATGTGCAGATCGAGAAGGTCCGCATGTCCGGCTTCTACGGCACGCACCTGGACCAGGTGATGCGCACCCAGGGCATCCAGACCCTGTACTTCACCGGCGTGAACGTCGACCAGTGCGTGACGACCACGATGGAGGACGCCTACTTCCGGGACTACAACGCCGTCCTGCTCGAGGACGCGACCGCCACGTCGAGCCCTGACTTCTGCAAGGACGCGGTGGTGTTCAACGCGCGCAACTGCTGGGGGTTCACCATGACCACCGAGGCTTTCGCGAACCCTGCGCCGTTCGGTGGATGAACCCCTCGGCGCTGTGGTGAGCGATCAGGATGGCGGGCTCACCCAGGAGCAGGGTCTGCTCGTTGCGCTCGCGCTCACCGGCATCCTCGTCCTTGCGCACCTGTTCGCGTCCCGGATCAGGCGATCGCTCGGGATCTCACAGGCCGCCGTCGTCTCACTCGCTGGCGGGATCTCGGTTGCCTACGTCTTCCTGCACCTGCTGCCCGAGGTCGCCGCAGGGGGCGGCCCGATCGGCGCCACCCTCGAAGGGTTGATCGCTCCGACGCGACTGCACGAGCTGGCGGCGTTCGCGGTCGCCCTGATCGGGTTCACCGTCTTCTACGGCCTCGAGAGGCTCGCTGAGCGCTCGCGAGGCGGGATCGGAGATGAGGCGGAGTCCTCAACGAGGTCGTTCACCGTCCACGTGGGCGCGTTCGCCCTCTACAACGGCGCAATCACCTACACCCTGCCCCTGCGGGTCGCCACCGACGTGCTCGGCGCTGCCCTCTTCACCATCGCCATCGGGGTCCACGTCCTTGTGGTCGACCGCGGGTTGGCTGCCCACTACCCCCGTCGGTTCCGTGCCATCGGGCGCTTCGTCCTCGCGGGTGCCCTGGTTGTCGGATGGTCGGTGGCGGCGCTGGCCGTCCCGACCAGCACGCTGACGATCAGCCTGCTCACCGCTTGGGTTGCGGGTTCCGTGCTCCTCACTGTCTTCAAGGAGGAGCTGCCAGCGGCGCGGAAGTCCAGGTTCGGCTGGTTCCTGATCGGGTTGGCCGGTTACTCGACGGTGCTCATCCTCCTGGCGATCGTGACGCCGGTCCACCTAGGTGACTGACTGTCCGCCCTGGCGGTCCGCCCTGACGCATCGTGGCCTGACGCTTCGAGCTCGCCGGTTCGTGCCCCGACCGTGCGCGACCGCGTGACGCCATGCCCCCTCAGGCAGCGCACCCGGCCTCAAACGGCGAGAGGCAGCACCTGACCATCGTCGGGTCCCCGCTCCGCGGTCCGTCGGCCAGCTGGCCGATCGGGCATCGCATCGTCACCGTGGCGCAGCCCGCGATCCGGCGGTTTCCCGCCCGGCGGTCGTTCGGGTCCGGCGCGCTCGCCGGGTGGTGCCTCGGCTCCGGTGCGCGCAGCACAGGCCGCGCCGGCGACCACCCGCCCATCCGGCGTCGTGACGACGTACCGCACTCGTCGCGGGGTGATCCCTACTTCACCCGGTTCGAGCGGTAGCCGTTCGACCGACAGGTCGCGTCGGTGGATCTCGTGACGGTGATGGCTGCACACGGCGACGCCGTTCTCGACGGATGTCTCGCCGTCGTCGCGGTCCCACCAACGTCCGTGGTGCACCTCGAGCCACCGGGGTGCGAGTCCGCACCCCTCCCAGACGCATCCGGCGTCGCGGGCGATCACCGCCCGGCGCTGCTCGCCGGTGTACGTGCGGGCCGTCCGGCCGAGGTCGATCGGCTCCGATCTGGCGTCAAGCACGATGCGGGTGAGCTCGCAGTCGCACAGCAGACGGGCGACCTCGCTCATCGGCACCGGCGTGCCGTCCTCCAGAGTCACCGGCGGCGTGGACGCGACGTCCGTCCTCGGCTCGCTCCTGTCCGCCCGCCGCAGCGCGCGCAGCCCGACCCAGGACTCCTCGGTCATGAGGAACGAGACGTGCGGCCGCTGTGCCGCGCCGGGGACGGTGTCGGGCAGTGCCAGGATCTTGTCGGCCATCGCCTCGAGCGCATCCGCACCTCGCTGCTCCGATGTGCGGTCGTCGTCGGCGGCGGGCCGGGGGCTGAGCGCCTCGATGGCGAGCCGCAACCGATGCCCGGCCACGCGGTCGAGCCGACCGTTGATGCGGGTCCCGTCCACCGCATCGACCAGGTGCAAGAATCGGGCCGCGCGCTGGCCCTGGTGCCCGCGCTCGAGCGCGGCGGCGTCGACCCCCGCGGCCCACTGCCCCATGGCCGTGGTGAAGCGACCGGCGTCCAGGCGACGCGCCATCTCCAGCACCCGCTGCTGTCCCTCGGCGGAGCGGATGGCCTGCTGCACCGCGGGCGACCCGGAGCCCGCCGTCCGGCCGACCACGTCGACGTGGGCCACGCTCACGTCCCCGGCCGCCGTCGCCTCCCGCAGCCCGGGGAGGGTGGCGAACGTCTCAGCTCGCCGCTCTTCGGCTGCCCCTCCGCGTACTCCCTCTCGCGTGGTGCGCCCGCGCCACGCGGCAAAGGACGGGTCGCCCGATCCACGCCACGCACCTGACTCGCGTTCCGCCAGCAACAACTCGGCCCGCACGGTCGCCAGCACTCCGCTCGCCCGATCGAGCTCCGTGAGGAGCTCGCGTCGCGTCGGCTGGTCGAGCGTGCGTGCCTCAGCCCCCGTGACGACCAGGGCGGCGAGGGCTTCGCGCAGCGCGAGAGCGACCCCCGCGCCACCCGCCGTCGCCGATCCCATGTCGCCTGCCCTTCGAACTGGTGTTCGATACTCTACCAGAGGACCACAGACCGGACAATTCGCCCACAGCGAACATCGACGGCACCCTCGTGTGTCCCGGCCCCGAAACCCCCACACGCACTCCCCGTCCGCCCTACGGTGGCCCGCGTGAGCGACCAGTTCGACGACCAGCCGCCTCTAGGGCGTGTTGATCAATAGGTTTCGGGGGTGGGTCGGGGACTCTTGACCGGTGGCGCGTCGCGAGATCTCTGATCAGGTGTGGGTTGTTCTGGAGCCGTTGATGCCGGCGACCTCGGGGCGGTCG
>Ga0209347_1000695_pt1 | contig 74025 bp, 69 predicted proteins | sample AutmiccommuBRH23_FD_187382 | JGI IMG/M metagenome (GOLD analysis project Ga0209347, IMG submission 187382) | Deep subsurface microbial communities from Mt. Terri, Switzerland - Autotrophic microbial communities BRH/23 (SPAdes) (version 2) | ecosystem: Environmental > Aquatic > Deep subsurface >... | reverse complement strand
AAAAATTTTTTAGCATAACTAAAAAATAAAAATATTACTCACTTTTTTGTAGTGCAAAAAAGCTTGAAAACCCTGCAAATACAGGGTTTTCAAGCTTTTTCATGGTTTATAACTGTTAAAGACAGGATTATAATTTAACCCCGCACAAAAATCAATAGAAATTAACAAATTTATAGGGCTTAGGACAAACTTTCATTGCCTAGAGGACGCTTAATCCTCAAACCGCTCCCGGCGTTTAATTATTTCCACACGCAGGGCGGGATCCTACACTCCATTTGTTGTTACACAAAGGCCAAACCGGTCTACTAATTGCGGCCGTAATTCGCCTTCCTCCGGGTTCATGGTTCCCATTAGGATAAATTGTGCAGCGTGCGTATAAGATAGGCCCTCTCTTTCTACAATATTAATCCTCGTAGTCGCCACATTCAGTAGTGTATTTACAATCTGGTAATCAGCGAGATTTACTTCATCCAGGTAAATAATACCCCGGTTGGCCCTGGCCAGTAGACCGGGCTCAAACTTACGGCGGCCAAACATAACGGCATGACTTAGATCCAAGCTCCCCACCAGGCGGTCTTCCGTAATCGATAAAGGCAGATCTACTATCCGCACTCGCCGGAAAGTTTTTGGTAAACACTGTCCTTTCGCTAAGTACTCTAGACAATTTTGGCATAACTCGCCATAATTATCCGGATCGCAGCTATAATGACAGCCACGTACTACCTCTATCTCGGGAAGCAAGGCGGCCAGCGCGCGCACCGCAGTGGACTTGGCAGTCCCTTTGGCCCCCTGAATTAATATACCGCTCAGTTTTGGATTAATTGCCAGCAAGATAAGCCCTGTCAGCATTCTTTTTTGCCCTACAATTGCCGAAAGGGGATAAACAAGCCGTCCCTCTTGTACCATCACCGACCTCCATCAAGTTACTGGCGGGTCAGATTAAATTTCAAGGCTTTTGGTCCATAATTAAAGCATGGCTAATCAAGTGATGCAAATGGATAACCTTGCATCCATCAAGCTCATAATATTTTATTATGTCAGTTAACTGGTCAAAGCAGTTGTGACAAGGACAGGCGATCAGTTTACATTCGGTGTCTTTTTTTAGATATTACGTCATGCAAAAAACCGGTGTCTAATTGGTTGGCTAAAATAACACTCACATTATATCCCCCTTAAAAAGTATTATTTTACAATAGTTTAAAACTGTTATGAGATATTGTCAATTATTTTTAATTTTTCCAAGGGGATGAAAACATAAAAATGCCCGGCGTTCCCTTTGGGGGAATCCGGGCATCCTGGTTATTATTTAACTACACTGCTGCATCGCCTTTTTCGCCGGTGCGAATGCGGACAACATTATCAATTTTAGTAATAAAAATTTTGCCGTCACCGATTTCCCCGGTTCTGGCCGCTTTGATGATTACCTCTACCACCCCGTCAGCATCCTTATCAGCTAGAACAATTTCAACCTTTACCTTGGGCAGCAGGTTAATGCTGTATTCGGTACCACGGTATACTTCTTTCCGGCCTTTTTGCAGCCCGCATCCCATTACTTGAGACACCGTCATGCCGTGAACGCCATGCTTGGACAGCCCTTCCTTAATATCTTCCAATACGCCGGGTCTGACAATAGCTTCTATTTTAACCATAATCAGCATCCTTTCGTTTTAATTTTTAATATACTACCACAATCTTATTAAACAGAGTAAGCTTTTTCACTGTGCTCGTTAACGTCCAGGCCCATAGCCTCGGCTTCATCATCAACCCGCAGAGTGGTAATGGCGCCAACTAGCTTAAGAATAACAAACGTCGCCACACAAGCCAGCACGATGGTAGCGCCTACACTGATGACCTGAATGCCCAACTGGGTAGCATTGCCGTAAAAGAGGCCTTCGGCGCCTTCGGCCACGGAGAACAGCCCGGTAGCCAGGGCGCCCCATATGCCGCCAACACCATGAATACCAAACACGTCCAGGGCATCGTCGTAACCCATTTTAACCTTGACATAACTCACCGCGAAGTAGCACAGCGCGCCGGCCACCAGGCCGATAACCAGCGAACCCATGGGAGTTACGAAACCGCAGGCCGGGGTAATGGCCACCAAACCGGCGATAGCGCCGGAAGCCGCACCCAGCATGGTAGGCTTGCCGTGCCGCAGCCATTCCGCCAGTACCCAAGACATCACAGCCGCGCCGGTAGCAACCTGGGTGTTTACAAATACGCTGGCCGCCAATCCATTGGCAGCCAGCGCGCTACCGGAGTTGAACCCGAACCAGCCGAACCAGAGCAAGGCTGCGCCAATCACCACGTAGGGTATATTGTGCGGCACCAGGCGTTCGGTGCCGTATCCTTTACGTTTGCCCAGCACGAGGGCGGCCACCAGAGCCGAAACACCGGAGGAAATGTGCACCACGGTGCCACCGGCAAAGTCAAGCGCACCCAGTTCCATCAACCAACCGCCGCCCCATACCCAGTGGCAGATCGGGTCATAAACCAGAGTGGCCCACAGCACCAGGAACAGCAGGTAAGCGGGGAAACGCATCCGTTCCACGATGGCGCCGGTAATCAGTGCCGGGGTAAGGATGGCAAACATCATTTGGAATACCATGAACAACTGATGCGGAATGGTTCCGGATGGTTCCAGGCCCACACCGTTTAACGCGAAGTAACTCAGGTCACCGATAAATTTACCGATATCAGAACCAAACGCCAGGCTGTAACCATAAATCACCCACTGAATTGTAATCACACCCAAGCAAATAAAGGACATCATCATAGTGTTAAGAACGTTTTTCTGGCGCACCATGCCGCCGTAAAACAGGGCTATTCCGGGTACCATCAGAAAAACCAGAGCTGTTGAAATGATAATCCACGCGGTATCTCCCGTGTCTATGCCTTCCTCGGCCGCCCAGGCAAACATGGGGAATATAAAGATCATGATTAGTGCAAATAATGTAACTACACCTAACCTATTTTTCATTGGTTATGCCTCCCGAACAAATTAAGAATCTAAAAAAGCCACCGCATTAATATTTAACATCTTTTAAAAGTTCCGCTTCTGGCAAGCATCATCCCCTTGCCTTAAATCACCATGCCAACCATTCAATACTGCATCACCTCCCTCAAAAATATAAAAGCGCTTCAATAGGACATCAATGCCCTAAATAAAGCGCCTTCGCTTTTAAATATAAAAAAGGACTTCCGGTAAGTTATGCATTACCAAAAAGGCCCCTCTGCCTGCCGCCCAACGTTGGACGAAGTTATGTAGTTAAAATAAAAACGCCCTTTGAGGAAAGGTTTACCAACCCTCAAAAGGCATCATTGCCAAAGTTTATACTACGTTGTATTTAAGCTTGAGTGGATTATACAGCAGTCAATTATTAATTGTCAACATCTAATTCATTAATTTTAATTTACTTTTGCATTAGGAAAACCAAAAACTTGTCCTTTGCCTTACGGTCTCTACCCTGAAAATAACTTTCATCCTTCTGATTGTGAAGCGACAGTGGCATGGGCGTCAACGCAGTAAGTTTTCCTTAGCCTGCTCGACTCTGATATAAAATTAGCATATAATTTTACGGGAACCATAATAACAAACGGGGTGAGATAATGTATATCGCGCTGGCCCAGATTAATCCCGTGGTGGGGGACCTACATTACAACACCGCTAAAATTATTGAATATACCGAAAAGGCCAGGTCAGCCGGGGCGGAACTGGTGGTCTTCCCGGAACTGACCCTGACAGGGTATCCGCCCAGGGATCTTTTATTCTGGGACAAGTTTCTGGACGCCGTGGAAGCCCAGGTGGAAAAATTGCTGCCGCTAAGTAAGGATATTGGTATCTTAATTGGTGCGCCCCACCGGAATGCCGGCTCACTGTATAACGCGGCGCTGTTGCTGCATAACGGTATAATTGCCGGTGCGCAGTACAAAAGCCTGATTCCTTTTTACGACGTTTTTGATGAACAGAGGTATTTCACTCCCGCCAGGGAGAGGAACTGTATTAATTTCAAAGGCCTCAAGCTGGGGGTCACAATTTGCGAAGACATATGGAACGATAGGGATTTCTGGATCCAGCAGCGGTATGAAATTGACCCGGTTGAGGAACAGGTGCAAAATGGAGCGGAGCTAATTATCAACCTGTCCGCCTCCCCTTACAGCTACGGAAAACACCGCCTGCGCTGCGACATGCTGGGCAAAGCAGCCGCCAAACATAAAGTGGGGATTATTTATGTAAACCAAGTGGGCGGCAACGACCATTTACTGTTTGACGGATCCGGTTGCGCGGTAACCCGTGACGGCACGATCTGCCTGCAGTTGGAGAACTTCACCGAAGATTTTGCCGTCATTGATACCCAATCCATGCAACAAAAAAATGAAAACAGCTGCAGCGTTGAGGATATCAGTTGGATTTATAAGGCTCTGGTTACCGGCACCCGTGATTACCTGCACAAAAACGGTTTTAAAAGTGCCGCCGTTGGACTCAGTGGTGGAATTGACTCCACCATAACCGCTGTTGTGGCGGCTGATGCCCTGGGTCCGGCCAACGTAATTGGCGTTTCCATGCCCTCTCGCTACTCTTCTCAGGGCAGCAAGGACGACGCCCGGGATTTGGCCCATAACCTGGGCATTGAATACCGGGTTGTGCCAATTGAAAACATGTTTAAGGCCTATGTGCAGGAATTAAACCCCGGCGGAGACGCCCTGATGGACCTGGCTGAGGAAAATGTGCAGGCCCGCATTAGGGGCAACATCCTAATGTATTTTTCCAACCGGGAAGGCCCCATAGTACTGGCCACCGGCAACAAATCGGAAATGGCCATGGGCTACAGCACCCTTTACGGAGACATGTCCGGCGGACTGGCGGTGCTGGCGGACGTACCCAAGGTAATTGTTTACGAACTGGCGGAATACATCAACCGGGAGCGCGAGATCATCCCCCGCAGCGTAATTACCAAGCCGCCATCGGCCGAACTGCGTCCGGACCAAAAGGACGAAGACAGCCTGCCGCCATATGATATACTGGACGCCATTTTGAAGGCCTATATAGAAGAGACCAAATCCATCGATGAAATTGTGGCCATGGGGTATAAGAGAGAACTGGTGGTTGATATCGCCCGCCGGGCAGACCGGGCCGAATACAAGCGGCAGCAAGCACCCCTGGGTCTACGGGTAACATCCCGGGCTTTCGGGCCGGGCCGCCGCATGCCCATCGCCCACCGCTGGCGCCTCGAGTAATTGGTGCCAGGTGTTGCAAGTTGATTTTGTTGCAAGTTAAATATTTACAGATGATAAAAATCGCGTCTAAAGCAACTGCTTATAGACGCGACTTTTATTAGCAATACCCGGTGCCTCAGCCGGGATAAACTGCCTTTATCGGATCCAGAGCTGACGCATGAAACTGTTTGGTAAGGGGATCCCATTAGTCGGCGAATTCGTTCTAATAAACATCCACAGGTTTTAACATAACAAATGTATACCAATACGATGAGATGTTTTTCAAAAGGTAGTTGACTAAGCTAAATTGCCATGCTAATATAAAGCCATTAAAAAATATGGTTGCTATATGTAAAAAATAGCTATGGTGATAGCTTGAAACGGGTTTAAAACAATAAAGACGGTACATGGTTGTATCAAAACGGCGAAGACGCCTTTTGGAGGGGAACACCCTGCAAAAGGCGTTTTGTGTTTGCATAGGTGATTGTGCGCATCGGTTCTAAAAGCGCTTCGGCGCAAACAACTCTAAAAGATAGGTGGACGCTATGTTTGGTAGATTTAAACCCCTGTGGGGAAAAAAGCCCCAGCTCAAATCCAGCTACGATGCTGTGATTATCGGAGGCGGACTGCACGGTTTGGCCACCGCGTATTTTCTGGCCAAGGAACATGGCATGAACAACATTGCCATCCTCGAAAAGCGCTACATCGGCTTTGGCGGCGCCGGCCGCAACACCGCCATTGTCCGTGCCAATCAGCGAACGCAGGAGAATGTACCTCTATATAAAGAGGCTTTGGATCTTTGGCCGATTCTCACCAAAGAGCTGGACTATAACCTGATGTTTAACAATTGCGGCAATTTGAATCTGATGCACAGTGAAGCGGCCATGAATACGGCCCGCATGAACGTATGTACAGCCCAGTTTCACGGGATCAAGAGCCATCTGTTGGATGCCAAGCAGCTCAAGGAACTAGAACCGGCGATCAACATCTCACCGGACATCACCTATCCGATTCACGGGGCCATGTTCCACCCGCCCGGCGGTGTGGTCCGGCACGACGCAGTGGTGTGGGGCCTAGCCAAAGGCGCGGCCCGATATGGGGTACATATCCATCAGCAAACCGAAGCTACGGCAATCCACACGAAAAACGGCAAAATCACAGGTGTGGATACCAACCGGGGCCGGATCCATACCCCGCGGGTGCTGGTATCGGCGGGCGGCTACTCAGCGGGGATGATCAACAAAATGCTCGGTATCCGACTACCCATCAGCGTACTGACCATCCAGGCCATGGTCACCCAACCGCTAAAACCGGTTCTTAATCATGTGGTTTCATCCGGCATGTATCACGCCTATGCCAACCAGACCCTCAAAGGTGAAATCGCCACTGGCGCGCACATGGATCCCTGGCCCAACTACACGACTCTGACCACGGCGCATTACATTAAGCATCAGGCCGAGGCTTTATCAGACTTTCTTCCTTTCCTGCGGGGCGTGAAGTTTATGCGCACCTGGGCCGGACTAGCCGACATGACGCCGGACATGGCCCCCATCATAGATGGCAACGACCCCATCGACGGTTTCTATATGAATTGCGGCTGGGGATACTTTGGCTTTAAATCCTGTACGGCAACAGGTCGCTACCTGGCCAAATTTATGGCCGGCGGCCAGTGTCCTGACATGCTCAAGCCGTTTACCTTACGCCGCTACGAAAAACACAGATTAATGGGCGAAACCGCCGCCCTGGTCAGCTACAGTGCGGACAATTAGGGGACTAGTGCCTTGACTGATAAATCCTTGCACACTTTTGGGCAATATATTTAGTTCATATCTTGTTCAGGAAAACAGCCTTTTTAAGACGGCACTAGTCTGATTGAAAGCGTGCAGCTTTGACACAAAAGCCCTGGCAAGATTTAGAAACCACCCACACTATTACTTTGATAAATCATTTGTATTTTTACGGCAATCAATTTTTGTGTCAGGGCTTTTGTGTCGCTGCACTAGGATCCCCGACCAATTTGAACGATAAGGAGGTACAGCGATGGCACTGACTATTAGTTGCCCCAATTGCGGTAAACGTAATGGCTACGAATTCCGATACGGCGGTGAAGACAAGGGGCCGCGGCCCGCGGAAGAAGGATTGACCCCGCAAAGTTGGTGCGACTACGTGCACATGAACAACTGCGTAGCCGGCATTCAAAAAGAATGGTGGTGTCACAAGAACGGATGCGGTGCCTGGTTTACCATTTTTCGCAATACCCTGACCAACCTTGAAGTGGAAGAACCGGAGGCAAAATTATGAACAGACTCACCAAACTGCCCACATTACGGATCGACCCCTCGGAAAACAGATCCTTGCAGTATAAAGGCCAAACATACCAGGGAGTGGCCGGCGATACCGTTGCAACAGCGTTGTATGCCAACGGCGTTCGGGTCTTTGCCCGCAGTTTGAAATATCACCGCCCCCGCGGGCTGTACAGCCTGGACGGGGAGTGCAGCAACACCTGCATGCAAGTGGATGATATTCCCAACGTGCGCACCGAAAATACCCTGCTGAAAAACGGAATGCAGGTCAAGGATCAAAATGTCAAAGGTTCGGCCGAGTTTGACTGGATGGGCTTCATGGACAAACTCGATTGTCTGATGCCGGCCGGTTTCTACTACCGTACCATGCACAAGCCGGCCAGCCTATGGCCCATCGCCATGAAACAAGTGCGTAACGCCGCCGGACTGGGGAAAATTGCACCGGATTTCAGAATGAAGGGCGACTATACTGAAATCTATCCCCGGGCTGCTGTTTGTGTGATCGGCGGCGGCGCCGCCGGCATGACGGCGGCCCTGGCAGCGGCCGAAAGCGGCCTGCGGGTGGTGTTGCTGGATGCCCGGCCCTGGCTGGGCGGCTGTTTTGACTACCGGGTGAGCGCCTATGATCAAGAAAAGGCGCTCTATCAGCGGGCGCGCGAGCTGGCTAAAGCAGTGGAGGCCACACCCAACATCCGCGTGTTCAAACACACGGCGGTGGTGGGCGTGTACAACAATAACCTGATCACCGCCTTCCAGGTGGGTGGCGAATCCGATAGCTTTAATGAGCGCTACCTGGAAATCCGTGCGACAAGCGTGGTGGTGGCCACCGGCTGCATTGAAAGACCCTTGCTGTTTGAAAACAACGAACGTCCGGGCATCATGCAGGTCGGTTGCGCCCATCGGCTGGCCCGTACTTACGGGCTGCTGCCTGGCAACCAGGCAGTATTCAGCATCGGACATGATCTGGGGCTGGAGGCCGCAGCAGACCTGTTCGATCTGGGACTGCAGATTGCCTGCGTGGCCGATATCCGTGCAGACGGGCAAGACCCCCAGCTGCTGCTGGCACTGACGAAACGCAACATTCCGTTCTTGCGCGGGTGGGTGGCATGCGAAGCCCACGGCTCCAGGCAGGTAGAAAAAGTCACCCTCAGCACCATCGACGGCAGTGCGAAACGCCAGTTCGGATGTGACCTTTTAGTTGCCTCGGCCGGCCTCACACCGATTACCGGTCCTTTGACACTGGCCCAGGCCAAACTGAAATACGACATGCACACCGGCTATTTTCTGCCGGTTGACCTCCCGGCCAAAACCCATATAGCCGGCCGCCTGACCGGTCTGCAGCATGCCCTGGCCATTGAGGCGTCCGGAAGGCTGGCCGGACTGAACGCGGCAGCCGATTGCGGCTTCGACACCGCCAAATCCGCTGCCGAAGCCGGCCAGCAGCTCAACGCACTGCCCGGCCCCGAACGCGGCACCAGGCTGGTGAGCGCCCCGGTCAAGGGCCGCAAGAGCTTCATTTGTTTTGACGAAGACACTACCCTGAAGAATATCAAACAGGCCATCGAGATGGGGTTTGATGTGCCCGAGTTGATCAAACGCTTTACCTCGGCCGGTACCGGCCCGGGCCAGGGCGGCATTCCCGGTCACAACCTGCCCCTGTTGGTGTCCGAATACCAGGCCCGCACCGGTGCCAAACCGATTCCCACGACGGTGCGGCCCCCCCTGGTGCCCACTTTCATCGCGACTTACGCCGGGGCCAACCACGATATGTGCAAACGCACGCCGCTGCACGACCTGCAGAAAAAAGCCGGCGGTGTTTTCCGACGTATGGGCGTGTGGCGCCGCGCCCGCTACTTTTCCGAAGACTTCAGTTGCCGCGAGGAAATCCTCAATGTACGCAACAATGTCGGCCTGCTGGATGCCTCGACACTGGGCAAATTCCGCATCCACGGGCCGGATGCTCTCAAGGCTCTGCAGCGCGTCTATGTAAGCAATATGGCCAAGGTGGCCGAGGGGCGGGTCAAATACTCGGCCATGTGCAACGATGACGGCTGCGTTATCGACGACGGTGTGGTGGTCAAACTGGCTGAAAACGACTATTACTTTACCACCTCCACCGGCCGCGCCGGTGAGACCGTGGAGTGGATCCGCTTTCACACCCGTTACGACGGCTGGGATTTCCATCTAGTCAACCTGACCGATGCCATGGGCGTGATCAACATTTCCGGGCCCAACGCGTGCAAAGTCCTCGCCAAGGTTGCTGATACGGATCTTGCCAATGAGGCCTTTCCCTTCAGCAGTTATCGTGAGTTTACTATCCGGAAAAAGATCCCGGTGCGCGCCATGCGGCTGGGGTTTGTCGGCGAACTCTCCTATGAGCTGCATGCGGACGCCTCCTATATGCCGGCCTTGTGGCAAATTATAGAAGAAGCCGGCCAGGAGTTCGGCATCCGCAACTTCGGGGTGGAAGCCCAGAACGTGCTGCGCCTGGAAAAATGCCACATCATCCTGGGCCAGGAATCGGAACAACGAACCAACCTGCTCGATCTGGGGCTGGGCTTTCTGTGGCATCGCAACAAACCAGACGCCAAGACAGTGGGCGCCGTGGCCTTGCGCCAGACAGAAAAAGATCCAGGCCGTTTCCGGCTGGTAGGCTTCAAAATGGAGGATCCCCAGCGCCCGCCCAGAGACGGCTCGATCATCGTCGACCAGCGCATCCGCGGGTATGTCTGCACCGCCCGCAAGAGTTTTACCCTGAATGAATCGGTGGGCCTGGCCCTGGTGGACGCCGAGTTGGCTGCTCTTGGCACCCGGCTTGAAATTTTCGAAGATGAATGCAACGGCAAACGACTGGATGCCCGGATTGTGCCCATGCCGTTCTATGACCCCCAAGGCGAACGGATGAAAATGTGAGGTGCTGACCATGAAGGAAATACAAAGACAATCGCCCGTTCAATTCAAGGCTGACGCCCAAAAGATCGCCATGCGAGACAACTGGCCCGTGGTGTTGGAGTATAGCAACGAAGGCCGGGGCCCCTTTGTGGTGGATCTGACCCATAAGGCCAAGTGGGACCTGCAGGATAAAAATCTGGCCACCCACAAACCGCTGGGGCTGGATATTCCAACGTTGCCCGGTGCTTGCGCCTTTCAGAAAAGCGTACTGATTAATCGCCTGAATCGTACCCAGTGCGCCATCTGGCACCTGCTGGCCGATGCGCCCGCATTGCCGGGCGAGCCGGGGTACACCGATGTCACCGAATCCACGGTACTTTTGGCGTTGTTCGGTCCCAATGCTCTGGCCATCGCCGAAAAGCTGACCGCCCTGGATCTGATGGATCCTCAAAAACAGACGCCTTTTCTGCTACAGGGACCGTTTTCGCACCTTCCCTGCCAGGTGGTTACCCTGGAAAGGGGCCACGGATTTGATGGCGGTTTGCTGCTCACCTGCTCGCGAGGGTATGCCCGGAGCATGGTGCATGCCATTCTGGATGCCGGCGCCGAATTCGGCCTGCGCCCGGCAGGAGAGCAGCGTTTCAGCGCCTGGGCTTCCGGCCTGTCCGGAAAGCCGGGATCAGCTCAGGCGCCGAGCGTAATGCATTTGGTAACTACCCGGGAAAATCTTTAACTAGATACCCAAGCCTATCATCTAGCATAGAGGCGGGCGGACAGATTCGTCCGCCCCTAGTTTTTGCAATCTCTACCGCGTTTTCCATGTATCTTATTTCGACAAATATACTCCTAAATCCTTGATTCTATTGGGTTTTTGTTCCGTTCAGCAAGCCCTAAGTCATAAAGAAAGTGTATCGTCAATCAAATCAATATAGTCGATAAGTTCCCTGTCAAAGCCAAGTGTGTTATAATAGCTTTATGGTAAAATAAGCCATGGCCCATGTGCCCATGTGCTTGTTTTGGATTTTTTTAATTTTTTGCAAATCTTTACAATAGTCGACAGATTAAAAAATTTAAATTCGATACTATAGATAAAAAATCCTTCTTTGCTAAAAAATACAGTGAAAAAGCGAAGTAAGAGCCTTTATTAGGTTCTCCATTATTCGGTGGATTTACCCATTTACACAAAACTCAGGATACTCCCGCAAAAATCGCTTTTTCATTTCCTGCCTTGATTAAGATAGTTAAATCCTCTCATACATGGTTGTTTTCGTATTAGCTTAAACGCTTCCCTAGTACCTTTTCAATAAATATTCTGGCAATTTCAGGTTCAAATTGCTTACCTGCGTTTTCCCGAATTTCCGCAAATGCTTCTTCTTCACTTAAAGCCTTTCGATATGGTCGTTCACTGATCATTGCATCATAACTGTCGGCTAGCGCAATGATTCTTGCTACTCTTGGTATAGCTTCACCTTTTAAGCCCCTTGGATAGCCTGTACCATCCCATCTTTCATGATGTGACAATATACCGTCTGCTAATTCCAGCATGTTGAAAGAAGAGCTTATTATTTTATATCCAATATCAGTATGCCGCTTCATTTCATTCCATTCTTGCTCTGAAAGTTTCCCCGGCTTATTAAGAATATTATCTTTAATCACAATTTTCCCAATATCATTCCCAGGTATCCCCGGAACCGTCCGGATGGGTGGCTACGATTCCCTGCATTTCAGCCTCAAAAATATGAATGCGGCGACTGCAGCAATACCCGATAATGGTGCGCAGCGTGGCCTGCCGGTTGGTTTCACACTGCATCAGCCGCAAAAAGCCCTGCATCCCCAGCTTGCTCCAGATTTCGGGGGTCAGCCCGCCCGGCAGTTCATTCCAGGCCTCAATACTTAACCCGGTATGATCTACAAAAAGGGAGGCCCTTTTTTCGGCAAAGGCCATCAACACTTTCCTGCGCACTATTTCCCGCTGATCATCTCCCTGGGGCTCACGAACAATAAGACGAACCGGGATAAAGGTATACGGCTCCAGAAGTCGGGTGTATTCTTCAATTTTTCTGTGATTGCCGGTAACAAAACGCATTGGTTTTATCATTACGTGCATCTCCAATGGAAATATTCTTAAGGGTCTAAATCAAACAATTATAAAGAAGACTTGGTTCAGGTGGGGTTTTGACTCCACCTGAACCTTAGTCGCACTTATTTCGAGCTTACAGCCTGTTAATCCCCGACCTAAGAGGGCGGGGTCTTACAGGCTGTGCGAAGATAACCTGCATGTATTATAATAATTATATCATGTATGGTCTAACCCCAGAGAAGATCTTTGAGTTCTTGTTCGGAAAGCTTGGAAAGTATTGCTTGCCGGGCTTGATGAATTATATCTAACCTATATAATATCTAATATCTAAATCTAATTTCCGCTTGTCTAATCGGCTGAGAAGAATTTATTGTACGATTTTGCTGAAACAAGCAAGATTTTATTTCATCACCATGGCGAAGACGGCCCGTTCCACTGAATGCTTGAACATGTGTGACGGCGAGGGATACGCCATCGACTCAAAGCACCTGGTGAATGCTGCTGCCCGCAAAACTTTTCACATCCATACATAGAATGTCCCGACACCTTGACTGCAGGTGCCGGGACTTTTTTATCCCATTCATACATCTCAACTACAGTGCTGCATCGCCTTTTTCACCGGTGCGAATCCGGACAGCATTATCAATTTTAGTGATAAAGATTTTGCCGTCACCGATTTCACCAGTTCTAGCCGCTTTGATAATCACCTCTATAACGCCGTCTGCATCCTTTGCAGCTAAAACAATTTCAATCTTTACCTTGGGGAGCAGGTTGATGCTGTATTCAGTGCCGCGGTATACTTCTTTGCGGCCTTTTTGCAGTCCGCAGCCCATTACCTGAGACACCGTCAAGCCATGAATCCCAAACTTGGACAGACCATCCTTGATGTCCTCCAACACGCCTGGTCTGACGATAGCTTCTATTTTAACCATGCTCAGCATCCTTTCCTTTAGATTTTTATATTACCATATTTTACTAAACCGAATAAGCTTTTTCGCTGTGTTCATTCACATCCAGGCCCAGTACCTCGGCTTCGTCGTCAGCGCGCAGTTTGGTAATTGCACCCACCACTTTGAGGATGACAAATGTAGCTATCGCGGCCAGAGCTATTGTTGCCACTACACTTATAGCCTGGATGCCAACCTGCGCGACGTTGCCGTAGAACAGGCCTTCAGCTCCAGCTTCAACCGAAAACAACCCGGTGGCCAGGGCACCCCACATGCCGCCCACACCGTGGATGCCAAATACGTCGAGGGAATCGTCGTAACCCAGCTTAACCTTGGCGTAACTAACCGCGAAGTAGCAGAGTGCACCCGCCACAAGACCGATAGCCAGCGAACCCATTGGGGTTACGAAACCGCAGGCCGGAGTAATAGCCACCAGACCGGCGATGGCACCAGAGGCCGCGCCCAGTACAGTGGGTTTACCGTGCCGCAGCCACTCGACAATTACCCAGGACATGACGGCAGCGCCGGCGGCAATTTGGGTATTCACAAATACGCTCGCCGCCAGTCCGTCAGAGGCAAGGGCGCTACCGCCGTTGAAACCGAACCAACCGAACCACAGTATAGCCGCGCCAATTACTACATACGGAATATTATGCGGAACCATGCGCTCGGTACCATAACCTCTGCGCCTACCCAACACAAGGGCCGCCACCAGGGCGGATACACCGGAAGAGATGTGCACCACGGTGCCGCCGGCAAAGTCCAGCGCGCCCAGCTCGGCCAGCCATCCGCCGCCCCATACCCAGTGGCAGATGGGGTCATAAACCAGGGTGGCCCACAGAACCAGGAACAACAGATAGGCGGGGAAGCGCATCCGTTCCACAATAGCACCGGTAATCAGTGCCGGGGTCAAAATGGCAAACATCATTTGAAAAACCATGAACAATTGGTGTGGGATAGTACCTGCGGGTTCCAAACCTACACCGTTCAACGCGAAGAAGTCCATGCCGCCGATGAGTTTTCCGATGTCGGAACCGAATGACAGGGTGTAGCCCCAGAGCATCCATTGGATAGTGATTACACCAAGGCAAATAAATGACATCATCATGGTGTTCAACACGTTCTTTTGCCGCACCATACCGCCGTAAAACAGCGCCAGTCCTGGTACCATCAACATTACAATCGCTGAAGACACCAACATCCAGGCAGTGTCTCCGGTATCAATGCCTTCTTCCGCCGCCCAGGCAAACATGGGTAAAATAAAGATCATCATTAGTGCAAGTAATGCAATTACACCCATTCTTTTTTTCATTGGAAATACCTCCTGAATAATTTAAGTTAAATAACATTTAAGGATCAATAAAGTAAAATAGCATCTGTATTAGCAACTCGGTCACCGGCAGGCCTCATCTCCCTGCCTGCAAATTTTTATGTATTACTCTCAATACGGCTCACCCCCCTTAAGAATTAAAAAAGACGCTTCAAAAGAGCATCAATGCTCTAATTAAGCGCCTTCGCTTTTAAAATAAAAAAGGGGGCTTTCGGTAAGCAATTAAATTACCGAAAAGGCCCCTCTGCCTGCTGTCCAACATTGGACTAATTATTAGCTTTTAAGTTAATTTAGTTTTTAAAATAAAAATGCCTTTTGAAGTTTGTTAAACCTCAAAAGGCATCATTGCCAAATGTATACAACTGTGTATTCAAGTATGATAAAATTATACATTATTCGATTACAGATTGTCAATACCCAATTCAATAATTTCAATTTACTTTTGCATTAAAAAATGGGGGGCTTAATAATACATAAATGACAACAATATCACGCTCGGCCGGCCACAATATCAGAACCCACCAGGGGCAGCCGGGTGATGGCCGATGCCTCCCAGGTCATCGCTCGCAGGTCCTCGGGCTCAAGGTTGTGGCAGTTGGTTTTGCCGCAAATTCGGGTGATCATCCTAACCTCCTCGGTCAGGGCCTGGATAAAATTAGCCAACCGCCGGGCGCCCTGCTCCCAGTCCAGCCGCTGGCGCAGTTCGGGATCCTGGGTGCACAGCCCTGCCGGGCAGGCGCCGGTAGCACACTGCCGGCAAGCGACGCAGCCAAGGGCCACCAGCGCCGCCGTGCCGATGCCCACAGCCTTGGCGCCCAAGGCCAGGGCTTTGGCCGCATCTACACCGTCTCTGATCCCGCCCATTACAACGATATCAATTTCGTCCTCCAGGCCTTCATCCCGTAAGCCATCCATGGCCGCCACCAGCGCCGCCATGGTGGGTATGCCCACGTTATCCTTGAAAGTTTCCGGTCCCGCGCCGGTGCCTCCTTGCATACCGTCCAGCACTATAATGTCGGCGCCGATTTTACAAGCGATCTTAACGTCCTCCTTAACCCTGCTGGCGCCAATCTTCAGTGACACCGGGATCTGCCAGTCGGTGGCCTCGCGCAGTTCCAGTATTTTCAGCACCAGGTCGTCCGGTCCCAGGAAATCCGGATGCCGGCTGGGGCTGCGTAAATCGATGCCTATGGGCAGGGCCCGCTGCCTGGCAATTTCCGGTGTAATTTTGGCCCCCATCAGGTGCCCGCCGGAGCCGGGTTTGGCGCCCTGGCTGATAAACATCTCCACGGCGTCGGCGCACCGCAGGTCCCGGGGGTTGAAGCCGTAACGGCCCGGGGTGCATTGGTAAATCAATCTTTCGGCTAGTTGTCTTTCCTCTTCCAGCATACCGCCCTCGCCGGTATTTTCCACCGTGCCCGCCAGAGTGGCGGCCCTGGCAAAGGCCATTTTGACCTCCTTGGAAACCGCTCCGTAGCTCATGGGGGCAATGATTATCGGGGTTTGCAGCACCAGCGGCCGCTGAGCGAACCGTGCCCCCAGTACGGTAGCGGTATCGCATTCCTCCCGGTGCACGTCGATACACAATCGACTCAGGGCTGCAGATAGAAAAGTCAGGTCGTTAAATGAAGGAATAGACCGCTTGCCGCCGAACCCCTCGATCACGCTACGACCGGTCAGTGACTTGGTTTCAATCTGCTTGCGCACTTCCTTGCTCCACAGCTTGTTGCCACTCATGCTTCAACACCTTCTCTCCCGTAATGGTGGTGCCGCTGCCCGGATACAAATTTACGGAAGGACCCGGGTTTGGCCAGCCCGTAGGACTCCAACAGCCCGGCCAAACACTCGTCATCCTCGGTGGTGTAAGCGGTTTCTATCACATCCACACCCAAACTTTCCACCTTGCCGGCCACGTAAATGGCGCCGCCCACCATGTAGTGCCCCACCAGGTCCCCGGCGTCCCCCAGCACCACGATGGTGCCGTTAATCATCATGAACCCGGTCATAAAACCGGAGTTGCCTCCCACGATAATGGTGCCGCCCTTCATTACCTGGCCGGGGCGCGAGCCCAGGTGCCCCTTTACCACCAGGGTGCCGCCGCACATACCCGGTGCGGCGCAGCTGCCGGCGTTGCGCTCGATGATAATTTCCCCTGACATCAAGTTATCGGCCGCAAACCAGCCCACGCTACCGCCCACCCGCAACCGCAACCCCTCGCTGAGACAGCCGCAGAAGTAACCAGCGCTACCGCGAATGGCCATCTCCAGTTGTCCCAGTATACCCACGCCCAGGTGGTGCCGGGATCGGGGATTGACTATTTCCACCTTTTCCCCCGTCCCGGAAGCATCCCGCAGGCTACGGTTTATCTCGGTCACGGTTAATTTATCTGCGTCCAGGATCATCATTCCAGTCCCACCGCCCGGTAAGTTAGTTTTTTCATACGGCGCTCGCCGCTGACGTTCCAGGTGCCGGCAATATAAGGCGGCGGCTCTTCCACGGTGTATCCTTCTTCACCGGGCAGCAGGGCGCGCAGGCTGATTTCCTCGGAAGCCAGCACCACTCTGTCTTCAAGCTCCACGTAAACCAGGGGCTTGGCAGCCAGTTTGTCCTTGGCAAAACCAATCTCCGTCGGGGTAGCCACCAGAAAGGTATAAGTCCCGTCCAGGTCCGCCAGGCTTTGCTCCAGCACGCCTTGTAATTCCAGCCCTTGCTTCAGGTAATGGGCCGAGTAAATAGCAATCAGCTCCGAATCGTTATCGGTGCGGAACCGGTAGCCCCACCGTTCAAACCGCCGTCTTAACTTCCAGTAGTTGGTCAGCTGGCCGTTATGTACGATGGCCACGTCGCTAAACCCATAGGCCCAAAAAGGATGCGCCCGATCCGGGCTGACCACGCTTTCGGTGGCCAGCCTGGCGTGGCCGATGCCGTGCGTCCCTGCCAGACCGCTGTAATTATATGCTTCATCCAGCCGATCCGAGGTGCCCAGGTCCTTGTAGATTCTCAGCCGGTTGCCCACGCTGATGGTTTGTACATTATACTGATCAAGCAGGTAACACAGGTCCAGCACGGAACCCCCGTAAAGGATCCGGATGCTCATTATGGTGCCGTTTACCCGGGTGTCGATCACCCGCCCGCCTGTATCTGTCAGCAGTTTTCTAATCACGTTCAGCGTTTCCCCGCCCGATTGGCAACCACACTTTTCGACCCGAACGTTAAGTATGAGCTCTGCCCCGTCACCGCAGTTTTCCCGGGCACTGAAAACAGCCACCCCGCTGGAGTCCTCGCCGCGGTGGCGAATACCGTAAACCAGTTGCTTTAGGTCATCGCCCACCGGACCGTTCTTACCCTTGTATAACACGCCTCCAATGCCGCACATATGCTTACCTCCTAGATCCTTATGCACAATTTGTTACCATTCACCGCATTCAGACTTCAGCTTTAGAACTCTAAAATACTCCGAGACGATAAACCGTCCCTCATTCTGACTCCTGACTCCTGACTCCTGACTCCTGAGTATTTTCCTGTTTGCCCTAGCCCACAGTCAGGTAACGTTCAACTTCCCATTGGGACACGGTGTTATGGTATTCGTCCCACTCGCGCCGCTTGGCCCGGATGTATAGCCTGGTGTATTCTTCACCCAAAGCGGCGGTCAGCACTTCGTCCGCCTCCAGTTCGTCCAGCGCCTCGCTGAGATTGGACGGAAGTAGTTTATATCCGCGCTCCGCCAGTTGGTCCACGTTGTAAGCGTAGGCGTTGCCTTCAAACCGCAAGCCCGGGTCAACCCGGTTGGCGATACCGTCCAGGCCGGCCGCGATGATGGCTGCCGTCGCCAGGTACGGGTTTGACGCCCCGTCCACGGTGCGTTTCTCAATCCGGCCCGGTCCCGGCACCCGGATCATTACGGTGCGGTTGTTTCCGCCGTAAGTAATGTATACTGGTGCCCAGGTGGATCCGGAATCGGTGGGCCTGGTGACCAGCCGCTTATAGGAATTAACCGTGGGTGAGGTAATGGCCGCCAGGGCCCGGGCGTGTTTGAGGAGCCCGCCTATAAACCAGTAAGCGGTTTCAGACAGGCCCAGGGAGTCGTCCCGGTTCAGGAACAGGTTGGTGTTTCCGGCGGTGTCCCACAGACTCAGGTGGTAATGGCAACCGTTACCGGTAAGATTTTTAAAGGGTTTGGGCATAAAGGTGGCCGTAAGTCCCTGTTGCTCCGCCAGGCTACGAATCAGGTACCTGGCGAAAGTAAGCCGGTCGCACTGATTCATCACTCCGGAATACTGCCAGTTGATTTCAAACTGACAGTTGGCGTCCTCATGATCGCATTGGTAAACGCCCCAGCCCATTTCGTTCATGTGGGTGACCAACCGGCTGACAAAATCCAGGTTCCTGGTCAATGCCTGCTGGTTGTAACAGGGCTTGGCGGATACGTCCAGCGGGTCGAAGGGCACGATCCCGCCATTTTCCCGGCGTACCAGCAGGAACTCGGGCTCCATTCCGGCCATCAGCCGGTACCCTCTGGCAGCGGCATCCTCCGTCACACGCTGCAGTATGGTGCGTGGGCAGCAGGGCCACGCTTCACCCTCAACGTACAGGTTGGAGGCAAACCAGGCCACGTCCCGCTGCCAGGGCAGTATGCACATGGAACCCAGGTCGGGGATGGCCATTATGTCGGGGTCGTGAGGCCCTTGGCCCAGTTCCCCGGCCGCGAACCCGGCAAAGCCCACGCCATCGTCAGCCACCGTCTCCAGGGTTTCAGCCGGTACCAGCTTGGCCCGGCTGACGCCGTTCATTTCAACAAAGGAGACCATGAAGAACCGGATGCCCTTCTTTTGAACCAAATCCGCCACTTCGGTTATGTTCATTACAAGCACCTCCTTGAATAATCTGTAAACTGGTCAATCTAAGGCGAAAGTCCAAGGTCAAAAAGTCACCTAAAAAAACCTTCGATCTTTGACTTTCTGATACAAAAAAAGGCCCCGCAGAACTAAGTTCTGCCAAGGCCACTGTGCCTACGTCCACCGTTGGACTTGCTGGTTATCAATTTGGTGCCAGGTGTACACCTGGCGCCAAAGCTTACCACCCGAATAAAAAAATAAAAACGCCTTTGGGAAAATTTCTTCCTCAAGGCGTCCTCGCCGCTGCATACAACACTGTATTACAGGTCTATAACTGATGAAAGCCCAAATCCGAATTTAAAAAGCAACACCGATTATGAATTTATTTTAGTACAGTAAATCATCCATGTCAACTACAAATTGAAAATATTTTTTAAATTTAATATACTTTTGTTAGCTCGAATAATAATTAATATTAACTATTGTTAAACCAGCGGTAATTTTCCAGTCTGCTCCGGTATGTTTTCACCCGTATTTAGACCGGCATCCGCGCTCACCTGGCGCATGTCGATGCCGCACTTTTCCACGGGGGACGAAAGCACCACCATGGTTTCAGCTCTTTGAAAACCGTGCACCTGGTCTATCCTGGTCAGCAGTATCTGCTGCAGATCCTCGTTGTCCCTGGCGCGGACTTTAACCAGATAATCGTACCTGCCGGTAACGACGTGAATTTCTTCCACTTCGTAAATTGCTCGCAGTTCATTAATGGTTCGGTATGCTTCACTACCCTGAATGGTGATCAATCCCACAATGGCGGTTACGGGGTAACCGATCCGCCGTGCATTGACCTTGACGTGGAACCCCTCGATAAAACCGTTCTCCGTCAACTTGCGCACCCTTTCGTAGATAGTTACCCGGGAGACTCCCAGTCTGTTGGCGATTTCCTGGTAGGAACAGCGGGCGTTATCCTGGAGTATTTGCAGCGTGGTTAAATCGATATTATCTAATAACATAATTTATCACCTTAATCCACTATGTATATTTTTTTCCACTTGATCGACTCATATTTAAAACTATTATATATTTTAGTCATATTAAAAGGGTTTTTATTTTTAATAATTTTTACTCAGATACTAAGTCTCTTTAAGGATACATGAAAAACGATTTCTCCTCCCCGCCGCAAAATCTATGAATCAGGTTCGACAGCCGGCGGGAAGTCTTCAAAACCAAATCAGCGGGCGTAAACTCATTGCCCTGGACAATCAGAAAACACCTCCGGGTTGTTGTTACGATTTTTGTCTTGTCCGACTGACGGCACTCCAGTCGGCAGAGCACCTCATCGCTGTCATCGAGGTAACAGTACTCGCCGGTCTTAATTTTTTCCACCGTGCCGCTGCCTAAGGGGATAAAATGCTCATGGCCACTGGCAATGCGGAGGTTGATACAGCCGTGCACTTGATCCAAGTCATGGGCTCCTATGGATAACCTGGTTTCCAGGGAAACACAGTTGTAGACGTCTACCAGGGGATTTATGGCGGGCATGTCCCCGTTTTTAAAAAAATATTTAAACAAACTCTCCGGCGAGGGAACAAGTTTTTTATTTACATCGGTTTTATAGTGCAGTTGGCGATAGCCCCGGATGACCGGGTCCTGTTCAATAAGGTTCGGAGCACAGCTTGCTTTCAGGCCTTTTAAAAAGTCCTGCCTGTAAGAGAAAAATTCCGGGCGGTATGAGTCAATTTTTATGCCTTCCAGTAAAAACCCCGACACCTTAATCCCGAGGCCGATTATTTCCGGGGTTACGACAAATTTAAAATGATTATCTTGCAAAGCTTCAACCTCCAACCCAAAATGATTAATTGCCTGTTTTAATATAAGGTATTATTGCAAACTTTCCCTGTCAAGGTTTTTTCACTCGATTTACCGGAGCCTGTGTGGCTTTATGTTTTAAAAGCGGGGCCAACCTAACATGGCTACCCTAGTGTGCACTCATATGTTGCTGTGGTTCTTTACGTTGCCCAAAAAGCAAGAATAACCCCGCCCGATTTGTAATCGAGCGGGATTTGCCATACCATTTATTATTACGTTAGACAGCACCGCCTTGAAATAATAAGCCTGATTTCGTCGTTACTGGCGCTAACCACGTCTCCCTTAAGCACGCCGGTGGCAAATTCCGCTTCCAACCAGGGCGGCACATGGCTGCAGAAAACTTCCAGCTCGTAAAACTTGCCCCGCCGCAGGAAAGGCTGCAGCACCTGCTTGGAAGTAATGCCGCCGCCGCTGTCCTGAATTTCTTTTATGGAAACCCGGAAGCGCCCTGCACCAACTTCTTCCGGCACCGGCACTGCTACCAGCGGTTTTTTATTTTCCTGCCGCTGCTCGCTTTCCTCTTGTTCTAGGATGTAATCCAGCCATTCACCGGGTCTATCCGGCATTTCCCAGACCGTGCAGCCCGATTTTTCCAGCTCGAAATAAGGTATCCCGGTCACAGCATGCCCCACGAAAAACTTGCACTCGCCCATAAAATCAAGAAAATCACCCATCATCCGGCGCAGCCCGCTCATGCCGGACGCCTCAGCCGGGATAAACTCCTTTTCCCGGCATACTTTCCAAGCGCCCTGCCTTTTACGGTATACTACCAGCTTTCCCGAATCGTTCAGGGATGCTGTTTTACCGTGATCATTCACATAAACCGCTATGTCAAACGCCACTATTGTCCACCCCCCCCCGGCTTTGGTGCCAGGTGTTGCAAGTTAAATTTGTTGCAAGTTGACTGTAAAATATAGCCATTAACTAATCAACAGGCGCTCCACCACTTTACCGCCCAGGATGTGTTCCTCCATGATTTCCTCCACATCGTCGGGAGACACGCCCCCGTACCAGACGTTGCCAGGGTAAACGATTACCACGGGGCCCTGCTCGCAGAGGCCCAGGCAACCGGTGTTGGAGATAAATATCTCTCCGGACAATCCCTGGTCTTCAATTTCCTCCAGAAAAGCCGATAGTATATCCACCGATGACTTGCCGTGGCACAAACCCTTGGGCTGACCTACAGCCCTGGCGCTGGTGCACACGAATATATGATGTTTGGGTTTGTTCATCCAATGTAAACCTCCCTCTGGCTTTGGTGCCAGGTGTTGCAAGTTGATTTTGTTGCAAGTTGCTGGCATTTAAACCCAATTGCAATAATTCTTTTTTATGATACCGCGGCCACTTTGTCCGACTGGGCACAGTCGCTGCAATTTGCATCCCTTTGCTTTCCGGCGGTGCTGAATTCCAGGGATCGGTCGTCGCCCAGCAGGCCGATGGCATCGGCCCTGCACTGTTTGCAGTGGCGCATCTGGCGCATATCCTGGCCGCAAAGATCGCGCATGCGATCCAGTTCCGATTTGTTGGTGGGGGCAAAGTGCTGGAATACGCTACCCGGCGCGGGCACCAGAGGCATGATGTTGGTAATAAAAGCGCCCAGTTCCTTCACCCGCTGCACCACTGCGGGAATATGCCCGTCGTTGATACCCTTAATCATTACTATGTTCACTTTCACCAATACCCCGCTGCGGGCCAAGTACTCGACCCCTTTTTGCTGGTTGCCCAGCAGAATTTCGACCCCCGCCGTTCCCCGCAATACCTGGCCCCGGTAATTGACATGCCGGTAAATCCGGGCTCCGGTAGCGGAATCAAGGCAGTTAACGGTTACAGTTACGTGCCTGACGTCCAGCTCAACTATCTCTCCGGCGTAATCCGGCAGCATCAGACCGTTGGTGGACAAGCAGAAAATAGCTTCGGGGTCGGCTTCCCTGATCAGTTTAATAGATTTTTTAGTGCTACCCCAATTGGCCAGGGCGTCCCCCGGCCCGGCGATACCCACCACGCTGAGGTTGGGCACCTTTTCCCGCACCAGCAGGAATTTGTCCCGGGCGGCTTCGGGGGTCAGCACCTCGCTGGTTACACCGGGCCTGCTCTCGTTAACACAGTCGAATTTGCGGTTGCAGTAATTGCAGCCAATATTGCACCTGGGTGCCACCGGCAGGTGCATCCGGGCGTACTTATGATGGGCCTGGTATGAATAGCAGGGATGCCGCCCGGTCATTTCAAGAGTGCCGGGCAATACCCGCTCCGCATGAGTGTTCTTATCACAGCCACAGGTCATTGTATTCACCTCAACTCTCCGCGCAGTAACGCTGTATATTTAGGGACATTCCTCGACATCAAAGTCTTGACCCACCAATTGGGGACATTCCTCAGCCCCAAAAACATACCTTTAAGAGAGGTGTGTCCCCGTTCCTATTTGAGAGGTGTGTCCCCTGTCCTCTTTAGTTCAGCAGGTGTGTCCCCTTTCCTTAAAGCCCCAATAAAACTTCCGGTACATGGCAGCGCGGTAGTTTTTATGCTTGTTATCCAGTAAAGTGTTGGTGACCCGATCCAGGAACATGGCGGTGCCGGTATACCCAATCGAAAGCAACCGCTGCCCGCCCACATGGTCGTGGATGGGAAAACCCATTCGCACCAGGGGAATACCTTCCTTTTCGGTGAGAAATTTACCGTCGGAATGGCCGATGGCTATGTTCACCCCGGCATCCCGGCACGCTGTTCGGATGCTCATAAAATCAGCCTGGTCCAAAAACAGTACATCTTCCGGACACTCCGCCAGTACTGGTTCCATCAATCTTTTAAGACCGCTGTTCCCGCTGCCGGTGGCCACTACGGCCGGGTGCAGGCCGTTTTCCGCACAGGTCCGCGCCATGGCGTAAACCAGTTCCGGGTCACCAAAAACAGCCCCCCGGCCCTGGGCATTGTACTTGTGTGAATCCACCATGCAATCCAACAGCCGGCCTCGCTCCAGTTCCAGCGCCCGGGGCAAACTGCCACCAGTTATTTCCAAAAGCCGACTGACCAACAGATCGGTGGCCTCCACACCCATGGGCACCGGCAGGTTATACAGGGGTACCCCGAACTCGGATTGTAAATAATGTCCCGGCGATAGGCTCTCTTCAACTGTTAAGCCGAATTGGATAGTGGCCGCTGCCCCCGGCATACACCGGATGTCTTCCAACCCTGTGCCGCCGGGCGGGATCTTGGTATAAGGGCGGGCGATGGGCCGGTCCAAGGTTTCCGAAATATCGGGCAGCAGGGTGTACCGGACGCCCATCATTTCCAGGATGCGCTTGATTTCCCTGATATCGGCGGGGCTCAGGTTGGGCACGATGATGTTTATGCCGCCGTGCTTTGCGGTGGGCCGGGCCAGGCCGGCCACTATCTTGTACACCGCCATCCAGTAGCCCTCGCTGTGGGTGCCGCCGTAGCCGGGAGTGGCAACCGCCACCAGCGGAAATTCATCCAACCCCTGTTGTTTCAGGTAATCGCGGGCGATACCACCCACATCATCCCCGATGGTTTCCGCCAGGCAGGAGGTGAGGATGCCGATTAACCGGGGTTTATACACCCGGCGGATATTATTCAGGGCCTGGAATAGGTTTTGGGCCCCGCCGTAAATAGTCCCTTTTTCGTTCAGCGATGAGGACCCTACGTCGATGGGCTCGTTGAAATGCTCGGCGATATGCCGCCGCATGTAAGTGCTGCAACCCTGGGAACCGTGGATAATCACCATGGCGTCCTCGATGCCTTTGAAGGGCAGGATGCCGCCCATGGGCATGCACATATTGCATGGATTTTCGTTAACGTTCCGGTAGTGCGTTTTTTCCCGCGGCAAAGAGTCCACCTCCAATCTCCCGGGTATATTTCCAAACCGGTGAGCACACCGTGGAGTAAACCTCCCGGGCAAAGTTCACCGCGCCCACGTAACCGCTTAAAGGGTGCTTGCGGTCGTGGTTGTGGTCGATGAAAGCTACCCCCAGCTTGTAAGCCAGGGGCCTTTCCTTAACCCCACCGACCAAAAGGTGAGCGCCCTTTTCAGTCATGAACCGCTCCAGTTCGGAGGGGTTGGCGTCATCCAGGATCACCGTGCCGTCATCGGATATGTCGTGCAGTGTCTGGTATTCTTCTTCCCGGCCGGTTTGAGTACCCACCATGACCACATCAATGCCTATTTCCCTGAACTGTTTGATTAACGAGATAGCCTTAAAACCACCGCCCACGTAAACCGCCGCTTTCTTACCCAGCAATTTGCTCCTGTAATGTTCAATTTGCGGCTTGACGGCAGCGGTTTCACGGCGGATTAATTCCTCGACCCGGCGCTTCATCTCCGGGTCGTTTAAGAATGATGCTATGTTACGCAGTGACGCCGCGGTGTCATCCAGTCCCAGGAACGAGACCTGCATGGATGGAATGCCGTAAAGCTCCTCCATGCGCCGAGCCAGGTAAGCCATGGAACCGGCGCACTGCATGATATTCAGTGTAGCCTGCGGGGCCTTTTTCAAATCCCGGTAGTTGCTGTCCCCGGTGAACACCACGTTAACTTCGACGCCGATCTGTTTCAGGTAGTCGCCGATGATCCAGGCCTCGCCGGCCAGGTTGAAGTCCCCCAGGTAGTTGACGCTTGGCACCGGGTTTAACCTTTTCACCGGGCGGGGTTCCCCCGCCGGCTCGATAAGCCGCAGCAGGGCATCACAGGCCGCCCGGTAACCCGCCGATTTGTTGCCGATAAAGCCGCTGGACTGGACGGGAATTATTTTGATGCCATGCTTTTGGGATGCCGCCCGGCAGACTGCCTCCAGATCGTCACCGATTACTCCCACCACGCAGGTGGAGTACACGAATACCAGTTCGGCGGGGTACTTTTCCACCAGTTCATCGATGGCCCGGGCCAGTTTCTTTTCGCCGCCGAAGATGACGTCGTTTTCCTTCAAATCAGTGGAAAAGCTATTGCGGTACAGTTCAGACCCGCTGCTCAGGCTGCCCCGGATGTCCCAGGTGTAACTGGCGCAGCCGATGGGGCCGTGCACCAGGTGGATGGCGTCGGTAACCGGGTTCAGCACCACCCTGGCCCCGCAGTATACGCAGGCCCGCTGGCTGACGCATCCGGCGATACTTTCGGCGTCGCACTTGAGCTGGTTTTTCCGCTGCCTTCCCTTGACCAGGATAGATAATTGCCTTTCCGTAATCAAATTTTCATTCGGTACAGCCGTTGACATTTTTAATCACATCTTTCTTAAATATAGGAATTCAGGAGTCAGGAGTCAGAATTCAGAATGAACAAGTAAGAAGAATTGCAATACCTGACTCCGTCCCCTGGCCCCTATCCTGAATTCTTTATTTAAATCTTTCCGTTTTCTCCTGACTCCTGACTACTGACTACTGTCTCCTTCACTCTCCCCCTACATCACCAGTTCCAAGTCTTCGTCCGCGGCGTCACGGTCTTGGCGATCCAGCAACGCGCTGCTGATCATCTCCACCAGTCGCAAGGCGCCCCGGTAGCCTACGATAGGCATATAGGGGTGGGTGCTGCGATCCATTACCGGGAATCCCACCCGCACGAAGGGGATGTCTTCGGCCCGGGCGATGTACTTGCCGTAAGTGTTGCCCATTAAAAGATCAACGGGCTCGTTTTTAATCCATTGGTGTAGTTCAAACAGGTCACCCGCCGCCTTAACCCGGCCTTCCAGCCCGGAGGCAGCCAGCATGGCTTTAATTTCCTTTTCCAATATGCCCTTGGGGCCGCCCAGCGTTGCACCGGGGGTACCGGTGAGCACATGAACCGGCCGCATGCCGAGGCTCAAAACGAATTCCGTCAGTCCGATAATGATGTCCGGGTCGCCGAAAATAGCCACTTTCTTGCCGTAAAAGTGGTGGTGACAGTCAGTCATTACATCCACCAGTTGGCCGCGTTCCTCTTCCAGCTCATAGGGTATTTCCCGGACGAACTTGCCCCGCAGCAGCATCAATAATTCATCGGTGGCCTTGATCCCGATAGGTGTTTTAAGCGTAACCGCCGGCACCTGGCAGTTTCTTTCCAGCAGGTGGGCGGCATCACTGGATGCATAGTAGCCCAGGGCCAGAGTAAGTTTGGAATTTCCCGCGTCCCTGATATCATCCACCCGGGCGCCGCCGGCGGGGAACATGTGAAACTTGCCGGTCATGGGCGAGTCCAGCACCCCCGAAGTGTCCGGAAACATGATGAACTTGATGCCCATACTGTCCGCCAGGCGCTTGATTTCCCGCATGTCTCCGGGATTGACAAAGCCGGGGATGATATTCACCTGCTCCTTTTTATCCTCTGCTGTGGCCCGGGCCAAGTAAGTTACCATTCCCTTGACCATGTTGGAAAAGCCCGTGATATGTGAACCCTGGTAACTGGGCGTGTTGGCGTGGATAACCAGTTTACCCTCGGGAACTTCGGCGGACTTGATGATGGTGGGAACGTCGTCCCCGATAGTTTCCGACAGGCAGGTGGTGTGTACCGCCATAACGTCCGGGTTATAGATGGCAAATACGTTTTTAATGGCGGTTTTCAGGTTGCCGCCGCCCCCGAACACCGAGGCGCCCTCGGTGAAAGAGCTGGTGGTGGCCATCACCGGTTCCCGGAAGTGCCGGGTCAAGTGCGAGCGGTGATAGGCGCAGCAGCCCTGGGAACCGTGGCTGTGCGGCATACAGTTGTGAATGCCCAGGGCGGCGTACATGGCGCCGATGGGCTGACATGTCTTGGCGGGGTTAATCATCCCGCCGGTACGTTCAATTAGTTCCTTGGGCGTACAGTCCAGCATTTAAGCTCCTACCTCCTCCGCACATTTATTAGTCGAGCATGGTTCGATGGTGCCCTCCAGTAGCGGTTTACTTTTCCACGGCGGCTCGATGAAGTTCCAGGTGGGAGTGGCAAACCCCATGGCCACGTCCCGGGCAAAATTCACCGCGCCCCTGAAACCTGCGTAAGGCCCGCTGTAATCGTAATTGTGCAGCTGTTTGGTGGGTATGCCCATCTTCTGGGGTATATATTTGTCCTTGATGCCCGAGGAAAAAATATCGGGTTTCAAGATGCGAATGAACTCCTCGGTTTCGTAGTGGTTCAGATCGTCCACCACGATACTGCCTTCCATCATTTCTTCAATCATGCCGTTATAATTGCTTAAAGGGATTTCTTTTTTTAGTTCATCCATTCTTTCCACCGGGATTTTAAGCCGGTAGCGTCGCTCATCCGGGGTCACATGCAGGTCGGGGATATTCTTACTGTCGGCGTCGGTTTTTACGTGCGGCAGCACTTCCCGGCCCTCGTAATCGTCCCGGTGGGCAAATTCGTAACCCGCCAGCACCGTGGTAATGCCCAGTTCCTCATATAAGCCCTGGTAATGGTGGCCGCGGGAACCACCTACGAAACAAAAGGCAGTTTTACCCGCACATATTTTGCGGTATGGCTCAAGCTGCGGCTCAATCTCGGCCAGTTCTCTCTCAATAACCTCTTCGGTGCGTTGGATTAAAGCTTCGTCTCCGAAATAGCGGGCCATATTGCGCAGCGACTCAGAGATGCCCCGGATGCCGATGAAGTTCACCTTTAACCACGGGGTGCCGTACCTGGTTTCCAGCATATCGGCAATATAATTGATCGACCGGTGGCACTGCACCAGGTTGAGCTGTGCCACGTGGGCATTTTTCAGTTTTTCATATGAGCCGTTGCCGGTCATCACCACCTGGATCTCGTAGCCAATCTCGGACAGTACCCGTTCCACTTCCCAGCTGTCGCCACCGATGTTGTACTCACCCAGGATGTTAATGGTGTACCTGCCGGGCGGCTCTTCCAGGTCGCCCTGGCCGATAATATGTTCCATTAAGTTATTGTTGGCGATGTGGTGACCGGCGGACTGGCTGACTCCCTTGTACCCCTCGCAATTGTAAGCCGTAATGTTTAGGCCGTGTTTGTCCCGGGCCGCCCTGGCCACGCCCTGGATATCGTCGCCGATCAGGCCCACCGGGCAGGTGGCGGAGATGGTGATGGCGTTGGGTTTGAATACTTCCACCACTTCGTCGATCATGCGGGCCAGTTTCTTTTCGCCCCCGAATACGATATCGCTTTCCTGCATGTCGGTGGACACGCAGTAGGCCAAGAAGTTTTTCTTCGGGTCGTCCGTCTTCGCCTTATTGCGCCGGGTCAGCCAACTGTAGTAAGCGCAGCCGATGGGACCGTGTACGATGTGCACCATGTCCTTGAGCGGTCCCAGCACCACGCCCTTGCAACCGGCAAAGGCACAGCCGCGGTTGGTGATGACCCCCGGGATGGTCCGGGTGTTGGCCTCTATTTCCTGTTGATCCTGGCCCAAATCCTTAACCAGGATGTGTTTTTTACGGTTGCGCTTCACCTTGGCGGGATACTTGTTTAGAATTTCGTCGAGCATTTTTTCACTGATAGCCAAAACTACCGCCCCCTTTATTACTTGGGGACATTCCTCGACCCCAAAGCCCGTCCTTTGAGCTGAGGTGTGTCCCCTTTCCACTACACTGCCAATTCGCCCCGCTCGCCGGTTCTTACCCGTGCGGCGTCCAAAATCGGGCAAATGAATATCTTACCGTCGCCTTTATTGCCTTCCTTGTTGACACTGGTGATGGTGGAAACCACTTTTTCAACTTCGTTATCCTGAACCAAGATGGTGAGCAAACGTTTGGGGATCAACCTGCTGCCCTTGGACAGACTGTCGGTAACTATACCGGCTATTTCCTCGGTGGCGCCTATCTCGTGCAGCACGGACAGGTCCACGTGAATTTTGCCCCGGCCCATCACTTTCATAGCATGCAGTCCGCAAACCCCGATATCGGCCAGGGCCTTTTTGGTGGGGTTAACTTTATTCATCCGGATAATAGCAATAATCTCTTTCATGTTGTTCCTCCCTCCTCAAATGGGGACATTCCTCGACCCCAAAGCATTGACCCATAAGCTGAGGTGTGTCCCCTTTCATCTATAAACCCTTAGTGCCGCTGCTGATGGTATAAGCTTCCTCCACCGGGGTGACGAAAATCTTGCCGTCACCGAAGGCGCCCTTTTCGCCTGTTTTGGCGTACTTGGATACGATGCTGATTACGTCTTCCTTATCTTTTTCGTCCTGCACCACCAGCATCAGCATATCTTTGGGGATCTCATCGTAAATCACTTCGCCCACTTTTACGCCCCGCTGTTTGCCACGGCCCACCACGTCGATCCGGGTTACCGCGGGGAAACCGGCGCTGTTTAGTTCGGCCAGGATGATATTAGTTTTTTCCGGACGTACTATGGCTCTAATCATTAACATTGGTTATCACTCCAATCGAAATATTTGGGGTTAGGCTCTTAACTTATTGAAACTTTTTTTCTGAGTGTTAATGTTAGCGTTAAAGAGCTTGCTGGTGTATTAATAATAAGTTAAGGGCCAGACCCTTTACAGAGAGTCCAGGATGCCGAAGGTCATTAACAATTCTTCCAGCCGATCCTGGGTCATTGGCTTGGGTATCACGAACATGTCGTTGCCGTCGATGTTCCGTGCCAGGTTCCTGTACTCGTCGGCCTGGGGTACCGTGGGGTCGTAGTCGATAACTGTTTTCTTGTTGATTTCGGCCCGCTGAACGATATTGTCCCGGGGCACGAAGTGGATTAGCTGGGAGCCCATTTCCTCGGCAAAAGCCTTTAGCAATTCATACTCGTTATCAACATTCCGGCTGTTGCAGATAATGCCGCCCAACCGTACGCCGCCGGAATCGGCAAATTTCATGACCCCCTTGGAGATGTTGTTGGCGGCGTACAAGGCCATCATCTCACCTGAGGCGACGATGTAGATTTCCCGCGCTTTTCCTTCCCGGATGGGCATGGCGAACCCGCCGCAAACCACGTCACCCAGCACGTCGTAAAACACGTAGTCCAGATCCGGCGTGTAAGCCCCCAGCGATTCCAGCATGTTGATAGAGGTAATGATACCCCGGCCGGCGCAGCCAACCCCGGGTTCGGGGCCGCCGGACTCGACGCACATGGAGCTGCCGTAACCTGGACGCACGATGTCCTCTAGGTCAATGTCCTCACCTTCGTCACGCAGAGTATCCAGCACGGTTTTCTGATTCAAACCGTGCAGCAAAAGCCTGGTGGAGTCGGCCTTAGGGTCGCAGCCCACCACCAATACCTTTTTGCCCAACTCAGCCAGAGCAGCCACCGTATTTTGGGTAGTGGTGGACTTGCCTATACCGCCTTTTCCGTAAATAGCGATTTGTCTCATAGTTTTTCATTCCTCCCATACTGATTTTGGTTAATAAAAAAGAGGCCGGCGAAACCCTGACGGGCTGCAACGGCCTCAATGCCTGCTTTGTTACCACAATGTAATTACCCTGGGATCGGGAGATCTCCTTGTAAAGGGAAGGGCACCGGTGTTTAAATACCGGCGCCCTCGCCTAAAACTGGTATCGATACTGCAACGTATCGGATATTTAATTAAATACTAAACGCCGGCTGCTTCACCGGCGTCAATGCCATCTTCTGTTGGTACAACAACGTACCCGCTAATTGAATTAATTGCATTATAACAGATTCAATATTGTAGCGCAATGGTTAATTAATAATAAATCGGTTAATGCAATTATATTGTAATTTTTAAATAATTCATTTAATTAAACCTTTAACTAATTCGTTAACTTATTTATTAAAATACCGCTAAATATTAGATAATAGCCAATTATTTTATTAACTCCCTTCAGCCGCGGAAACACTGGGCACCTCGGGCGCCTTCTTTGCATATTTCTGGAGCTTGCGCACCACTGTCGGCTGGCTCACGCCCAGGATATGGGCAGCTTTATACGTGCTTCCATAAATGTCAACGGCATTTTTAATCAGCTCGAATTCCAACTCCGCCACCGCCTCTTTAAGCGGCTTGAAGTTATTGTTTTCTCTCCTGTTCACACTCTTAAAAATGTACGAAGGCAGGTGTTTAGGCATAATCAATTTTTGTTCCACAGTGATAATCAGCCTTTCCACCAAGTTAACCAATTCCCTTACATTCTCCGGCCACTCGTAGTCTACCAGCAGTTCCATAGCCCTAATCGACAACCGCTTGTTGCAGTCATGTTTTTCGTTGTACAAGCGGGTGTAGTATTGAAGCAGCACCGGAATATCCTCCCTACGCTTATTAAGCGGAGGAATGGAAATAGCAACTGCATTCAAACCGGTACAAAAGTCCTTACGGACTCTGTTGTACTTAACCAACTTATTGAGATTCCTCTCGGTCGCAGCGATAACCCGCACGTCTACCTTGACCGGTATGGTGCCGCCCACCCTGGTAATCTGCCCGTCCGCAATGGCATCCAGCAACTTTTTTTGCAGGTTAGGAGGAATATCAGCCACTTCCTTAATAAAAAGCGTGCCTCCCGAAGCCAACTCAAACAAGCTTTTTTCGCCGGCCATTCCTTGCTGCTCACGGCCAAACAGTATTATCTCCAGCATTTCGCCGGGAATGGACCGGCAGTTAACCTTGACGAAGGAACCATTCTGTCCGCCAGACATGTGAACCAGCCTGGCCACTGCTTCTTTGCCCACCCCGGACTTACCCACCAGCAATACGCTGGTTTTTAGCCGTGCCACCCTGTGCACGGCATCGATAACGTCAGCCATGGCCTTGCTGTTGGCCACCAGACGTTGGGTGCCCATACGAAGGGCGCGTAGTTCGGCAGCCTCACGATGGTATTTTTCCATTTTGAAGCGGGCTTGTTCCAATTCCGACTTCAGTTCGTTCAGTTCAGACAGCTCCCGCAGGTTAAAAACCAAACTCTCAACGATTCCCGCATCATCCAGGATGGGGCAGCCATTAACAATAACCAGCCTTCCGTTAATAGATTGTTGGGAGGCATCCAAACCGGAACAAGTTTCCATAATGTCCCCATCCATTACTGCATCGATGTTACGCCCCAGCAGTGCCCCGGAGGCCAGACCGGTGATCCTTTCTACCGCTCCGTTGACCCGGACGGTTTTTCCCGTCCCGTCTGTAATCCAAATACCATCGTAGGATAAGTCCATAACAGCATCCACTTCCCGGTTGAAATGATGTACGCTCCCCAGTTTTTGGGTCAGGTTGATTAAAAGTTTAAGTACGTCTTGCAAAACTAAAACCTCCCTAATAAAACAAAAAAGGGCCGCCGGATATTTAACCGGAAACAGCCCCAATGCCCATAATGCCCAACGTTGGGCTTTAATTTTACTTTTATCCTTAAAAACACAAAACGCCCTTCGCAGGTAAAAACTCACCTCAAAGGCGCCTTCGCCAGAAACACAACTTTGTATTTACTATGCTTAATTTATATCATTTAGGTTTAATTGTCAATCATCAATCTGGTTAATGCCGGCCGACGCAGGATTACATGGTGGTGCTGTGGCCGGTTCGCGGCCCGGGCCACGTACCTGCCCAGCGCCCCAAGGACACCGGTTTTTAAACCATTTGCAGAGCAAAAGTTGTCACCGAACAACAACACCATATCCTCCAAACTGGCATTGCCGGCCCGCTCACCCAGACCTCCCACCGTGGTGCTGATAAACGCCGCGCCGCCAGCAAAAGCCGCCAGGCTGTTGGCGGTGGCCAGACCAAAATCATTGTGCCCGTGAAACTCCACCGGAATATCCAGCTTGCTTACTAGCATACTTACCATCCGCCGCGTGGTAAAAGGTTCCAGTGCCCCCACCGTGTCGGCGTAACGCAGTCTTTCGGCACCCGCATCCTGTGCCAATAGGGCATATTCAAGCAAAAAACCAAAATCCGCCCTCGAAGCATCCTCAGCACCCACTGATACCCGGCATCCGTGTTCCCGGGCATAGCGGACCGCCCTGACCAAGCAATCCATTACCCAGTGTCTGGTCTTGCCCAATTTATCCCTGATATGCAGATCCGATACCGGGGCGGTTATATGCACTTCCCGAACACCGCAGGCCAGTGAGGCCCTGATATCCGCAAGTAGAACGCGGTTCCAGGATGCCACCCGGGATTTCAAACCCAGTTCGCATATAGCCCGCACAACATCCTGTTCCATTTTTCCCATGGCTGGAACACCAGCCTCAATGACTTCCACCCCCAGCAGATCCAAAAGCCTGGCAATGGTTACTTTCTCCCGCAAGGTAAACGCCACACCCGGGGCCTGTTCACCGTCTCGCAAAGTGGTGTCAACAATGGCAGGCCCGCGCGCAAATAGTTTCTTCTCTACCGGCACTTTTACTATCACTCCCCTGCTTATGATTTATAAAAACAAAAACCCCCTGCAGAGAATTAATTAACCTCTGTCACGGGGGCATCTTTGCCTTAAATACGACATCGTATTTTCATTTCTTAATTTTATTAGGGTATAAGAAATTATAATTCCTGGTTGAATTAAAAATCAACAACAACTTTTGGAAGATTGACCAGCTGGCAATAAATCCATTTTATGCTTTAAATTTATTGACAACTTCGACACAATAGACTATAATCTGCCTTAATTAAATACAGATACAAAGTTGTATCAACTAGGCGAAGAAGCTGCCCGTTTTGCGGGTGGCTTTATTTTTTATACAAGGGGGTTTTTAATGGTTCTGATCGAATTTCTAACCGGTTTTGCGGTGGCCGCCACCCTGGGAACAGCTGTTTGTATCAATTTGCGTAAACGCTATATTAATGGCGCTAAAAAAATAGCCAGCAGGGCATCTGGCTGGCGTAATGTTGAACTCCCAGCTACAAAAAAAATCATCGGCACAGGCGAATTAGCAGTTTTAAGTACGGCCGTGTACGAGTTGTCTGGCCAGGCAAAAACAATGGCCCAGGAAATACAGCTGACCTCTCAGCAGGTCCGGGCGGCCCACAGCCAGATGGAAACCTCGGTACATTCAGTTTCCGACATTGCGGTAGCATTTAAACAAATGCAACAGCTGGCTGCTGCCCTGCGGCAAACCAGCGCCGCCCTGGAAAATGACTTTTCCGCCAGCGAAACCGCAGTCCGGGAAGTTAATTTCGCCATGGGGCGGGTAAATAAGGCCGTGCTTGACATTACCGGCGGCAATAAAGAGTTAAAAGAACACATAGGCACCTGGAAACTGCCGTTGGCCAAGTTCAATCCATTGCAGAGAATATTGGCGCCATATCCGGCCGAACCAAGCTGCTGGCCCTGAACGCCACCATTGAAGCAGCACGGGCAGGTGAACACGGCCGGGGCTTTTCGGTGGTAGCTGGAAGAAATAAGCAAACTTTCCGATCATACCGCCGGAGCAGTTCAGCAAGCCTTCAGCGTGTTGGCAGAAATGCAGCAAAAAGTGGATTCAGTGGTGGAAAGCATTACCGACAGCTTAAATTCATCAACCTCTGCCGCGGCTCAGATTAAAAACGCCGAGGAAACTCTAAGCAATAGTTTCAATCTGATGCAAAGGGTCAGCACCACAGCCGGGGACAGCCTGAATACCGCCAACGATTCACTCCAGCAAACAGCGGCAGTGTTGGAATCACGCCAAAAAGACCTGGAAGGGGTAAAAAATACCGGCCGGTTAATGCATGAGTTGGCCGAAAATCTGGAACAGGTCGCTCACGATAATAGTTTAACATACCTGGTTAATCAGGAAGTGGCATCACGCATCAACGACTTAAAAGAGATTATGCTCCGGGCAGCCAACCAGAGGGATATTCAAACCATGGAACCCTACAGCCACAAAACAGTTTTGTCGGAATTAAAAACAGAAAACACGGATATAGAAGCAATTTGGTCCAACGATAACACGGGCAGCTTTATTTACTCTCAGCCCCCCGCCGGTTTGGCTAATGCCGGGGTCAGGGAATGGTGGCAAAAGGCCATGGCCGGGCAAGCAATCACATCACCGGTATACATATCGGCCATAACCAGGCAGCCCTGCATCACGGTTTCGATTCCCATCCTTGACGGGCGCGGGGTAATCGGTGTTATGGCGCAGATATTAAATTAACCTGAACAATTGCTTGTTACGAAACTAAAAACGTAGGGTGCACATATTATGACTCTGGCAGTTAAGAGAAGCAGCAGCATCAGCAAAATAATCAATGACAAGGGCATAATCACACATTTTCAGCCCATCGTATCTGTAAAAAAGAAATCCGTCATTGGGTTGGAAGCTCTATCCCGGGGCATCTGTCCCGACAGTGGCGGTATATTGCCCCCCAATACCCTTTTTAGCCTGGCTGAAGAAAACAACCTGACTCTGGACCTGGATCGGTTGTGCAGGCAAAAAGCCATGGAAAATTTCAATAGCCTGGATCTTAAGAACCGGGATATAATCCTGTTCATGAATTTTGACACATCTATAATCGACCTGGGCATAGTGGGTTCCGGACACCTGCTGAACCAGGTGCGGCAGCTTAATCTTAACCCCAACAATGTGGTCATTGAAATAATTGAATCCAGGGTCAACGACACTAGGGCGCTGAATGAGTTTATCAACAGACACCGGGAATACGGTTTTTTGTTTGCCCTTGATGACATCGGCTCGGGTTACTCCAACCTGGACCGGATTACCATTACCAAGCCGGACCTGCTAAAAATTGATCGCTCTTTGATCTCAGGAATCGACATAAACTATCACAAGCAGGAAGTGCTTAAATCATTGGTCAATCTGGCTAAAAGAATTGGTACCCTGGTGGTGGCAGAAGGTGTGGAACGGGAAGATGAAGCCATAACTTCCCTGGAATTAGGCGTAGACATGCTCCAGGGATTTTATTTCTCAAGGCCGATGGCGATGTTAGGAAATGATTTGCAGGTTTTTAAAGAGCGCATTAATTTAATTTCGGACAAGTTTAAGAACTACATGGTAAATAAGATTAATGATGCCAAATACAGGCACATGCGCTACCAGACCATCGCCAACCACATTATTCACAACTTGTCGGCAGTAAATTCAGGAGCGTACAACGCTCTACTAAAAGATTTAATCAGCCAGCATCCTAACCTGGAATGTATTTACCTGCTTGACGAGCAGGGCATCCAGATCAGTGACACCTTTTGTAACTACCGGAACATTTTAAGTCACAGAGGCTCCATATTCCGCCCCGCTCCCAAGGGGGCGGATCATTCCCTAAAGGACTATTATTACCTGTTAACCAATACCGGCATGCAAAGGTTTACCACTGCCCCATACATATCACTGGCCTCGGGCAACCTGTGCATTACTATTTCCACGCTGTTCAAAGTACCGGAAAACGACCGCCGGTACATACTGTGCATCGACTTAAACCAGAATTTGTGAAAAACAATAGGGACAGGCAACTCTTTCAAAAAACGAAAACAATAGCCTGTCCCTATTTTGGTATACTTTCACAATAAAAAAACTAAACCCGGAGAAAATCACGGGTTTAGTTTTTTTTTATAGCAACCTGCCTTTTGGTTATACCTTATTACTTTTTATTTCCTCATTATCAATGACTTCTTGGTTAGTATCAACCTGGTACAATTTTTTAGACCCGGCTGTTTCCGGTAGCACATCAGTTATGTTTTTGCTGCAATAGGGGCAAACCCAGTTCCCCACCCCGGAAGCACTGTATGAATCTTCATGACAATAAGGGCATAACTTCTTAAACAAATCTTCCAACCCTTTCACTGAAAACATTAGCCTTAATTTCAAACAAGCTTTATAATCTACTAAAGAAATTATAAACCAGTTTTACTTAAAAATCTTATCTAAGATTGTCGCAATTACGGTTATGGTTACAAACAATTTATAAAAAGCTGCGGTCAACAGGGAAACCACTGAAAAAGTCTAGATCCGTGTTACTCTGAATGAAACGAAGTGAAATGAAGATCTCTAAAGCCGCTTAACTACTCAGATCTTCGCTGCTCAGAATGACAATCTTGGCTAATCGGCAATAAAGAATTAACCGATTAAATACATAGGTTCGAGGTGTTTTCAGGTGCCCGGTATATATGAATATAAAAATTTAACATTGCCGGAATTGCGAATGATTGATCCTGCTAAAACAATCTGTTTGATGACCGTCAGCCCCCTGGAAGTTCACGGGCCGCACCTGCCGCTGGGTACCGATGTGCTGGTTGGTGAAAAGCTGCAGCGGGAGTACTGTAAAGCAATTCTGGAACGTTACCCCGGTTATGGCTTGCTGGTGCTACCCGCTCTGTACGCCGGATGTGACCCTTTACCCGTTAAGGGCTCCATCACGGTAAGGGCCAGAACTCTGGAGAATCTGCTTTATGATTATGTAAGCAGCCTGGCCGGGCAGGGTTTCCGTTATCTTATTATCTGTGATAACCACGGTGGTCCCAGCCATCAACTGGCTATGGAGATTTGCTCCCAAAGGGTGTGGAGCCGTTATCATTTCGCTCTAATAAACCCCTTTAATGTGTTATACCGCAGAATGGTACAAAATGACCACTCTTTTTTAAATTTTATCAACTTAATCCCAGGCCGGTGCGGAGATAATGCAGACGCTCATGCCGGCACAAACGAAACTTCCCTGGCCCTGGCCTCTGGTATTACGCCCACGGAAGGCTACAAAGAGCTGCCTCCTGGTGAGATTCCCAGGGCCACAGGCTTGGCGGCCATACTGGGGCGGATTGGCAATATCATGGGCCGATTTGGTTTCACCCAGACCAAAGCCGAACTTAAACACCTGGAGAATATGCTGGCTTGGGTTAACAGTCCCAATGAACTAACTTACCTCGGCACGCCCGGGTTGGCCACGGTTGCGGCGGGAGAACAGATGCTAAAAGGCCACATTGAAACAACCTTGACATTACTCGGCCAGGCCCTAGCCGGGAAAAAGCCCTGCACCCGACCAATGCTGTGGTGGATGAGGGCTTTTAGGAGATAAACCATAACACCAATCACTTATACCGGCCCAGGTACTTCTCAACCGGATACTTACCGGCATTTTTGGCCACTTTGTTACGCACCGTGGTGGACAGATCCATCCCCGTGGCATTAGCCAGGGAGAGGCAGTAAATCACTACATCGGCCAGTTCTTCATTTAGCTTGTCCGTTTGTTGTTCGTCTAAAGGCTCCCCGGCGCCCGACCATTGAAAAAGTTCCATTAACTCGGCAGCTTCTATGGCAATAGACATGGATAGGTTTTTAGGGCTATGGAACTGACTCCAATTCCGTTCATCTACAAACTCAGCCACAAGGTCTTTTATTTCCTGCAATGTGGTAGTCTTGTCCAAAGGAATACCTCCCGGTCATAATTACCATTTTTTCTATTGTAGCACGGTCTATGTTAATCGTCATGCGGTTCAATTAGCCCCGGGTCATCATCTAGGGGGGAATTTACCCTGGTGGTCACAGGGTAAACCGACATATCCCCCTCGTAAGGCCGTAAAAGGTGCTGCAAAAAAAGCGGGTCATCCAGAGAGAGCCACGGCTCATACTCCTGCTCCCCGGCCAAAATCACCGGCATCCGGTTATGGATGCCCTCGAGGTACTTGTTGGGTTTAGTAGTGATGATGCTGCATGAATAAACCATCGAACCGTCCGGCGCCAACCAGTGTTCCCAAATGCCGGCCAGCGCAAAAACTTTTTCCCCCGGCAGAGTAATCAGCATGGGCTGTTTAACCTTGCCTTCCTTTTTCCATTCATAAAAACCGCTGGCGGGGATTAGGCAGCGCCGGCGCCGGAACGCGCCTTTAAAAGCTGGTTTTTCCCCCACTGTTTCTGCGCGAGCGTTAATCATCTTGTAACCGATTTTAGTATCCTTGGCCCAGTGAGGAATTAAACCCCAACGCATGGGGGAGATTTCCCGCCCCCCGGGTGTGTTTGTGATGACCGGTATATCCTGACCGGGAGCAATGTTATACCTGGGCTGCAGGTCATAAAGTTCCGCCCGCAGCCGGAAAGCGGCCTTAATCATTTCAAAATCCACCGTCATAATAAAACGACCGCACATGTTATCACATCCGTCTTTTTTTGTCATTGTTTTTTCATTTATCATTTATCATTTATCATTAACATCGCTTTTTGCGTTTTGCAGGTATGTAAAATGCACCATCCCCGGCATAATAATGTTATAGATAAACAACCCTGCAGGGAGGTAACAAATTGAAAACACTTGTATTATTTACCCATCCCAACCCCAAAAGTTTCAACGCTGCTATACTGGGGGCGTTGAAAGAAGAACTGGGTCAACAAGGTGCCGAGGTTCGGGTGAAAGACCTGTACGCCATGAACTGGAACCCGGTATTGAGTGCTGACGACTTCCAGCAGATGCTGGCAGGCCAGATGCCCCAGGACGTCGCCAAAGAGCAAGCCGACGTGGCTTGGGCGGATTTGCTGGTGGTGGTGTGCCCCATTTGGTGGTTCACGGTACCGGCTATGCTCAAGGGTTACATTGACCGGGTAATGAGCCAGGGATTTGCCTACCAGTATACCGAAACCGGACCGGTGGGTCTCTTGAAAGGCAAGCGGGCGGCAGTGATTACCACCACGGGCGCCGACGAGAACACCGCCAAACAGTCCGGCATGATGGAGTCCATCAAAGCTTCTGTAGTGCATGGTGTTTTCGACTTTTGCGGTTTCGAGGACGTCAAGTACATGAACTGTTACGCCGTGCCCCTGGTTTCAGACGCCGAACGCAAACGCATGCTGGAGGAAGTGCGGGAATTCATCAGGAACTTGTAATAAATTAGGGCAGGGCCGGGTTTTGTACTTAGCCGGCGCCTGTCCGTTTTTAGTACTAGGCAAAAACCTACTTCCTACTCTTTCTCCATTACCTGCACCAGTTCGGCATAATTGAGCGAGTCTGAGTTAGGTACGTAATAAATATTAAAATTATCAACCACAATTGTTGCCCCGCCGGAACTACCCTTGGGCCCAAGCTCATCTTCCGCCCGGTCGTGGTTGGTAAACACAAAAACATTATCCCGTTTATCAATGTTAAGCCTGGGCAGTTTATGGACACTCGCTTCATCCACTTCAAAAATAATTTCATGATCTAAAAGCGGGCTGTTCTCAAAGTGGGTATAAGTCCCACCGAGGGTAACCTGGCCTTTGAATTCCGCAACCAACCCGGGTTCCTCGCTCCATTCCAGGCTGTCAACAGATGCTGAAGTGACTTCCAGCCCCGCAATCTTCTGGCCAACTTTAATTTTTTCCACTTTAAATATGTTACTAAGCTCAGCATCTTTATTCGGAGCCGGCGATTCCGGGGGTTTCGAACACCCGGTAGCCGTTAACGTTATCACCAGGGTCAAAACCATAGTAACTACCGCCAAGGCTCGGCATTTTTTCATTACGTGCAGCACTCTAAGTTGGACACCCCTTTGTAGTCTTTAATTCTAATAATTATACCTTTAACTCAGTAAGTGGTACAGCATAATGACGGGCCTGCCGTTATTTATGTTCCCCTTTAGCCTTTTAGCCTGAACTTGCCGCAGCTTTGCCGTTCAGGTTCACCTTTTTCCAGGCACCGCTCTAGACCCTCCAGGCCGACCCGTTTGATAATCTCCAGCACCGGTACCACCGGCGGGATTCGTTTTTCCAGGTTGCCGTAGGCCTTTACGTCTACCACGCAGCCATACCGGGTCTCCTTAAGCCCCCGGATGGACACGAAAAACCGGCAGTGCCCACAGCGGTGCACCGCCTTTTCCCGCATTTGGGGCAGCATCATGCGGTGTTTCTCCCACAGCACGTTTCGCTTATCCACGGTTTATGCTCCCTTCCGTCAGGGACACGCCCCGCATTATGGCCCGTTCACCAAAGCGATCCTTAATGGCGTCGCAGGCCCGGGCCAAGTTGGACAGGCGCATCCGTTCCCCGAAAATATCGTACTGGAAGTGCTCCCGCTTTACCAAGTTACTTAAGGTTAACCCCACCAAGCGCACCGCCCAGGCCTCATCCCAGTGTTTGTAAAGAATTTGGCAGGCAATGCGGTAAATTTCGTCCGGCAGGTCGGTGCAGTCGCCCATACCCTGGGAACTGGAGAAAAAACGCATCTGGCTGTCCCGCAGGGTCAGGGAAACGGTGCGGCCCACGTACCCCCCCTGGCGCACCCGGCGGCCCACCATCTCGCACAGTTCCAGCATTACCACTCTAATCTTATCGAAACCACGAATGTCCCGGGGCAGGGTTCGCTGCTGTCCGATACTTTTGGCAATATCCAGGCTGGTGGGCACCACCGGGCTGCTGTCAATGCCGTTGGCGCACAGCCACAGCATTTCCCCGTTTTTACCCCACCGCTTCTTTAAAATATCCAGGGGAAAAGCCGCCAGTTCCCCGATGGTATGCACGTTGTAGTAACGCAGGTGTCTCTCGTAGCGTGAACCGATACCGAACAATTTTCGCACCGGCCGGGGCCAGAACAACCGTTTGAAGTCGTCCACGGTTTCCAACATGGTGAGCCCGTCGGGTTTCTGCACCCCGGCCGCCATCTTGGCAGCCAACTTGTTGGGACCGATACCCACGCTGCAGAGCACCCCGACCTCGGAACGGATGCGCGCCTTCAAAAGCAGGGCTATCTCTTCCGGCGGCCCCCACAGATGGATTACCCCGGTAAGGTCGGCAAAGGACTCGTCAATGGAAAACGGTTCTACCAGGTCGGTAAAGTCGCGCATAATTTTTAGGATGCGGGTGGAAGTGTCCACGTACAGCTGGTAATCCGGCTTAAAGAAATAACCCTGCGGACACAGCGCCCTAGCCTCCCATAGTGCCATACCGGTTTTAATTCCCAGCGCCTTAGCCGGGTAGGAGGCTGCCAGCACAATGCCGGTTCTCTTTTTCGGGTCACCGGCCACGATCACCTGTTTGCCCTGCAGTTCCGACTGTACAGCCTGGTGGCAACTGGCAAAAAAACTGTTCATATCGGCCAGCAAAATAACTCGTTTCATATTCATCATCACCAAACGTATGTTTGGTTATTATTATAGATTTTATTCCCCAGTTGATCAACAGGATATAAATGGTATAAAAGAGGAAAATTTCTTATCGGGGTGACCTGAACCGGATGAAATGGTATAATTTGTGAAGGATAAGCTAGTTACATAGCCCAAAATTGTGCAATAATTTATATCACCAAGCACTAGTTTTGGAGGTTGGCGGATGGGTAAGGTTACGGAAACAAAAAGGGCTAAGCCCTTCGTCAAATGGGCGGGAGGGAAAACCCAACTGTTGGGGACTTTCCGGCAATTTTACCCGGCAGCTCTGCACCGGGGAGAGATTGACCGATATATTGAACCTTTTGCAGGCAGCGGCGCGGTACTACTGTACATAATGCAACAGCATCCGGTACGGGAGGCGTTTATTGCCGACGTAAACCCAGCCTTGACAGCAGCCTATACAGTGGTAAGGGAAAACGTGGAGCAGTTAATTGATTTTCTGGCGGCAATTGAAAAAGAATACCTGCCACTAAATGAAAAAGAGCGCAGAAAATTTTTCTACACCCAAAGAGACAGGTACAACCGGATGGTGGTTGAGGGTGAAGACAGTGGAGCGCGCGGTCTAAAGCGAGACAGGCGGGACGTAAACCAGGCGGGATTGTTCCAGTTTCTGAACCGCACCTGCTATAACGGACTGTACCGGGTAAACCGGGCGGGGCTGTTCAACGTACCCCCGGGCAGTTATAAAAAACCACGTATTTGCAACGCCAAAAATCTGCGGGCGGTAAGTCAGGTGCTGCAAAGGACAACCATTCTGCGGGGCGACTACAGGGACTGTGCCCGTTATATAGATAAAAAAAGTTTCGTTTACTTCGACCCGCCTTACCGGCCCCTTAGCCCAACTGCCAGTTTTACATCATACAGCAGTGCCAGTTTTAGTGACCGGGATCAGGCGAAATTAGCAGCATTTTACCGCGCTATGGATCAGAAAGGCGCCCTGCTGATGCTAAGCAACTCCAACCCCAGGAATACCGACACCGGCGATTCTTTTTTCGACCAGTTGTACCAGGGGTACTGCATCCACACCGTACACGCCCGCCGGTTAATTAACTCCAGAAGCGATCGCCGCGGGCTCATATCAGAACTTATTATCACTAACTATATACCGGATTAGGATGATCCTATTTTTTTAATAAATAATATTTTTCCTCCCTCAATATCAAATTAATTATCTTTAATTGCCAGCATAATTATTTTTTAAATAGGAATAATAATAATGAATTTTGGATATTCTAAAAAATTTCTTCAAAAAAATTTACCGAGGTGAAACTATTTTGGAAAATGGTCTGGTAGCTACAGTAGACAAACACACCATAACGGATCTGATGCAAATAACTTCCACCACCAGTTTGGTTCCCCGGGAACTGCAGCCCTTTGTTAAACCAGCCTTGGATGAGTTTAAATATGATATGGCCACTGAGTTGGGGCTACCTGATTATGAGTTTATAGACAAAGGTGATTTACCCAGCAGGCAAAACGGTAAGGTTGGCGGGGGGATGACCAAAAAAATGGTGGCCTTTGCCGAGGCGGTACTGGCTTATTACTACCGGGAAAGAATGTTGGAGGTCAATTACAACGGTGCAGAACCGAGCAAATTGCAAAGCTAAACCTGGCATGGTACCCAAAGGGGCAGGCAACTTTTTCGCATCGCTAAGCGAAAACAGTAGCCTGCCCCTTTTTTTGTCCGTTATTTTTTATTTACTTCCCCCGGCAAATCCACCCAAGCGTCCGGAATCGCGTCAATGCCCGGGGAATACGGTTTAAGATCCAGCAGGGGACTGCCGTCCAGGGCGTCCAGACCGTGCACCTTAAGCCGACAGCCGTTCACCTCCAGCAGTTCGGCCACGCACAGGGCAATGGGGTTAGGGCGGGACGGCGACCGGGTGGCAAAAACACCCCTGGTTGTTTCCCCGTAGGGTGTCCTGGTCTGCAGTTTGTTCCTCTCCGACCGGTGGCACCAGTATAGCACTACCAGGTGCGAGGCCTTATCTACGTCTTTTAACCCCGGCACAAATTCGGGCCACAATTCCAAAATACACACGGCGTCGGAAAACCTGCCCTGCCGGGGGGCATCCCCCGGATTTTTATAAGGTGTGCGTATAACACCGATCGGCTGCAATATTAATTTTGATTCGGTGTCAAGCCCGGAGTCTGCCTGCGGTGTCATTTAGACATCATGCCCCCAATTTTGATAGTATTTTAGCTACCAGCCCCGACTGTAATCATTAAAGCAGTCCAGGCAAACAGCCTTGCCGTCCCGCAGCCTAGCCCGGGGCTCCATTACCCGCTCCCCGCATTGGGCACACTCCACCGAGGGAAATATTTGGGCCTTTGCTGGGAGGCTAAAATCTATCTCCCGTACCTGGCAGAAATCTTCTTCGGGCATGTGCAGTATTTCTTCAATGCGCCTGCCCTGCATTAACTGAAATTTGACCTGTTCAGCCGGGCTGGCGGTGCCGCCAAACACCTTTTTACGCAATTGGGCTCCTTCTGGATCCGGCTGGCCCGTATTGTTCACCGCTATGCGCAGCGCCCGGTTACCGTTGCGGCTGCCGAACGTATAAACCTGCTTGCCCAAATCGCGGTAAATCAAGTTGCCCTTGCCTAAAGTGCAACCTGTCAGCAACATCACCGCATCCACACCACAGGCGTCGTTTTCCACCACCGCCACCAGTTCCTCGTCGGCGGATCTAAATTCCTGCAGCCGCTTCATGGCTATTTCGGCCACCCGGTAGCCAATGGCCAATCCGGGGCAGCTGTGACCGTGAAATTCAATAGCCTTTTCCCAGGGTGACTTTTCCATGCACATAAAAACACCTCGTTTTTTATAAGTATTTAAAAAGACTAATAATAAAGGCCATAAAGAAGACCCTTCTAAGAGCCGACCTTCATGGCCTGTTTCCGAACCGTGGTTGTTTAATCCCGATAACTAACCGCCGCTAATACTCCCTCTAAAGCGGAAAGGGGACACACCTGCTGAAGCTTGGGCATTTCTAAATAGGGTAAGGGGACACACCTGCTGAAGCTTGGGCATTTTTCTGGGGACAGGAATGTCCCCAACTAATGGAATGTCCCCAACTATGTCTTTTCACTTTTCATGCTACCTATTTTTAATAGTTTTGTCAATATGGTATCATAATAACAATCTCCTTACATAGGAGAAAAAAGCACCAGGATTAAAATTTAAACAACCTAGCCGGAGGTGGATTTAGATGCCCGTAATTTACATGGATGGCCCAAAGTTAACCAAAGAGCAGAAAGCCGAACTGGTTAAAGGTTTTACCCGCGTTGCCAGTGAAGTCACCAAAATACCCGAAAAGGCCTTTATCGTGCTGATTGAAGAGCGGGATCGAGACAACGTTGGCGTGGGTGGCGTATTACTGTCAGATAAACAGGGTTAGAACCAGTAGTAAGGGTATTTGCGCTCACGGGACAGGTTATTAACCAGTACGGCGATAAGCACCAGGCACAACGCGCCCAATCCAACGGGAGACAGGATAAAACTAAAATCTTGTCCGTTGTATACCGCCATGAAGGCGGTAGCTCCACCGGGTGGGTGCAGAGTGTAGGTCACGGTCATGGCCAGTATGGCCAGCGTGACACCCAGGGTAATAGCCCACCAGGCATCACCCATTAATTGGTATACAATTACTCCCACCAGCGCCGATATGACGTGGCCGCCAATGACGTTCCTGGGCTGAGCCATGGGCACGCTACAGGCGGCATACAGTAAAACAGCCGATGCGCCGAATGAGGGCAATAAAAGCGGCAGCTGATAATAAATTGAAAGCAGAGTTACCAGTCCCACGCCGGCAAAACTGCCCAGGGCAGTTACCAACAACCCCGAAAGGGACATGGCGGGCAGGTTTTGATTCCTGCCCCCTTTCATTTTACAAAAGTAATTTTTAAACGCTTCACCTGTTGTGGGTGTGGAATCCTGTTTGGTTTGCTCATTTGATTCTTTAGTTGACATATTAAATCCCCGTTCAATTATTTAACCAGTGTAACTGGATTAGAGGCCAAGTGAATTACTTTTTGGCTGACGCTTCCCAGTACCAACCCCTTAATGTTACCCAAGCCCCGGGAACCCATAATGATTTGATTAACGTTTTCCTGCCTTGCGTATTCGGCAATTTCATGACCGGGGTCGCCATCCAACACTAATTTATTTACCTGGATGCCCTCATTTTCAAAAATTACGGCCGTTTCATCAACGATCTCCCCGGCCTGCTCTTGCACAAATTTTTCAATTTCGGGTATGTTCGTAAGCAGGGGATAATTATATATTTCTTTCTTAACATTGACCACCTGTATAACAGTTACCTCGAATCCACTGGCCTCCCGGACAAGATCCAACAGGAAATAGGCCGCCCGCCTTGAGCCTTCAGAGCCGTCTGTCGCAAGCAAATATTTTCTCATCATATGCCTCTCCTTTACCGGGTGAAATATCGCCCGGCGCGCTGTTTAACTGCGCACCGGACTTTTCTTTATTCTAAAACCATCTTATATTCATCATAGCACAATATATCAAGCACGCATCTTTTCAGCGAAAGTTTCTCCGAAGGCCTCGCATTCCTTTAGATTTTCGTCTGTCGGATCATACTTCATCTTAATCGACGGCATTAGCACATTAAAACCTGCCTCAACCAGCCTTTTTTCAACAATCACTGGCGATTCACCGCTCCACCCATAGGAACCGAAAGCAGCGGCCGCCTTTTCCTTAAACTTCAGCCCCTTGATAACTTCAAGAATGGCAGCGGTGGCACTGAGAATCCCGCCGTTAATGGTGGAACTGCCCACGATTACCGCTTTCGATTTGAAGATTTCAGTGATCACGTCGTTTTTATCGCTGGTACCGATGTTCAAAACCTTGGCTCCTAACCCCTTGTTTTCCAGTCCCCGGGCAATGGACAGAGCCATCTTCCTGGTGGCACCCCACATGGTATCATATAACACGGCGACTGTTCCTTCATTGTAGTTGTCAGCCCACTGGTCATACTTTTCTACAATCTGCATCGGGTTGTCACGCCAGATAATCCCGTGACTGGGAGCAATCATATCAATGGGTATGTTTAACCCCTTAATCTCCTTTAACTTGGATCGAACCAGCTTGCTGAAAGGAGTTAGTATGTTGGCGTAATATTTCAGGGCCTCTTGGAACAACTCACCTTGATCCACCAGGTCGTTGAACAGGTACGGGGACGCATAGTGCTGGCCGAAGGCATCATTGGAAAGCAACACATTGGCGCCCGTCACGTAGGTAGCCATGTTGTCTGGCCAGTGCAGCATGGGTGTTTCCACGAAAACCAGCTTGTATTCTCCCAAGTCCACGCTGTCCCCTGTTTTGACAATATTAAAATTCCAGTCCTTATGGAAATGTCCTTTAATCATGGCCGCGCCGTTTTTGGTGCAGTAAATCGGGGTATCAGGTATCTTTTCCATCAGGTATAAAAGGCTGCCGGCATGATCCTGTTCGGTATGATTAATTACAATCAAGTCAATATTTTGCAAACCAAAATCTTGATCTATTTGTTTGACAAAATCCTCATGAAAAGGCGTCCAAACAGTGTCCACCAGGGCTATCTTTTGGTCTTTAATTAAATATGAATTATATGTAGAACCCCGGTGCGTAGAATACTCCTCGCCGTGAAAGTGTCTTAATTCCCAGTCCTTAACCCCAACCCAGAAAATTTTATCTTTAATTTCAATCACTATCGCTGCCTCCTTTAATTGTATTTTTACGAACCATTTATGGAATAATTTTATTATGTACCGGTGAGTAGATTATATTACGGTTATCACAAAGCCGGTGTGATATTGCTCACGGTCATTAACTACCCTATACCGTGCTCACCTTAAAATATTAACAATTTCTTAAATCCTCTCTTTTAAAAAGGGTTTCAGGAATATAGGTCAGAATAGTATTACTAGAAAAATATAACAGTTCTTAAACATGAGGAGGTTTATAATGAGTTTAAAAGGAACCAAAACCGAAGCGAATTTAAAAGCTGCTTTTGCCGGTGAAAGTCAAGCCCGCAATAAATATAACTACTGGGCCAGTGCAGCCAAAAAGGAAGGCTATGAACAAATCGCCGGTATCTTTATTGAAACCGCCGATAACGAAAAAGAACATGCCAAAAGACTTTTTAAGTTTTTAAATGGTATTACCGATACCAAAACGCACCTTAAAGAAGCTGCGGAAGGTGAAAACTACGAGTATACCAGCATGTATGTGGAGTTTGAAAAGGTGGCCCGGGAAGAAGGATTTAACGAAATAGCTGATGTCTTCCGGGAAATTGGCGAAGTGGAAGAGGAGCACGAAAAACGCTTCCTGGCCTTGCTCAAGAATATTGAAGCGGGTAAAGTGTTTAAGCGAGATGAAGAAGTAAAATGGAAATGCCGGAACTGCGGTTATGTGCACAAGGGTAAAGAAGCCCCTGAGGAATGCCCGGCCTGTGCCCATCCCCAAGCCCACTATGAGTTGCTTTGCGAAAATTATTAAGCTAAACGTCACAAAAAAAATAAAGGGCTGGCCAAACGGTCAGCTCCTTTTTATTTAACTTCATCATAGCCATAACATAAACCCGGATACCGAAGGAGAACACATAAATTCAAAAATAACCTGAAAAATAAACAGGCGACCGGGAAACGATAAGAGCATATAAAATTAAGAAAGGTGTGTCTTACGCATGCCAGACATAAAAATAAAACCGCCCGGTCAAAGAAACGGCCTCAACAAGTACAAAGTAAAAGCAGCGCACTTAAAGAACACCAACGGACAAACCACGGCCCCTCCCCATTACGGCAACGGCCCGTATTATGTGTCTAGTAAAGATTGAATTCGGGTTTTAAAAAACAATTATTTTCAGTCTTGATTAAGGCCGGCAGCCCCCGCCCGTGGGAAAGCCGGCCTTTTTAAAAGGATGTTTGTAATGTTTTTGCCAACTATAAACTTTTTTGTCTACAATAAACCAGATTTTTTTTGTATAATTAAGTCTATATGAAGATTTTGGACAAGGAGCTTAACAACATGAAACTGACCGAGAACGGGCAAAAGGTATTTGACGCGCGTTACGCGCGCCGGAACGAAGAAGGCGACGTTATTGAAACCTTCGAGCAGGCGGTTTACCGGCTGGCGAGCGCCGCCGCTGGTCCCGAAAAAGAAAACCAACGGCACTGGGAAGAAAAGTTTGCTGCTGCCATAGGCGGTTTGCTGTTTGTACCCTCAACCCCGATTTGGGCCAACATGGGCAAAGACGACCGGGCCTGGCAGCCGGGCGCTTGCTTTGTGCTGGCGGTGGAAGACAGCCTGGAATCAATGTACCAAACACTCCGGGATACCGCCATGGTCTTTAAATCCGGGGGCGGCGTGGGCTATAACTTTAGTAACATCCGGCCTAAGGGTTCGCTGGTGCACTCCACCAAGGGCAAAGCATCCGGCGTGGTGGAACTGATTAAGCTTTATGACGCATCTTCCAATATGGTGATGCAAGGCGGGGTTCGCCGAGGCGCTTCAATGGGCATCCTGAACATAGACCACCCGGAAATTATCGATTTCATAAACGCCAAGCGGGAGGGCGGACTGACCAACTTCAATTTATCTGTCGGGGTAACCGGAAGGTTTATGGAAGCACTAGCCAGCGACGCAGAGTGGGAATTGGTCTTCAACGGCCAGGTTTATGATACAGTTGGGGCCGGTGAACTATGGGAGCGTGTCACCAGGGCCGCCCATATTTGCGGCGACCCTGGCATTATTTTCATTGACCGCCTGCAGGAGCATAACCCGGTGCCCATAAACGTGTTGGACTGCACTAATCCATGCGGAGAACAGCCGCTTAGCCCGGGTGAATCCTGTCTGTTAGGCAGCGTTAACCTGGCCCGCATGATGACTGAGGGGAAACTGAACCAGGAACTGCTCCGTGATATAGTGTATACAGCGGTTCGTTTTTTGGACAACCTCATCGACGTTGCCCAATACCCGCTACCACTGATCGAAAAATCAACCAAGGCTACCCGCAAAATAGGCCTTGGCTTTACCGGGCTGCATGACGCCCTTATTATGGCCGACCTGACTTACGACTCACCGGAAGGCCGAGCATTTGCCGGCGAGATTACCCGGTTTATGCAGCAGTCGGCCCATGAAGCAACCCGGGAATTGGCCAGTGAAAAAGGGTGCTTCCCAGAATGGGAAAACAGTGTTCATTATCCTGACGAAGAACGTCGCAACGCCGCCTGCATTACCATCGCCCCCACCGGAAGCGTTACCGCTATGGCGGGCTGCGAGGGTTATGGCATTGAACCCATTTTTGCGGTGGCTTACGTTAAGAAAACCAATGTGGCCGGGGATTTCGAAGTTTTTTCACCGCTGTTCCTAGAGGCCTGCCGCAAGCATGCGGTACCGCAGGAAGTACTATCTGTAGTGGCCAAATACGGTACCTGCCAGAACATCCCGGGGGTTCCGGATCAAATCGCCGGCATATTCAAGGGCGCCCAGGATATCAGCCACCAAGACCATATATTGATGCAGGCAGAAGTACAAAAGTACGTTGATAACGCAGTCAGTAAAACTATTAATCTGCCCTCCACGGCAACGCCGGACACAATTGACCAGTGCTACCGTATGGCATACGACTTAAACCTTAAGGGTATTACAGTGTTCCGTGACGGGTGCAAAAAAGGTACCATCACTGTGGGCCAGAAAAAAGAACAACGCCCCGCCGGCGAACTGCGGCGCGGTGAAATCCTGCCCCGGCCTTTATCCGCTCACGGGGTAACCCACCGCCTGGATACGGGGTGCGGCAAGATATACCTGACCGTGAACTACCAGGAAGTCAGCGGCAGAATTATGGAAACCTTTATTACCACCGGCTCCGACGGTGGTTGCCTGGTATATACCGAAGCCACTTCCCGCTTAATCAGCCTGGCCATCCGCGGCGGTATCGGAGTGGACGAGATTATCGAACAGTTGACAGGCACACACTCCTGCCCCTCTTACATGCTGGCCAGGGGCAAAGGCAAGAACCTGTCACCCGGCAAATCATGCGCCTCGGCAATTGCTAGAAAACTTTTAGAAATTAAGGCCGAACTCGATCTGAAGTGCAACGGCAATTCCAACGGACACAACAACGAACAGGGAAACGCGCCCAAGTGCGAATTATGCGGCCATGAACTTAAAAGAGCCGAGGGCTGCCTGGTGTGCAGAAACTGCGGTTTTTCCAAGTGCTAAAACTTATTTTTTGATGCTCTAAAACTAATTAATCAGGTAATTTGTAGGGGCACCCCTTGCGGGTGCCCTAATTATTAATGATTGGTTATGGGTAATGCGGGTCTATCTTAAATTAATTGGCTCACCAAGCGGAATAGAGTTGCGTTCCATTTCGTGCCCGGCATGTTGCCCTAGCCCCTTAAGCTGGCTGTTTACCAGACCGTTGTAGGCACTGATGCCGTGTTCAGTGATGTCCAGACCTTCCAACTCTTCTTCCACAGTTGCCCGAATGCCTATGGTTGCTTTAAGCACTTTGAAAGCCAGGAAAGTCATGCCGAAGGCCCATACCGACACACTAGCCACGCCCAGCGCCTGAACCATTAACTGCTCGACACCGCCGCCAAAGAACAACCCGCCGTCCCGGGCAAACAGCCCGACAGCCAGCACACCCCAGGTGCCGCAGACGCCATGCACGGCGATAGCACCAACCGGATCGTCGGCCCTCACCCGGTCAAAGAATTCCACTGCCAGCACCACCAGGATGCCCGCCACGATACCAATGATTACAGCGCTGCCGTAACCCACGTAAGGAGTCCCGGCGGTAATGGCCGCCAAGCCGGCCAGGGCGCCGTTGGCCGCCATACTGGGGTCGGCCTTACCGTACCGGCTTATGGTGAAAAGAATACCGGTGGCGCCGCCCGCCGCCGCGGACAGGTTGGTGGTCATGGCGATGTGGGCGATGCTCATGTCCATGCCGGACAAGGTGCTGCCGGGGTTGAACCCGAACCAGCCCAGCCAGAGAATAAAGGTGCCCAAAAAGGCCAGGTGCATGTTGTGAGCCGGCAGCACGTTGGCGGTACCGTCTTTGTTATACTTGCCGGTACGCGGCCCCAATACAATAACCGCAGCCAGGGCGGCCCAACCGCCCACGGCGTGCACCGCGGCCGAACCGGCAAAATCAATCATATTTAGATTGCCCAGCCAACCACCGGCGCCCCAAATCCAATGACCGGCCACCGGGTACATGAACGCAGTACAAAAAAAGGTAAAAAAGATATACGCGCTAAATTTCATACGTTCCGCCACGGCACCGGATATAATGGATGCCACCACCATGGCGAATGCGGCCTGAAAAATCCAGAATGCCGGAATAGGAATATTCAAATCTAGATGCTCTAAGCTGCCACCCATAAAAAAGCCGCTGAACCCGATAATGCCTGCTTTATCAAGTCCGTACATAAGACCAAAACCAAAGCCCCAGAAACCCAGCATACCCACTGTGGTATCTGTGAATACCTTCATCACTATATTCAATGAATTTTTAGCCCGGATAAAACCTGCTTCCAGGAAAGCAAACCCCGCTTCCATAAACAGCACCAGCGCCGCGCACAATATTACCCACATGGTATCGATACCGGCCACCAGATCCCTGATACCCACTTCCATTAATTTCACGCTCCTGTCTTTGGAATTGCATAAAAAAAGCACCCCGGCTTTAATCAGCCAAATTGAGCGCCTTTGCCCTGCTCCCCCGTTGGAGATTTAAATTGTTTGGTGACAAAAAAAGCCCTAACCCGCGCGCAGCACGGCATCAGGACTACTTTGACCCGATATTCGATACGTCTTCGTATCAATTTATTTACATTTTATTATATGTGCTTCCATTAATTTATGCAAGATACTATTTTGTAAAAAAGCCTAGGTCTGTGTCATTCTAAATGAAACGCACTGAAATGAGGAATCCTACAGGTTAGCTTGTCATCCTGAGCGTAGCGAAGGATCTGGGCTTTGGTTGGGCTTTGGTTGGGCTTTGGTTAAGCTTTGGTTGGGCTTTGGTTAAGCTTTGGTTGGGCTTTGGTGCCAGGTGTTGCAAGTTGAAAGCTGCAAAATACGCAACTTTCAACTTGCAACACCTGGCACCTGACCGAAGTGCGCTTAGTGGTTTTCAAGCCCGGTCGTTTGCATAAGCCCTGGAAAGAATTTCGACCAGCTCTTCAATTAACGGCATCCGGGGGTTGGTGGTGGTGGACTGGTCGGCAAAAGCATTTTCAGCCAACTCCGGCACTTTGCTTTTAAACAGGTTCTTATCCACCCCGCAGGCTGCGATGTTACCTGGAACACCCACCCGGCTCCGTAAATCTTCCACTGCTGTAACCAGGCTGTTAACCCCCTCTTTGACTGTCCGTGACGGCAAGCCCAGGAAGGTCGCCAACTGCTGGTATTTCTCCGGCGCCTGAAAGTATTCGTACTGCGGAAAAGAAGCGAATTTGGTGGGCGGGGAAGAATTATACCTGATTACGTGGGGCAGCAAAATGGCGTTGGCCCGGCCGTGGGAGATGTGGAATTCGCCCCCTACCTTGTGGGCCAGGCTATGACACACGCCTAGAAAGGCGTTTGTAAAGGCCATGCCGGCGATACAAGAGGCATTGTGCATCTTGCCGCGGGCTTCACGGTTATCTTCGTCCAGACAACTGGCGGGCAGGTACCGGAATACCAGTTCCGCAGCTTTTAACGCCATGGCATCAGTATAGTCGGAAGCCATCACCGAAACATAGGCCTCCACAGCGTGGGTCAGCACGTCCAAGCCGGTATCCGCTGCTATTTCCGGCGGCATGGTGGCTGCAAAGTCCGGGTCGATAATGGCTACGTCCGGGGTAAGTTCGTAGTCGGCCAGAGGATATTTAACATCCTCACCCCGGTGGGTGATTACCGCAAAGGCGCTGACTTCAGAACCGGTGCCGCTGGTGGTGGGAATGGCCACCAACCGGGCCCGGCGGCCCAACTTGGGGTACTTGTAGGTTCGTTTGCGAATATCCAGGAATTTAAGGCGTAAGAAATCAAACTCCACCTCGGGGTGCTCGTAAAAAAGCCACATGCCCTTGGCGGCATCAATGGCTGAACCGCCCCCCAGGGCGATAATGGTGTCGGGACGGAACTGCTTCATCAGTGCAACTCCTTTTTGCACTGTCTCCATCGAGGGGTCGGGCTCCACGTCGGCAAACACCTCGACGTTGACCCGCTCGATGCGCTTGTTTAAATGATATACCACCTTGTCCACAAAGCCGAGCCTGACGATTCCCTGATCGGTGACAATAACCACCCGGCCCAGTCCCTGCATCTTTTCCAGGTACTGTACCGCTCCGTGGGCAAAATAAATTCGTTCGGGCACCTTGAACCACTGCAGTTTTTCCCGCCGGCCGGTAACGCGCTTGACGTTAATCAGGTTATCCACGCTGACGTTTGATGTAGTGGCGTTGTGCCCCATTGACCCACAACCCAGAGTCAGAGAGGGTACATTGACATTGTATATATCACCGATGGCACCGTGGGTGGAAGGAGCGTTGACAATAATTCGGCCGGTGCGGATACGCCGGGCAAAAAGGTCGATTACGGCCCGGTTTTCAGAATGCAGCACCGCCGAGTGCCCCAGCCCACCGAAGTTTACTATTTCCTCGCAGCGTTTAATACCTTCCTGATAATCACTCACTTGGTAGCAGGCCAGAATAGGGCTCAATTTCTCCATGGATAGGGGGTAACCGGGGCCCACACCTGCCAGGGCAGTTACCAGAACCTTTGTCCGGGGATGGACCTCGAAGCCCGCCATTTGCGCAATATCCCGGGCCGAACGGCCAACAATACTCGGGTTCAGGGAACACTCCCCTGCCTCCCCCTTGGCGGCCAGGGCTTCCAGTCGGGCCACCTCTTCGGGGTTCAGGAAATAACAACCGTACTCCTGCATCAACGCTATGGTTTCGTCATAAATATCCCGGTCTATGACTACCGATTGCTCGGAGGCGCAAATCAAACCGTGGTCAAAGGTTTTGCTTAAAATCAGGTCGGTAACTGCCCTTTTGAGCCGGGCCGACTTTTCTATGTAGCATGGCACATTACCCGGCCCCACCCCAAGGGCGGGCTTGCCCGTGCTGTAAGCCGCCTGCACCAGGCCGGCACCACCGGTGGCCAGGATCAGGTGCACCCCGGGATGGGCCATCAAATACCTGGTGACTTCAAGGGATGAATGCTCCAACCAGCCGATACAATGCTCCGGCGCCCCTTCCGCCACTGCAGCATCGCGCATAACCCGGGCCGCCGCTGCGCAGCAGCCGGCAGCGCCGGGATGGAAACTGAAAATTACCGGGTTGGCTGTTTTAATGCAGATTAAAGATTTGAACAGCGTGGTGGAAGTGGGGTTGGTCACCGGAATTACGGCGGCAATCACCCCCACCGGTTCAGCTACCTCGGTGTAGTCGTTTTCCTCGTCCACCCGAATTACACCCACGGTCTTCTTATACTTAATGCTGTGGTATACCGATTCGGTGGCGAATATGTTTTTAATCATCTTGTCCTCGTAAACACCCCGGCCGGTTTCCTGCACCGCCAGGCGGGCCAGTTCCATGTGCCTGTCCAGGCCGGCCAGGGCCATGCCCCGCACAATGCCGTCGATTTGCTCCTGGGACAAGGTAGCCATTTCCCGGCGCGCCCCTTCGGCCCTTGCGGCAAGTCCATCTACAACGCGCAGCAAATCACCACCCGGAACCACTTCAATTTGATCGCTCATCCGCCCACCCCCGCAGTTTTCTTTACCTAACCTGAGTATCCCACGAGCGCCGGTGGTTAATGCGGCTTTTAAAATACCTATTCCGCACCCCTAAACGCAAATTACATATCTTAATACTAGTTAAAAACAAGCCAAGGAGGAGAAAAATGAGCAGGCCCAACCTGAACAATCTTACTGTTGGTGACCGGAGATTACTGGCCAGCCTGATTCAGCAATATGCAACACCGGAAATCATAGACCTACACTGGAATGCCGCCCAAGCCGGCGCTCATAGAGACCCGGTCATGTTTCTTACTTTCCACAGGGAATTTATCGGCGGGTTAGAAGTATTTTTATTGGGGCAGAGTTTCCCTATGGCCGCACCACTGCCGGCATGGAACCCGGCTGAGTCAATTCCGGGAGAGTTTAATATTCCCAATTTCGGGCCCCGGCGGTTACGTAATTTAAACCCCAATGTCAGTTTCTCGCCTGATTTTGACCTGGAGAATTTAAACAACTTCAGGACTGTTGCCGAGCTGGGTGAAGCGCTCATGACCAGACACAATCTGGTACACCAAAGAATAGGGGGCATTATGAATGATATGCGAATGGCTCCGCTGGCCCCTATTTTTTGGCCGTTTCACAGCTTCATAGATGATATATATGCTAACTGGCAGACCATCTAGTGAGGGATTTTGCTTTCGGGGTGAACTGGCTACTTCACTGCAACAGCGCAGATAAATCCCCCGTCGGTACGGCCATATTTTACGGCTTCGGCTTCTATGGCCAAAGCCAAATCTTCCCGGGTGTAATCAAAATCCGGCGGCACGAACAGCACGGCCTTACCCTGCACGTTCCGGCCGGGCATGGCTACCAGCAGTTCCTCAAGGGTGTAAAACCGGGCCCGGTTGAATATATTGTCGGGCTCGCGGCGCGATTTTTCATCATAAAGCCGCCACCAGTCGCTGTCGCGGCCAATTAGGCCCACCACCAGCCGGCCGCCGGTTTTCAACACCCGAAAAGCTTCGCGCAAGACAGTGGGTAAGTCGGAGGCAAACTCCAGGGCTGTAACAGATAATACAGCGTCAAAAAACTGGTCATTAAACGGTAGTTGCGATGCATCGGACTCCTGGAACTGAATATCCAGCCCCGCGTGCTTCGCCTTGGTTCTGGCCCGCTCCAGCATGGGCCGCGATATATCTACGCCGGTGACATCAAGCCCCCTGGCGGCCAGATCCAGGGCATATAGACCGGTTCCACATCCAATATCCAGCACTTTCATCCCCGCCCGGGGCTCCAGGTACGAGTAAATAGCTTCCTTTTCAATACGGTCTACCACACGACCGGATGGTGTTTCGTACCAACTGTCGTAACTATCGGCCATATCATCAAATAATTGACTCATTTTTTTTACCCCCTCAGTATGCACATTTTTTAGTATTATCCACCATCATTCTTGAGATAGCAAGAAAGACGCTCTCACGATAAATGAATACAACTTACTGGTTGTAAGCTTTGCCAGGCTTTTGGTGCCAGGTGTTGAAAGTTGAAAGCTGTAAAATACGCAATTCTCAACTATTATCCCTGGCACCTTACCGGTTGTTATTCTAAAAAATTCTGGCCTCTCCCTCGTCCTCGTTATCGTTGTTCACTTGGTGGTGGAAAATGGCCTCCAGGCTTTCATCATCATAGCCACCGGGGCGGATGTTCAGTTGGCTGACCACCTCAGTTACCCCCCGGGCTTTGGCCGCCGTCTTTACGGCTTCACGTTCTTCATCCGCGGTTTCTACGGTGCCCATCAGAAATACCTTGCCGCCCACCGACTTGGCGCCCACATGTCTTAGATTTACTCCGTGGTTGGCGTTTAGTTCCTCCATCACTTCCCAGGTGACATCCTCATCGTCAATAGCCCCGTCGGTGCTGACTGCCAAACCCAAATCGATTTTAGTAACGCCCTGCTGCCCCGCCAGCAATTCCCTGAGCCGGTCTTTCTCAAACAGCGTGTCCACCACACCGCTGACCATTACCACGTCGTCGACAACCTGGGTTTTTAACCCATAACTCTTGAATTCTTTGCTTTCGTCCAGCATTTCCTGCACCTGGCGTTCCAAGACCTTATTCCTTTTATTGTCGGACAATTATAACCCTCCCGGCTATTACTTTTTGCTTATTATGGCCGGGATTACGGAACAGTATAAAACAGGTAACCACTCGGTGACAATTTATTGTTCTAGTCGGTTTGGACAAGGAAATTGGGGCTTTAATGAAGAAGATGTCTGAAAAAGAAGTTTAATGAAGAAAAATCTTGCTGTAACAAGGGTCAGACCTAGCTAAATGGCAAATTTGCATGGTCTGCCCCCAGCTTGGAGGAATTATGGGACAAGCCGAATTATGGTCTATGTTAATGGTCTGGTACGCAGCTTGGCAGGGATATCAATACTTCAACGAAATTAACTTCCTGGTCTTTATTCCGCTGTTTTTTTTACTGCGCTCAATACTGCTCAGAAAAATTAATAATTTTATGAGTTTACGAGCCGGTGAAAACGGCGATAGTGAATTGCGGCCCTTTATAATTTCCTTAGCTAACTGGGTTACGTTTTACGCCATTGCCATATACGCCATCATTTACTTTAGGGACACTATCTGGCTGGGGGAAACTTGGTTTACCATCGGCAGTACCCCGGTTACCACCCTGACATTCCTCATCCCCGCTATCATTATCAGCCTGAGTATTAAGTTTTCCAATCTGTTGTCCAGGTTCTTGCTGCACCGGGTCTATAAAAAATACGAACTGGACCACGGCACCCAGTATACCTTTACCAGGCTGCTGCACTACGTAATCATTGTTGTTTCGATACTGGTAGCTCTGCCGGCTATCGGTTTTAACTTCAGCATCCTCACAGTTTTCGCCGGAGTAGCCGGCATTGGGATTGGTTTTGGCATCGGTAATATCGCCTCCAATTTCATATCCGGTTTGATTATCCTTTTTGAACGACCCATCAAGGTGGGTGACCGGATTAAAATTGGTGAATTGCATTGTGACGTGAAAAACATCTCCATCAGGTCTACAGTGGTTCGTACCCGCAATAATGAGCATATTATCATCCCCAATAGCCAGTTTATTGAGAGCCAGGTAATGAACTGGTCTTATGGTGATCCTATGGTACGGGAGAAAATACTAATTGGTGTAGCTTACGGTTCAGACGTCAGGCTACTGGAACGCTTGCTATTACAAACGGCGTGCGAACATAACGACATCATGGATGATCCTCCGCCACGGGTGGACTTCCTTAATTTTGGTGACTCAGCCTTGGAATTTCGCCTGCTATACTGGATACCCAACCCGGTTTTGCGCACCCGGGTAAAAAGCGCGCTCAATTTCAGAATTAACGAACTGTTGCTAGAGCACGGCGTGGAGATACCCTTCCCCCAGCGGGATTTGCACCTGCGCAGCGTTGACGCAAAGGTAATTAGGGAAATGCACATAGACACTAAGTTACCTAAAGGTTCATGATTACCATTAGAAAGTTTAACTGACCAGTGATTTGTGGTATAATCTGAATAGTGCAACATTTTTCTTGCGGAGGTGGGGTAATAGTGTTTGGTTTTACCGGTCCAGATCTTTTCTGGGGTTTTCTTGGCGGATTTCTAGCCGTATACCTGGTGTACTACATTTTTAGTTTTTTTATGGGCAAATTCACCAAGATGGATCACGATAAAGCATCTAAAGTGTCCCTTGGTATTACCGCATTTTTAGTTTTTGCCGTTTCCGAGCATACCTGGGTTGAGAAACTAGTTTTTTACCCACTTCCCTTAGCCAACATCTTTTATATGGAATATAAGGTTTCCATGCGTAATTGCCCGCATTGCAAAGGCAGAAACAAAAGAAAAGCAGAAACTTGTGTCCACTGCGGTAAAAAAATGGTGGCTGTATAACGAGGCAGTGAAAGATTCTAGATTTGGATCTTGCTTAATGAAGCGAATTTAAAGATGATAATTTGAGGACATTCATAAGTTGGGGACACAATTGTGTGTCCCCTTTCGACTGACTAGTTCGATGACTGTTTGTAAAAATATTGCTGTTTCCAGGTTAATTGACATATTCAGGTGCTTATGTCTATGTTTATTAACTTTTTATTTTTACCAAACAGGACTTTAGGCCGGTGGAATTTACTATTCGCCTCTCACAACTGATAATTGAACAGCGCAAAACGACCACCCGGGTCGTTTAAAACTGGTGTGGCACACCCATTGCGTTACCAGGTAGTAGGATAAAAGAAAGGAGAGGGATATACATGCGGCTCACTCCTAGAAGCGAACTAATGGCGCGGATTCTCAAGCTGCAGCAATTAATAACTGCCGCCGGGTTTGATGGGATCGTTATAGTTCAGAACGCGGATTTATTTTACTTCGCAGGCACCGCCCAACAATCTCACCTGTATGTTCCCGCAAGCGGGAAACCGGTATTAATGGTTAAAAAAAGCCTGGCTCGGGCCAGAGAGGAATCGGCACTGGAAGAAATAATACCGCTTATTAACGCCAAAGAAATCCCCGGCATGCTGGCAGATTACGGCTATCGGGATTTGGGCGTGATAGGGTTCGAGATGGATGTGCTGCCGGCGGCGCTATTTATGCGCTACCAAAAAATATTTGCCCCCGCCAAGCTGACAGACGCCAGCAAATTAATCCGCACGGTCAAAATGGTGAAGTCTGCTTACGAAATAGAAATTATTAAAGACGCAGCCAGGCTCAATTATGCTATGTTTTCAAGGGTTAGGGACTATTTACAACAAGGTATTGCCGAGGTGGAATTCGCGGCCAAGCTGGAGTCGGTTTATCGCCAAAAGGGGCATCAGGGCTATATTAGGGCCCGCGGGTTTAACCAGGAAATTGTTTACGGTCATATTTTGTCCGGCTCAAACCTGGCGGTGCCCAGTTTTCTAGACAGCCCCACCGGCGGGCCGGGGCTCAACCCCTCTTTCCCTCAAGGCGCAGGCTACAAGAGAATTAACGCTAACGAGCCCGTGATGGTGGATTACGTTGGGGTGTACGATGGCTACATGGTGGATCAAACCAGGATTTTCTGCATTGGGCAGCTGCCGGAGAAAATGGTCCGGGCCTACGAGACAATTATAAGCATCCAGGAGACACTGAAGCAAAACGCGGTGCCCGGAGCGCTGTGTGAAGACCTATATACCCGGGCTGTTGATATAGCTTACCAGGCCGGCCTGGGTGACCATTTTATGGGTTATCCTGAAGCCGCACCCTTTGTAGGTCATGGCATTGGAATTGAGTTGGACGAGTGGCCAGTGCTGGCTAAAGGGTTTAAAATTCCCCTGGAAGAAGGCATGGTTCTAGCGCTGGAACCTAAATTCGTATTCCCGGAAGGGGCCGTGGGAATTGAAAATACGTTCGTTGTCCGGAACAACGGGTTGGAAACCATCACCAATTTTGACGAGGGCATTATCTACCTATAGGGGCACCCCTGGCGGGTGCCCCTACAAAAAAGAAACAGGCTGCTTTGCATACGCAAAGCAGCCTGTTCTCCCCCCCCTTTTATTTAACGGCCATTGTTACAGCCTAGCTAAATGCAAGGATGTTGATGATAACCAATGACAGCTTATTTTCTACTTTGTAGTGCTGACGCCGCACCGCTGAGAGCACTGGCGGGAGCAGTCTTGGGCGCTTTGGTAAGCAGGGTGATCAGAGCAGCCAGAACCAACAGCCCGGCTGAGATGAAGTAAGCGTTGTTATAAACGTTATAAGTGTCAGCCATCCAACCGGCCACCAGGGGTCCAATCAGTGAACCGGCACCCCAGGCCGTGAATACCAGCCCGTAGTTCACACCAGCATTCTTCATGCCGAAGAATGAATAGGTGGCCGACGGGAACAGGGACAATAGCGAGCCGTAACAGAAACCGGCAATACAACCACCGATTAAAAGGGTATAACCACTCACATAACTGGAAAACAACAACATATTACCGGCCTGGAGCAGGAACACCAGCAGCATGGTGGTGGCGAATCCCAGGCGGTCAGATAACAAGCCGGCGATAAAACGTCCGCCGGCGTTAAATATGGCCAGCGCTGCCACCATGATATAACCCCAGCTGACCCCGGCCTGGATGGAGGCAATTTTGGCCAGGTGGCCGATAATCATTAAGCCTGCTGAAGCAGTCAAGGCAAACATAATCCAGAGCATCCAAAATTGGGGCGTGGACATCATTTCCATGGGTGAATAATCGTACCCGGAGGAAACAGGCGCCCGTTTAGATTGCACCGCTTTTTTTACTGTCGCCGGGGGCGTATAACCCTTGGGCGGGAAAGAAAGGAACTGGGATAGAACCAAAATTACGACTATGAATATTAAACCTTCGACAAAGAACGCGTATTTTACGTCCCAGATACCGATAAATGCCTTGGTCATGGGTGATATATATAAGGCCGCCAAACCAAACCCCGCTACCACAAACCCGGCTATCTGGCCTCTTTTTTCCGGCGGGAACCAGCGCACTGCCGCCGGCGTGGGAGCTGAGTAACCCAGGCCCAAGCCAATACCGGTAATGATACCGAAACCAACCACTGCCATCACCAACGACTCAGTTACACCGGCAATAATCAGCCCGGCGCCGCAGAAAACACCGCCCAGCGATGCAATCCACCTGGGCCCGTACTTATCCACCAGTTTCCCGGCGGGCACCATAATTAACGCAAATACTACACAGGCAACAGTATAAGGCAAAGCCGCTTCGGTTTTGCTCCACCCAAGCTGATCCACCAGTGCAGCCGCAAACACGCTCCAGGCGTAAAGCACGCCCAGACCCAGGTTTACTCCCATTCCGCTAAATGTAACCGTCCAAGCCCTGGATGTGAAAATCGATGAGTCATCTTTTCTCATCTTGTCCCCCCCAAATCTTTCCTTAATGTGTTCCACCACGCATTCATCTTCCAATGCGGCTGTATCTCCTAACACAAACCCTTCCGCTATATCTCTTAGGAGTTGGCGCATTATTTTGCCGCTACGGGTTTTGGGCAGCACAGCGTAATTTTTCCACGATGCCCCAATAGCGGTTCCTTTCCGGCCAATCCGGACTGCCCTCATACATACTTTCTACTTCGTTAATTAAATGATGATACCGATAATCACGCCCTTCCCTGAATTCAACTTCTGTTCCCGTGCGCCTGACTACTAGTACACTTTCTACGCCGGGGCATTTTTGCAACACTGTATCACAGAATCAACGGTATAATGTCGCCCCGACGCCAACCACCGTCGGCCGTGACCACCAACCTGGCACCGCAGTCGTTAATCATTGGTTTAACAGCCCTCTAACACTAAAAACCTGTAACAAACATTTACATGCCTTTTGTGTCAAATAAAAAAACGCTGTTTCAATATTTATATCCTATGTCCATTAGATAGTCAAGAAGATTCTAAAAATTGTGATTATATTGAATAATTACGCATCTTAGTTAATTTGACAGTTTTAGAGATTAAACCAGAGATAAATCAACATAAATGAGTTTGTTTTTAATTTAGTACACTATGTAAATATACCTAAAAACAGTCAAAAAGCCTAGTGAAAAATATTGGCATCTTGAAAAAGTAACGAAAAAAAGAGGGTAAGCACCCTCTTTTTATAACCGCGTTTTATTTATGCTTGCATATTAAGACTACCAAACCCCACATAAAACTAATTTTCGCAACAACACTACCTAATCCCACTTATCGGGATCGCTTACCGGCAGGCCCAGTTCCCTGGACTTTAATACCCAGCGCATTAGTTTACCGCTCCTTGTTCTGGGCAATTGGTCGCAAACCTCAATTTCATCCGGTACCAAATGATAAGCCAGCCTGGTCTTAATAAAGTGCCTGATTTCCAGGCATAGTTCTTCAGACCAAATGTATTGACGCTCCAGCACCAGGAAGGCCTTAATTATTTCGCCGCGCATGGAATCCGGTTTGCCGATCACTCCGGCTTCCGCCACCGCCGGGTGTTCAACCAGCTTGCTTTCTATTTCAAAGGGGCCGACCCGCTCCCCGCCGGTTTTAATCATATCGTCTGCCCGGCCCTGGAACCAGAAATATCCGTCCCGATCCCGGTACGCCAAGTCACCGGTCAAATACCAGGGCGGCTGGCGAAAATAGCTGTTGTATTTGTCCCTGTCTTTCCAGATATCCCGCATCATGGCCGGCCACCCGGTCCTGATGGCCAGTTGGCCCATTTCCAGCGGCGGTAATTCATCTCCCTTTTCGCCCACTACGGCGGCATAAACACCGGGCACCGGTTTACCCATGGAACCCGGTTTTAAAGACAGGCAAGGGAAATTGGCAATCATTTGCCCGCCAGTTTCAGTCATCCACCAACTGTCATGCACCGGGCGGTTAAAAACATTCTGACTCCACCGGCTAACAATGGGATTCAGCGGCTCGCCCACGCTGAAAATATAACGCAGCGCATTAAACGTACGCTTTCTGGCCGCGGCTAAGCCGCCGGCCATCAACATCCTCAAGTAAGTGGGCGTTGTATACCATACTGCCACTCTGTTTCGCTCCAGCACATCGTACCACTGCCTGGCGTTAAACGGCCCGGAATATATAAGTGTGGTCACGCCGTTTAGAAGCGGGGCCCATACCCCGTAAGAAATTGCGGTGACCCAGCCCGGGTCGGCGTTACACCAGTAAACATCCTTTTCTTTCATATCAAGCACCCAACGTCCGGTCTGGTAATACTGCAGTGCTCCCTCATGCACGTGCACCACACCCTTGGGAGCGCCAGTGGAGCCCGATGTATAAAGAAGCAGCATCGGATCTTCCCGCTGCATCCATTCAGTGGCCGGTTGGGCACTGGAATTATTAATTACGGTCTGCCAGTCGTCATCACCTTCCCCATCCACCACGATTAACCGGCGGATGAAAGCCATATTATTGTGGTTTATTCGCATCTTCAGCGTGGCGGTGGTAACTACCGCAGCAGGCTCGCTGTCCAGCAGGAATTCCTGCACCGCATCATCCATAAACTTGCTGTGCAGTGGCACGGCAATGGCGCCTGCCTTCACCACACCCAGCAGGCTAATCTGAAACTCGGGTCCGGACGGCAGAAACAGTACCACCCGTTCCCCTCTGCGCACACCCAGTTTTTTTAACCCGTTGGCAAACCTGTTAGTCAGATCGCTTAAATCATTAAAAGTATATATTTTTTTACTGCTGCCATCATCGCACAATAGGGCCGTCCGCTCGCCTTTACCTGCCCCGACATGGCGGTCAACACAGGTATACGCAATATTTACAGGCTCGCCCCTCACCCAGTCCAACTCTTTCTCTGTTTGTCCCCAGGTAAAAGTGTGGTAAGCCTGGTCATAATCGGCAAGGTTAAATGGTTCCTGCGGTGGTTGTTTTCTTGATGAGCCCGTGTTCATTTACCTGCCGCCCCCCCCTTGTAAACTCGAATTGTTAAGTATTTCCGGATCATAACCCAGTTGCATGGAAACAGATGTACACGTTTCCTTTAACACCGTAACCAGTCTTGAGATCCTCTCCAGAGTAAGCCTGGAGCCCGGACCTAAAATGCTCAAGGCGGCAATGGCCAGCCCGTTATGGTTATAGACCGGTGCAGCAATGCTCCTTACTCCTTCCACCAGTTCGTCGGCACTGATGGCAAACCCCTGCTGGCGAACCTTTTCCAGGTGGGAAAGCATTTGGTTGATATCCGTTATCGTGTTGACGGTGTTCTGCGGCATGCCGTTTCTTTCTAGCACACCAATGGCGTTTTCGTTAGCCAGTGCGGCCAGCAGCACCTTACCATCGGCAGTACAGTGCACCTGACTGCGCAAACCAAGGTTGACGGTAATGGCCTCCGGAGAATGCTCCCTTTCCAATGCCAGAACCTCGTCACCGTCTAGAACCGCCAGTTGCACTGTTTCTCTCGATATCTCTACCAGTTCATGCATATACGGAATAGCTACTTTGCGAAAATCAAGGCTGTCCAGCACCTTCATGCCCAAATAGACCATTTTCATCCCTAACCTGTAGCGTTCGGTACCTGGATCCTGTTCGGCAAACCCGTAGGCCTGCAGGGTGGTAAGAAACCTGTGCACCGTGCTTTTATGCAGGCTCAGCAACTGCCCCAGTTCCGTGCAGCCGTAGCCGTCGGGCTTTTGTCCCAAGGTTTCTAGAATTGCCAGCGCCCGTTCCACTGAGTGAACCGGTTTTTCCAGGGAACGTTCAACCATTAAATAGCCTCCTTTGATGACCAAACATAGATGTCGCATTTTAAACTAACTATTCTGATAATTCAACTTATTAATCATAACCGCTGAACGCTTGTGAAGGCAAAGAATATGCCCCCAACCGTCTTTTTTAATGGTTGAAACGCGGTTTTATTCCGTCGCGCGGCCCGGTTCGTCTTCAATGACGCCATACATAAAAAGCCCGATTAGCTGCTTAACCGCGCCTTCAAAAGTCATTTCATTGTTTAATATAAACTCGGGATTGATTACCGCCTGTACTGAAGCCGAAAGGGCCGCCGCCAGGATTCGGGGGTCGGTTTCCCGCAGGCCCTGGTTATTTTTAGTGACCAGCAATTTGACAAAATTCTGTTGGATCTTTTCCGCCCGAAAACGTTCCACCTTGGCCCACAACTCCGGGTAATAGCGTCTGAGATCATCCAGCACCTGCATATTATTCAGAAGAATTCCGTGTTGGGTAATAAAGCTGATGATGCCGGTAAGTACTTCGGCCGGCTTTTGACCGGAATTAATAATCTGTTCCAGTTGGCCCGCCATGTAGTTCATAAACCTGTCTAGCAGGGCTTCCACTATCTGATCCTTGCTGCTAAAGTGACGATAAATTGTCCTTTTGCTTACCCCCGCATGGGCAGCCAGTTCATCTACGGTCACCCGGTAAAAACCCCTGGTGCGGGAAAGTTCCGCCAAGGCCGTAATTATTTGTTCCCGCTTATTCAAAACTTACACCACCTTGCTTAACCGCTTATTAAACAATCTTTTTCTTAAACTTTAGTATACTCAGCGTCAACAGTACCACCGAAAACATTAGCAGCGAAGTGACCTGCCCCACCAGGTATGGGAAGCCAATCCCTTTTAACACTATGCCCCTGATTATATCCAAGTAATAGGTCAGGGGAATCAGCGTGCTTAAATAATAAATGAACTGCGGCATGGCGTCCCGGGGAAACATGAAACCGGAAAGCAGTATACTGGGCAGCATGAAAAAGAATGACATCTGGAAAGCTTGCATCTGGGTCTTGGCAATATTAGAAATTAAGATGCCCAGGCCCAGCGAGGCGGTGATGAAAAATAGGGTCAACACGTATAATTCCAGCAAGCTCCCTCGAATGGGCACGTGGAAAACAATTACCCCCACCAGCAGTGCCACTGTGATTTGCAGATAACCCAGGACTATATAAGGAAGGATTTTACCGATCATCAGTTCATAGGCTCTAACCGGCGTAACGATTAACTGTTCCAGGGTACCCCTTTCACGCTCCCGCACGATGCCCATGGAAGTCATAATCACCATAGTCATGGTGACAATAACCCCTAAAATAGCGGGCACCATGTAATAGGCGGTGATGCCGTCCGGGTTGTACCAGGGCCGCACCCTGATGTCATATGGAGGCCCGCCGATGGCTTTTCTTTGGGCCAATATCTCCTGGGATTTGATTAAACCAATGGAGTTGGCTATGGCTATGGCCTGGTTGGCTACCATGTTATCGCTGGCGTCCACGATTACCTGCACCTGGGCGGGAGTGCCCCGCTTGACGCTGCGATCGAAGTCAGGCGGGAAAATGATGCCCACCTTGGCTTTACCACTGTCAATGGCTCCGTTGACTTCGTCGTAACTTGCCGCTGTCGAGGCGATGTCAAAGTACCCCGAAGCGCCGAAGGAATTCAGCAAATCCCGGCTTTCGGGGGAAAGCGACTGGTCGAACACCACGGTGGGTATATGCTTGACCTCAGTCTGAATGGCATAACCAAAAAGCAGCAATTGCACCAGCGGAAGCATGAAAATCAACCCCAGGGTCATCCGATCCCTGCGCATCTGCAGAAATTCCTTGTATAGAATAGCCAATATCCTGCTCATTAACCCACATCCTCTTAAGCAAACTTCCAACCTCTAACTTCTAACTTCATAAGTTGGGGACATTCCCCGAAAGGGGTGTGTCCCCTTTCAGCTTGGCCAGGGCGATAAAGACGTCTTCCAGCGAGGGCGTAATGGACCGTGGTTCACTCCCGGTAGACTCCTGCAGCACCGGCCGGTGGGACTCGTTTGCCAGCAGCACGTGCAGCAATGGTCCGTGCACGGTGCATTCTTTTACATAGGGTAGATTCTCGATTTCGTCCAGCCTATTCATTGCGTCGGGTAGTTCCAGTTCCACCAGATGCCCGTCGATTACGTTTTTCTTCAAATTATCCGGAGTATTCACTGTCATTAACCGCCCGACAGAAATAAAAGCAATTTTATCGCAGTATTCGGCTTCATCCATAAAATGGGTGGTCACCATCACCGTGGTTCCGGCAGCGGCCATCCGCTGAATAATTTTAAAAAACATCCGTCGACTGATCGGGCTGACTCCACTGGTGGGTTCATCCAGGAACACAATGGCGGGTCTGGATATTATGGCACAGCCCAGGGCCAGCCTCTGCTTCCAACCGCCGCTAAGGTTGGCGGTTAATTCTTCTTCACGACCGCTAAGCCCGGCCATGACCACCATTTCCCGTACCCGGCCTTTTAACTCCCGGCGCGGTACACTGTACAGGCCGGCATAAAAATTTAAGTTTTCTTCCACAGTAAGATCCTCATAAAGACTGAACTTCTGGGACATATAACCGATCCTCTTTTTGATCTCTTCGGTTTCGCGAACTAGGTCGTATCCCAGTACGCTGCCCGAGCCGGAAGTAGGTTCCAGGATACCACACAGCATCCGGATGGCAGTGGACTTGCCGGCGCCGTTGGGCCCTATAAATCCGTATATTTCCCCGGGCTTAATATTCAGGTTCAAACGATCCACAGCGGTAAAACTGCCGAAGGTCCTGGTCAGTTCACTTGTAGTTACCGCGTATTCCATCAAACCACCTCGTTGCTACCTGGAATTTCTTTAAACGTTGGTTGTAGTGGGCGCGGCGCTCCGGTGATATCGCTACGCTCTCTCTTGCAATTCTTATTGTTGTGATTGGAGCAGGTTATTGTTACCGCATGGCATAAACTGCTTAACCGTTTGGCAACGCCCTAAGCAGCCATGAATTCGGGGCTATGACGGGCTAATCAACGCACCCAGGTGCACCGTTCGCTCCGAATATCACCAGATCGCCGCGAGAGCTGGTTTTTCACCTCTTGCGGGTGCCCGAATTAATAATTGTATGGGTATGCGTAAACCAGGCACCCGCAAGGGGTGCCCCTACGATTCATAACTCTCTGGTTCAGCCAGGGAAATGAAGACCTCTTCCATGGATGGGGATATTTCCCGAATGCTGACAACAGGAACGTTTTTTTCGGCCAGGCGGCGCTCGATAGCTTGCCGGGCCACCGCGATGTCATCCACCACCACCCGGTACTTGTCACCGTAGAAAGAGTAATCCAGGGTTTCGGCCAGGCCGCTGAACATTTCCGGATCCCGGGTGTCCACCCGGACTTCCAATACCTGGTACCGGAAGCTCTTTTTCAGGTTGGCCGGTGAGTCCACCGCCGTTACCCGACCCCGATCCATAAAAGACACCACTGTACATAAATCGGCCTCGTCCATATAGGGAGTTGAAACCAATATGGTCATACCTTCCCGGTTCAAACGGTACAAGATCTTCCAGAATTCCTTGCGTGATTCAGGATCCACACCGTAAGTCGGCTCGTCCAACACCAGCAGGGCGGGCCTGGTTACCAGGGAGCAGGTCAGGGCCAGTTTTTGTTTCATCCCCCCGGAGAGGTTATCGGCAAACCGGCTCTTAAACATGATTAGTCCGGTCAGTTCCAAAATTTCATCAGCCCGATGGGCAATGGTTTTCCTGTCCAGCCCGTACATGGAACCAAAAAAATTAATATTCTCCATCACCGTGAGGTCTCCGTACAGACTGAACCGTTGAGGCATGTAGCCCAGGTGTTCCCGAGCCTGCTCCAGTTTACCCGGCGTTTCCCCCATTAACCTGACTTCCCCGTTATCGGGCACCGCCAGCCCGCAAACCATGCGCATCAGAGTGGTCTTGCCAGCCCCGTCGGGGCCTACCAGCCCAAAAATATCCTGTTTTTTGACGTTAATGCTCACTTCGTCAACTGCCTTGACGGCACCAAAAGATTTACTAAGTCCTGTAACGTTAATCATGGTTTAGTCCCGAATACCACGTCCGCAGGCATACCGGGCTTGAGCACCCCGTCGGTGTCCTGTACCCTAATTTTGACCCCAAAAACAATATTGGCCCGTTCTTGTTTGGTCTGGATTGTCTTGGGTGTGAATTCTCCTTTAGAGGCAATCTCCTCAATAATCCCGGTAAAAACCTCGTCACCGCCGCTTACGGTAAAGGTAACCTGCTGACCCAGCTTGACGTGCGGTAAGTCGTCGGTGGGGATATACACCCTAATCCACATATCGGATAAGTCGGCAATGGTCACCACCGGCGTACCGGGGTTAACATATTCACCCACTTCATAGTTCCTGGACAGTACCTTGCCGTCGATAGGGGCAATTACTTTCAGATCCTCCAGCACTGCTTCAGTCGCCTTTAAAACAGCCTTGCTGCGCTCAACCTCAACCCGGGCAGCGTTAACCTGCTGGGGCCGACTGCCCGATTCTAAAAGGCTCAGCCTGACCCCGGCGGCTTCGAGCTGGTTGGCGGTAAGTTTTTGCCTGTTGGCTGCGTTTTCGTACTCCGATTGGGGTATGGCCCCGGCTTCATATAGGGTCTGCAGTCGCTTAAAATCGGTGGAGGCCTGTTCATAATGCACCTTGGCCGTGTCTAGAGTCAAAGCGGCCTCATCTATTTCCTGGCCCCGGGCTCCGGACTGCAGGTCAGCCAGGGCAGCTTCGGCTTTTAAAACAGTCAGGGCGTCCCGCTCCCGCTGCGCTACCAGTTCGTTGCGGGAAAGCTCGGCCACCAATTGCCCCCGGGACACCGTATCACCGGCTTTAACGGCCACGGTTTTAATGGCCCCTTGAATTTTTGCACTCAGGTCAACAGTGGTAGTTTCTATGGTACCGGTGGCCTCAATGGAGCCAGAGTCCCGGTTCCGGTAATTATGGTAACCCCAATACCCCCCGGCGGACAGCAGCACAACCACCAACACCAAAGCAATACGTTTTTTTTTGTCCATGTATTCCCTCCGCCCCAAATAGTTAGTTAGTAAACTTTTTATTTGGAAAAAACCAGGTAAACTAAAGCACCTAATCTAGTTTACCTGGTGACATAATAGCACTACCAGACACTGTTGACAATACCCTTAATTGCATGCCTGTATGTTTCTTTTAACCCCAGGCAATACTGCTGTAATAAAGAAGACTTGGTTCAGGTGGGGTTTTGACCCATACGTTGGGGACATTCCTGGCCCCAGAGAAATACCGAAACTTCAGCAGGTGTGTCCCCTTTCCTTATGCAGGAGGGGTCTTACAGGCTGTGCGAAGGTAAATTGGGATTGAAACGGGGGCGTAATACCAATGAACAGAGAGTCATTTGATTTAAGCTGCGTGGAAGAGAACATTTGCTGGGACGTTAATTTGGAACGTGAATTTATGAGGCCCAGGCGAACTGGGTACTCTTTTGTCATCGACCTGTGCGACGGGATTCCCCGGTTGGCTCTGTACCGGATGAAAATAAACCACAGCACCAGCACCACCCTAAACAGGCAACCACCCCGGGGATTACTGGTAAAGGCAATTACCAACCGAAACGGTAGTATGAGTGCTGACAATATATATCCCATAGATGACGAAGTACGTAAATGGATTGAACAAAATCTGTTAAATACCAAGTCTTAAGCAAGTTTTTTAAGCAGCCCTAGTTGGGTGCCGTTGAATAAAGATAAAAACATTCAGAGATAATAATTTGAAAATCATGATGGGGGTATTTTATGTTTAAACATGATAAGAATCTGTTGGAGATGGTTCGGGTGGAGCGCCCTAACCCGCAATATGCAGCTATGTTACAAGAGCAGTTGGGTGGGCCGCAGGGAGAATTGAAAGCCGCCTTACAGTACATTTCCCAAAGTTTTCGTATAAAAGACCCGGAAATTAAAGACTTGTTCATGGATATCGGCTCTGAAGAACTGAGCCACATGGAAATGGTCGCTACTGCAGTAAACCTGTTAAACGGCCATGATATTGACATGCAGGGTACCCAGCCGGCCGGCAATATCGAAGCCAACGTACTTACCGGCCTGTCCCCTTTTTTGACCAATGGTTCCGGGTTTCCTTTTACAGCTGCCTACGTCAATGTGACCGGTGATTTACCGGCAGACATCCTCTCAAACATCGCTGCCGAACAAAGAGCCAAGGTAGTATATGAGTACTTACACCGCCAGATTGCAGATCAACACGTCAGGCAAATGATCGATTTCTTGTTAAACCGGGAGGAAGCCCACAATACGCTTTTCCGGGAAGCTTTCCAAAAAATCCAGGATACCGGTTCAAACCGTGACTGGGGCGTGGATGAAGACGCCCGCCTTTATTTTGATTTATCCAAGGGCGGCAACTACTTTAATATTGGCAAACCGCAACCACCAAGCTTTCAGAACCCTGATCTAACACAATAAAAAACACCCATTTAAATCGCAAATCAGCATACCCGCAAGGTTTGATATGCTCCCCCTGTGGTAGACAGTTTGAAAAACAAAAACTGTCTACCACGAGGAGGAGCTTTTTTTATGGGTCGCAAAGGCAAAATATCAGGATCAGAAAAGATTGCAACGATTGAAAAATATCTCCGTGGAGAAGATTCAT
>Ga0209347_1000694_pt1 | contig 74058 bp, 65 predicted proteins | sample AutmiccommuBRH23_FD_187382 | JGI IMG/M metagenome (GOLD analysis project Ga0209347, IMG submission 187382) | Deep subsurface microbial communities from Mt. Terri, Switzerland - Autotrophic microbial communities BRH/23 (SPAdes) (version 2) | ecosystem: Environmental > Aquatic > Deep subsurface >... | reverse complement strand
CGCCGAACACACCCTCAACGAAATCCGCGACTACCACCCCAAGAAACGACAAGAGGCCCCTCCCAAAGGAGGAGCCCCTGTCAACAATGCCCCGAGACACCTGTAAACGATGTCCCGACACATCACATGGCGGTGCCGGTGGGATTTGAACCCACGGTGGACTCTCACCCACACACGCTTTCGAGGCGTGCTCCTTAGGCCGCTCGGACACGGCACCGCGGACAAGGATACCGGGCGGACGGGTGCCCACCAAACCGGGGCGCTCGCTGTCTCAAGGCGCGGTTGCCGAAGGGTGGCGCTGGCTACCGGCGGTCGGAGAAGAACGCGGTCAAGAGGGCGGCGGCGGAGTCCGCGGCGATGCCGGGGACCACCTCGACCTGTGCCGCAAGGCGGGCATCACGAACCACATCCCATTGACTGCCGGCAGCCCCCGCCTTGGGGTCCCAGGCGCCGATCACCAGCCGGGGGATGCGGGCTGCGAGGATTGCGCCCGCGCACATGAGGCACGGCTCGAGCGTGACCACCAGCGTGTGGCCCTCGAGGTGCCACGTCCCGGCCTCGGACGCGGCCTCCCGCAGCGCCAGAACTTCGGCGTGTGCCGTAGGGTCTGCGTCGACCTCACGGCGGTTGTGCCCACGGCCGACGATGATGCCCGAAGGGTCGATGACGACCGCGCCGACGGGAACGTCGTCGTGCTCCAAGGCTCGCCGGGCCTCGGCGAGCGCCTCTCGCATTGCCGCGGCATCGTCCATGGGCGCCACGCTAGCCCACTTGGCGCTCACGATGACTGCTGGGGGGCCCGCGGTAGCGGTACCGTGATGCCCATGGATCTTCACGTCGCGAATCACCCGCTCATCGACCACAAGGTCACCGTGCTGCGGGACCAGACCACTCCGTCACCGACGTTTCGCCGGTTGGTCGACGAACTCGTGACCCTGCTCGCGTATGAGGCCACGCGCCACGTTCGCGTCGAGCAGCGCGCCGTCGTCACTCCTCTGACCACCACCACAGGCACCCGCATCGCGGACCCTGCGCCGCTCATCGTCCCGATTCTGCGGGCGGGGCTAGGAATGCTGGACGGAATGACGCGGTTGTTGCCCAGCGCCGAAGTGGGATTCCTGGGGCTCAAGCGCGACGAGGAGACCCTCGAGGCCGTCACGTACGCCAACCGGCTGCCCGAGGACCTCACGGGACGCCAGGTGTTCATTCTTGACCCGATGCTCGCCACTGGGGGCTCGCTCATCGCGGCGATTGACTATGTGCTCGATCGCGGCGCCACCGACGTGACGTGCGTGTGCCTCCTGGCCGCGCCCGAGGGTATCGATCACGTGCGAGCGCATGTGGGCGACCGCGACGGCGTGAATATCGTGGTGGCGTGCGTCGACGAGAAGCTCAACGAGGTCGGGTACATCGTGCCCGGACTTGGCGACGCGGGCGACCGGCTCTACGGCGTGGTGTAGAGGCGGCCTGCTAGCCCGTCTTGCACTCCGACACATAGGAGTCGTTGACGCGTTGCTGCGCGGAGGGCTGCTCCGTCACGAGAGCGTTCGCCTCATCGTTGGACTCGAGCGCCGTGGTCTGGTCGATCATGCTGCCGTACGAGGTTGCCGTCTCTGCGATCTGGCCCAGACCCGTCACATACAGCGTCCAGTAACCCGACAGAGTCTCGAGGTCGGGCACAGTGCCGGCTGGGGCGAATGCGGCCGCGTCGTTCAAGGTGGCGGCGTAGTCAGTGGCGGTGGAGACGGTCTCTATGCCTGCGGCGTGCAGGCCGTCAAGCGCGCCTTCGGTGGATCCCGCGCTCATGGCGTCCACCGTGGTGAACAGGGCATCGAGAGCCGTGACCGCAGGCGGTGCGGCTGCCGCGGCCGCGGCCATGGCGTCGCAGAAGTTTTGGGCGGATTCTGGCGCCGCCGACGGGTCGGTGGTGCCGGTAGACGCGCACGCGGACAGGAGCAGAGCCGAGGTGGCGGCGAGGGCCAGGACGTTTTTCACGGGACAAGTGTGACCTGTGAGGGCGCTGGTGGCAAAACTGGCGTCGTCACTGTGTGGTGTCAGACCCCGCTGACACACTAGAGACGTGGTTCTCCACCGCAGCCACACAGTTTTGAACAGGGTGGGACTGCAAGAGTGGAAGACACGCCGCGTTGTCCACAGCTTATGCACAGGTCCCTGGGGATGACCACTACATCTAGGGTTATTTGTGTCCCGACACCCCTACATCTTGTATTTTTCTGTTATTGTCGGACCCAGCGCTCGGGCCGGTCGTGGGTGGCCACGACCCCCATGACCAGCCCGCGCGAATGCTCGCACAGCGTGTTTTACCCGACGACACATCGTCGGCATAGCAATCGGGCCCTGTGGCCTTCCGTCCCCGAAGGAGCATCGTGACGATCACTGAGAACACGGCAACTGACGTCAACGGCGACGTCGCTTCCGCAGCTGCCGAAGTCAACCCGAGCCGCTCGGGTATCCACGTCACCAAGCGCGACGGCACACGCGAGCCGTACAACGCGGATCGGATCAACAAGGCGATCGAGCGGGCCGCCTCCGGTCTTCCCGACCAGATCTCCATCACCACTCAGGTGGCCTCCGAACTGGCGATCACACTGTTCGACGGCATCACCACCGAGCAGTTGGACGAGGCCGCGATCGGCGTGGCCGTCCAAAACGTCAAGGACGACCCCGACTTCGACATCGTCGCCTCCCGCTTGCTGCGCAAGGTGATCTACAAGCGCGTGCTCGGCGGTTTCGACACCGACCTGGAGCTGGCGCTGCTTCACCAGGCGCGCTTCCCCGGCTACATTCGCGACGCGGTCGAGGAGGGCCTGCTCGACACGCGCCTCGAGTCGCTCTTTGATCTCGACGCACTCGCGGCGGCCATCGACCCACGTCGCGATGACCTGATGCGGTACATCGGCACTGTCACGATGCGCAACCGCTACATGATTACCGACCGTCACGGCAAGGCGCTTGAGGTGCCGCAGTACTTCTGGATGCGCGTGTCGATGGGACTGTCACTCAACGAGGCCAACCCCACCGAGATGGCGCTCAAGTTCTACGAGAAGATCTCGCGCCTCGAGTACCTGCCCGCCGGCTCGACGCTCGTGAACGCGGGAACGTCATACCCGCAACTGTCCAACTGCTTCGTGATGCAGATGGAAGACGACATGGACCACATCGCCAAGACCGTCGGCGACGTCATGTGGCTCACCAAGGGCACGGGCGGCATCGGCCTCTCGGTGACCAAGCTGCGCTCCGAGGGCAGCCCCATCAAGTCGAACAACACCACGTCGACCGGGCCCATCCCGTTCATGCACACGATCGACTCCACGCTGCGCGCCGTGTCGCGCGGTGGCAAGAAGTTCGGCGCCCTGTGCTTCTACATGGAGAACTGGCACCTCGACTTCCCGCAGTTCCTCGACCTGCGCCAGAACTCCGGAGACCCCTACCGCCGCACGCGTACGGCGAACACGGCCGTATGGATCTCCGATGAGTTCATGAAGCGCGTGGCAGCGAACGAAGACTGGTACCTCTTCGACCCCGCCGACGCCCCCGACTTGGTCGAACTCGTCGGGTCGGCATTCTCGCGCCGCTACAAGGAGTTGGTGGCGCTTGCGGAGGCGGGCAAGATCCGCAGGTTCAGGAAGATGCGAGCCCGCGAGCAGTACAAGGCGATCCTCATCTCGCTGCAGGCGTCGTCGCACCCGTGGCTCACGTGGAAGGACACGATCAACAACCGTGCCCTCAACACCAACACGGGCGCCATCCACCTGTCGAACCTCTGCACGGAGATCTGCCTGCCGCAGGACCGCGAGAACATCGCGGTCTGCAACCTCGCGTCGATCAACCTCTCCGCGCATTTCATCGAGGGCAAGATCGACTGGGAGCGCATGGAGACCTCGGTGCGCCTGTCGGTGCGCCAACTCGACAACCTCGTTGACATCACGCTCTCCTCCGTCCCCGAGTCGGATCATGCGAACAAGGAGAACCGCGCGATCGGTCTGGGCGTCATGGGCTTCACCGACGTGACCGAGAAGATGGGCCTCGCATACGAGTCCGAAGAGTCGTACGACCTCATTGACCAGATCGTCGAGTTCGTGTCCTATCACGCGATCGACGAGTCGGCCGACCTTGCGCGTGAGCGCGGCTCGTATGCGAACTTCGAGGGCTCCGGTTGGTCCAAGGGCCTCGTGCCCTTCGACACCATCGCGATCGCCGAGGCGGACCGTGAAGTGCCGATCGCCGTCAACCGCACCATGCGCCAGGACTGGGAAACCCTGCGCGCGAAGGTCGCGGGCGGCATGCGCAATGCGACACTCATGGCCGTCGCGCCGACGGCTTCGATCGGCCTCGTCGCAGGCACCACGCCGGGCTTTGACCCGCAGTTCTCGCAGATCTTCTCCCGCGCGACGTCGTCGGGCAAGTTCCTCGAGGTCAACCGCAACCTGGTGAAGGACCTGCAGGATCTAGGCATGTGGGAAGACGTCAAGGACGAACTCCTCGCCACGCAGGGCGACCTGTCGCGGATCGAGGGCATCCCCGAGCACCTGCAGGAGGTCTACAAGACCTCGTTCCAGCTCAGCCCGTACGCCTTCATCGAGGTGGCGGCGCGTGCCCAGAAGTGGATCGACCAGGCCATCAGCCGAAACATCTACCTCGAGGACCGCGACGTCGAGAACATGATGGACCTGTACGCGGCCGCTTGGGAACGCGGCGTGAAGACCACGTACTACCTGCACATGAAGCCGCGTCACACGGCCGAGCAGTCCACCGTGCGCGTCAACAAGACCGAGAAGATCAACTCGACCGGCTCGGCCAACGGCCAGGGCAAGGGCTCTTCCGGTCCCGCCAAGAAGGGCTTCGGCGGCTTCGGTGGCGCCAAGAAGGGCTTCGGCGCCGCGACCGCATCGGCCAACGCTCCCGTCGCCGACGCGGTGGTGCAGCAGGCGGTCGAAGCGGCCCCTGCCGTGCAGGCTCCCGCAGCGGCTCCTCCCAGGCGCGGATTCGGCGGGGTGGCCACGCCAGCCGCTCCCCCAACTGAGGCTGTCTCCGAGCCCACGCACCGGACGGGCGGCATCTCGATCGCGCCCGCTGCGGTGATGTCGCAATTGGCCTCCGTGGCCTTCGCTCCGGCGCCCGAGCGGAAGCCAGTTGTTCCGCCCTCGGGGCTTCCCGCGATCGTCGAGCCCGCCGTTGTGGAAACGGCAGTCGTCGAAACGGCGGTGGTCGAAACGGCACCGTGGGGCGGGGCCGGCCAGTTCGACTCGTACCAAGCGCCCGAGGGCGCGACCGTGCTCGAGGTGGTGGAAACTGTGTACTCCGCCGATGGCGACATGGAGATGATCGACGGCGTCGCATGCCCCGTCGACCCGATGGAGCGACTCCAGTGCGAGTCCTGCCAGTAGCCGCCCGCCACCCCCTTCAAAGCCTGACAATCGACAAGGAGTAACACCATGGGCATCCTCGGTACCGGAATCCAAGACGGACTTCTGCTCAAGCCGGTCAAGTACCAGTGGGCCATGGACCTGTACGACCAGGCCGTCGCCAACACGTGGTTCCCCAACGAGATCCAGCTGGGGGAAGACCTGGCCGACTTCAAGAAGATGACGGACGAAGAGAAGCACGCCGTCACCTACCTGATGTCGTACTTCAACCCGAACGAGTTGCTCGTCAACAAGGCGCTTGCGTTCGGCGTGTACCCGTACATCAACGCCCCCGAATGCCACCTGTACCTGGCTAAGCAGATGTGGGAGGAGGCCAACCACTGCATGTCGTTCGAGTACGTCCTTGAGACGTTCCCGATCGACCGCGAGGCCGCCTACGACTCCCACGTCACGGTGCCGTCGATGAGGGTCAAGGAGGAGTTCGAGGTCAAGTTCATCAAACGGATGACGGAAGAGACCCTCGACATCAAGACCACCGAAGGCAAAAAGGACTTCATCCGCAACCTGATCTCCTACAACATCATCCTTGAGGGGATCTGGTTCTACTCGGGGTTCATGGTCGCGCTGAGTTTCCGCCAGCGGAACCTGCTGCGCAACTTCGGTTCGCTCATGGACTGGGTCATCAGGGACGAGTCGCTGCACCTGCAGTTCGGCATCAACCTGATCCTCACGGTGCTGGAGGAGAACGAGGACCTGCAGGACGCTGAGTTCGCCGATGAGATCCGCAACATGATCCTGGGCGCCGTCGAGATGGAGGAGGCCTACAACCGCGACCTGCTCCCCAAGGGAATCCTTGGTCTCAACGCCGACTACGTGAACCAGTACGTCAAGTACCTTGCTGATCGTCGACTCGAGGAGCTCGGCTTCGAGGCCCACTACAACGTGTCGAACCCCGCCAAGTGGATGGCGACGGCCAACGACACGCTGCAACTCGTGAACTTCTTCGAGGCCACCAACACCTCCTACGAGGTGAATGGGCAGACGGCCAAGAAGTAGGGGGGTGCGACGACGCGCGGCTTTCCTTTCGTCGGGCGATCAGGCTTGATCCCTCGGAAAGCAAAGCCGCGCGCCGCCGCGTGAAGGCTAAGGCCGTTTTCGACGCAACTGGCCCTCGCGCCGCGGTCGGCTCGCGGAATAACCTGGTCTGCGAAACGTTTCGACAAAGGCGGCCACCGCCGCAATCCTTCCCCCGACGACGCGGGCGCCCACCCGTGCGTCCCGTCATGTGAGGACTCGACCTGGAGGCAGAGCACTCGATGACTGCGCCCACCACCGTCGCTACCGCGACGCACGCCAACTTCGGCGACACGTTGACCCGCAATCAGCGGCTCACCTATGTGCTGATGCTGGGCGCGCTCGTGGCTCTTGGGCCGTTCACGATCGACTTGTACCTCCCCGCCTTTCCCTCAGTGGCTGCGGGTCTGGCGACATCCGACGCGGCCATTCAACTGACTCTCACCGCCACTACCATCGGCTTCGGTTTGGGCCAGCTGATCGTGGGGCCGCTGTCCGATGCGATGGGACGGCGACGGCCACTGCTCATCGCGACGTCCGTCCACATTATGGCGAGCATCGGCGTGGCGCTGGCTCCCACGGTGGAGTGGGTGATGGTGGGGCGCGTCGTTCAAGGCATGGGAGCGGCCGGCGGCGCCGTGGTGGCCATGGCGGTGGTCCGGGACCTCTTCGGTGGCCAGCGCCTCATCAGGATGCTGTCGCGCCTCGCGCTCGTCACGGGGCTCGCTCCCGTGCTCGCCCCCGTCATCGGTTCGCAACTGCTGCGATTCGTCGAGTGGCGCGGCATCTTCGTCTTCCTCGCCGCCTACGGTTTGCTCGTCACCGTGCTGGGGGCATTCATTCTTGTGGAGACCCTCCCGCCGGAGCGCCGCGGACGGTTCTCAAGCACTGCGGTTGCGCGACGCTATCGGCGACTCGTGAAGGATCCCGCGTTCGTGGGCGTCGCCATCGTGGGCGCGGCGACGTTCACCGCCCTGTTCGCGTACCTGTCTGCCTCGTCGTTCATCCTGCAGGAGATCTACGGATTGTCCGCTCAGCAGTTTGGCTTCATCTTCGGGATCAACTCGATCGGGTTGGTGTCGGGGACTCAGATATCGGCCCGGCTGATGCGCCGTGTCGCCCCGCGCGTCGTGACGGCAGGCGGCCTCGCGATCATGACCCTTGGTGCCCTCGCACTCTTGATCTCGTCGCTTCTGGATACCGGTTTGCTCGGCGTGGTCATCCCCTTGTTCTTCGTGATTGCGCCCGCGGGGCTCGTCATGCCGACGGTTCAGGTGATGGCTCTGGCGGACCACGCGACCGAGGCCGGCACCGCAGCCTCCGTCATCGGCGCCGCCAACATGGGCGTCGCTGGGGCCGTCTCGCCGCTTGTCGGCGTGGGAGGGAACACGCCCACCGCGATGGCCATCGTGATGCTGGGAGCGCTCGCGGTCGGCCAAGCGAGCTTATGGCTCGTGGTGCGCCGCCGCACCGACTCCACGGTGATGGTCTGACGCTCGGCCGACGGGGCCAGCGGAACCAGACGCGGCACCGTTCCCGCTCGATAGGTTGAGCGCATGACACGACGCGTTGCGATTCTGCTCTTTGACGGCTTTGACCTGATCGACGTCGGGGGACCGTACGAGGTCTTCCTGACCGCTTCCCGGCTCGCCGAGCGCGATGGCTTCCCACCGCAATACGAGCTGGTACTTGTGAGCTCCGGTGGCGCCGATGCCGTGGCTTTTGGCGGCATGACGTTGACCGCATTGCACGACCCCGCTGACGTCGGCCAGGTCGACATCGCCATCGTGCCCGGCACGGTCGACGTGGCCGCAGCCGTCGCCGATCCGGTCCTCGCGTCGACGGTGGAGGGCTTGCTCAACTCCAGCCGTGTGACGGCGTCCGTGTGTACGGGGGCGTTCCTCTTGGCCGAGGCGGGTGTGCTGGAGGGCAAGAGAGCGACCACCCACTGGGAGGATGTCGACGACCTGGCGCGCACCGGCAAGGTGGCCGAGGCACGCTCAGGGGTGCGCTGGGTTGACGAGGGCGACGTGGTGACGTCGGGTGGCCTGGCCTCCGGCATGCACATGGCCCTGCACCTGGTGGCTCGGGACTTCGGCGTCGAACACGCGGTGCGCACTGCAAGGCAACTCGACCTGCCTTGGGACCCGACCGGCGCTTCGTAGTTCGGTCGCCGCCCACCGCTCGTCGAGAGGAGTCGCTAGGACTCGTCGGCGATGGTGACGGTCAGGGTGCTCAGCAGGAAGTTGTCGCCCGAGGTGCTCACCGTGACGGTGTGGACGCCCTCGGTCACCTCGGCTGGCCGGAAGAGCTTGGCATCCACGCCGAGCGTGTTTCCGTACTTTCCGCCGAATGCGGTGGAGTCGGCTGCATTCTTGCTGTCGCCAACCGCAGTGCTCTTTCCGTTCCACCGGAGTGGCGTGAATGTGGTGCCGTCGATGTCGAGACTGTCACCGGCGAGCCCACGGTCGCCCTCCCAGGCGGTCCAGCCGACGGTGACCTTCGCCTCGTCCGAAGTCGCGAACTGCACGTCGGCGCCTTCCGATGAGGTGACCCACTGGGCGCCGTCGAAGATAGCGACTCGGGAGTTTGCGAGCGTCGGGTGCTCGTAGACGACCGTCAGTGCGAAACCGCCGTAGTACGTCTTGTCGGTGTCGTTCATCGTGGCCGGTAGCGCGATGTCCGCGAGTGACCACGTGCCGCTGAAGGCGTCGGCGGCAAGCAGGTCGGTCACGTCAACACGTGAGCGGTAGTACTCGCGGCCGTCCTTGGAAAGTGTCTTGACTGAATCAGGATCAGCAGGATCAGCGGTCACCTTGATGTAGTCGGAGGCACCAGGTAGCCGCAGGAGCGCGGTATCCATGGCTCCCACCAGGGCGTCGGCCGCGTCCCCATCGGTGCCGTCAGAACGGTTGGCGGACCACTCAAGTAGGGCGTACTTGACGGTGGCGCCCTCAGGAAGCGTCAGCGTCGTGGATGCTGAGTTGCTTGTTCCGTCGTCCTCAATGAGCGGCTGCATCGCCCAGTCGTTGTTGTTCATGCCTCCTCCGGCATTGCCGACAGAGTTCATGACGCCCTTGCATCCGGCGTCCGTCTGGTCGCAGCCGAGAAGTGTTGCGCCCACGTGCTTAGCCGCGACCTGGCCCTCGGTCGCATAGACACTGTCGATGGACTCCTCGTTGTCTTCGAGACCAGTCGCGACGCTGTAGGTCACGGTCTGCTCCCCGGAGGTGACGGAGAATGACGTCACCGCGTCGGCTGCCAGGTCCGCATTTACCAGGAGGTCCAAGTCGAGCGATGTCTCATCTCCCGCGACGAGCGCGGGCAGTTCGCAGGTGGCGGTGACCGCGTCACCGGTCAGCGTGCACTCCCAGTCACCAATGGAGTACGAGCCCTCGAGGGCAAAGCGCATATACGACGCGAGACGTTCGTGCGGGAAGACGGCGGTGCCAACGCCCCCATCAACTGCGGGTGGCGTGGCAAAGGTCAAGCCCGCCGGAAGCGTGATGGCGGCCGTGACGCCGTCGGCGTCTGCGTCGCCCGTGTTCGAGAGCTCCATGCCGATGACTGGCGCGGATCGAGGAATCTCCAGGTAGTCGAGGGGTGCCTTCGCGAGGGACAAGAACGCCGCCGGCGTGGTTCCACCCGTGCCGCCACCAGTGCCCGTGCCAGCGCCCGTGCCCGTGCCAGTGTCAGTGTCAGTGTCACCACCAGTGCCCGTGCCCGTGCCCGTGCCAGCGCCCGTGCCAGCGCCAGCGCCCGTGCCAGCGCCCGTGCCAGCGCCAGCGCCCGTGCCCGTGCCCGTGCCCGTGGGTCCAGCAGGTTCAGGGACTACGGCCGGGTCCTCAACGGGAGGCGTCGTCGCTTCAGGAACGTCGCTGTCGGGCGGGGTGTCTGTGCCGGTGCCTGGGTTCGTCGTTTCCGGGGCTGCGACCGCGGTGTCTGAAAGGGTGTTGGCCAAGGACTGTTCGGGGGAGTTCGTCTCGAACACGCCAAAATAGCCCGCCCCAGCGACGGCAATCGCGGTGACACCGACCACTGCGGCTGCTGGAATGAGGAAGCTCCCTAGCCCCGCGACCGCTCCTGAGAACCCTGAACCCGCTGAGGTTGTCGCCATTCCGCCGGCGCCTGCGGAGCCTGCCGTTGCGGCGGCGGTCGTTGTGGCGGTGCTGCTGGCCCCGCCGGTGGTGAGCGCGGCGGCGAGAGCCGCCGTGGCGGCGGCGCCTGCGCCGACGGCGCCGGTCGTACCAGCGCCTCCCGCACCAGCAGAAGCGCCTGCCCCAGAACTGGCTCCCACACCGGATCCCGCGCCGAAGACGCCGCCAATGGGCAAGCCGCCCTCGAGTGCGGCCATGCCCGCGATACCCAAAATAAGGGGTGCGATGATGCTGCGCATTCCCCGGTTGACGTCCTCAAGTTCGGTCACGAGCGCCGCGCACTTCTCACACGTGCGCACGTGCTCGTCGACGCGAGAGGACTCTCGCTTGTTGAGGCCGCCACGCACGAACGCGCCCAACTGGGCGTTGGCTTCGAGGCAATCCACGTCGTCAGCGGTCGCGAGGTGTTGTTGCAGGTATGCCTGGCGGAGCGCTTCGCGCGCACGATACGACAGGGCGGCGACACCGTTGGCGGAGAGGCCAAGTAGCGGAGCGATCTCCTTGGGGCTCTTCTTCTCTACCTCGGTGTACCAGAGCACCGCTTGCCAGCGTTCGGGCAGGGACTTGAACGCGTCGGCAACGAGGCCGTGCTCGAAGTTGATCATGGCGGGCTCGTCGGACGAGGCCTCATAGCCAAGGGACGCCTCATACGGAGACATGTCATCGCGCGGCTTGGTACGGATCGCCTTGTTGATGAGGTCCATGCCGGTGCGGCGCACGATAGTGAACAGGTAGGCGCGGAAGGCGAGGTCGGGGCCGTCGCCTTGTTGGAGCGCCCGCAGCACGCGCGAGAAGGACTCGGAGACCACGTCGTCGATATCTGTCGGGGTGTTGGTGTACTGCGCCGCCACCTTGCTGGCCGCCGACGCGTGGCGTTCGTAAAGCACGCCAAAGGCTGCCGAGTCGCCCGCGCGTACGCCTGCGATCAGCTCGGGATCGCTGGACGTTTCCGTCCACAGTGCGATCATCTCGTTGCCCATGTACCCGTCCGCCCTGCCCGATGTGGGGACATTCGTACCTCCCATAGTCCCCCGTTCTGGGGGCAATGCACAAGGTACGGACCGAGTGACATTCGTCACACGGGCGACGCGCCCCGTATCCAATTCGTGATCTTTTGCGGGAGTCGCGTCATAGCGGGGACCCTCGACCGTCTCATATGCCATGACGGGAAACGAACACCTCACGGACACGGTGGGAACTTCGGCGCTACTGCTCACTTGGCAGACTGCGAGCATTGACTCCGTGTGGTTGCGGCCAGGCGACTGGTACACGCCGGCCACCGAAGCGCTGGTCGAGGCCCTGGAGGCCCGACTGGACACGGCTCCTGCCGCGTTCAGGCTTGGCCAGGCCAGGTCGGAGTCGGGCGTGGGCATCACCGAAGCGATCGATGACATGGCCGTGCTGTTCCGCTCCGCAGGCTACGAGTCGGCCCCGATCCGCTCCATCCGCGCCTTGTGTGAGGGGTGGACGCAGGGCTCGGTTGCGGCTCCGTCGGCGCCGCAGATGGCCGATCCCGAGTCGGGCCTTGGCACGGCGGAATACCTCACTCAGCGACTCGCTGAGGTGTACGGCGCCGCAAGTCGGCAGGGAACCACGGTGAGTCAGACGTACGCGTTGGTCATGATCGACGTTTCCGTAGCGGATTCGGATCCCTGGCAGCGGATCGCACGCAACGCGGCCGTGGGTCTGGCGCTTAAGGGTGCGTACGGCGATGGTCACCCGATGGCGCGTCTCGGCGACGGCCTCTACGCAGTTCTTGTCGAGCGTGGCACGAGCCTGGGCGCGGGAATCGCGTCGCTTCGCGACCACATCTCCGAGCGGGCCGTCACGATGCGCGTGGGAAACCTGATGCGCCAGCCCCCACGTGTGTGGATCGAGTCCCTTCCTGACACCCATGTTTACGCCCACGAACTCATCGAATCGATGCAGCGCTAGGGCGAACTAAGAGTGCGGTGCGTGACGCGCTGAGGGCGTCACGCACCGCCTTCTCTTTTGTGTACCGGACGACCTGGCGCGGTGGTGCTACACCTTGCGGTTGTAGGCCCGAATGGCGAGCGGCGCTACGTGGCGGTCGGTACCGTGTGAGCGTGACCCGCCACCGTATCCACGTCAAGCCAGGCTCCAAGAAGGGCCCCTTGGTCGAGGCGGGTGCGGACGGAGTGCTCACGGTGTTTGTGCGGGAACGCGCCGTCGAGGGGGCCGCCAACGAGGGCGTCGTCGCGGCGCTCGCCAAGCATTGGGGCGTGCGCAAGAGGGACGTGCGCGTCGTCGCGGGGCATACCGCCCGCATTAAGACCGTCGAACTGGACGACTAGTCCGAGGCCGTCAATGGGCGTAGCAAGCCGGGGACTAGCGGCCCCGCCACACCACCAGGCCGCGGCCCTCGTCGCGTCGGCCGCGCTGGCCGCGTTCCACAATGACGACCTTGCCGGACGGTCCTGACGTGAAGACGCGGGAGCCGAGGTCGGCACGCGGGCGCAGCCGCCCCACTTCGTTCTCGAGGCGCTCGACGCGCTTGCTGAGCGACAGAATGCGCGCGATCCCGGCCAGGTTGATGCCCTCTTCTTGGCTCATGCGCTGCACCTCGCGCAGCGTCGCGACGTCGCGGAGTGAGTAGCGGCGTCCGCCGCCGGGACGACGCCGAGGCACCACGAGGCCGAGCCGGTCGTACTGTCGCAGGGTCTGAGCGTGCATGCCCGCGAGTTCGGCCGCAGCGGAGATCAGGAACACGGGCTCGTCAACGTCCGGTTGCTCCATGGCTGCTCCTTTCCGGTGGGCCTTAGTCCAAGGCTAGGGGACTACTTGGCCGCATCGTCGTAGAGATGTGCCCGCGGGTCGTCCGCCGCGGTCTCGAGCGCAAACGCCTGCAGCGCCTCTTTGGCCGCCTTGGAAACCTTTGAGGGGACGGCTACCTCGACTCGGACCAGCAAGTCCCCGACGCCCTCCTTGGCCGCGAGCCCCTTGCCCTTGACGCGTAACGTCGCGCCAGAGGAGGTCCCGGCGGCGATCTTCACCTTGACGCGTTCGCCCGTCAGGGTGGGTACCTCGACGGTGGCTCCCAACACGGCCTCGTCGAATGACACGGGAAGGTTCATGCGGAGGTTGCGGCCGTCGACCGCGAACACCGGGTGCTTGCCCACGTGGACGGTGAGGATGAGGTCGCCGGCGGGGCCGCCGTTGGACCCGGCACGGCCCTTTGCGCGAAGACGGATCTTCTGACCGTCAGCGACACCAACGGGCAGGCGGGTGGACACGCGTTGCCCGTCGATGCCAAGAATCACGGTGGCGCCTTGGGCTGCGTCGCGGAACGGGACCTCGGTGGCCGCGGCCAGGTCGCTGCCCTTCATGGGGCCCCGACTGCGGCCGCCCCCGAACAAGCCTCCGAGAATATCCTCGAAGCCCTGGCCTCGTGTCGGGCCGCCGCCGGCGCCGCCGAACATTCCGCCGAAGACGTCCTCGAAGCCTTGAGAACCGCCCGCACCGCCCCCGCCGCCGGCCTGGAAGCGGGCCCCGCCGCCCATGGCGCGAATCGCGTCGTACTGTTGGCGCTGCTTGACGTCCGACAGGACGCCGTACGCCTCGCCGACCTCCTTGAAGCGCTTCTCCGCTGGGGCGTTGTCGGGGTGGCGGTCGGGGTGGAGGTCCCGAGCCAACTGGCGGTAGGCCTTCTTGATGTCGGCCTGCGAGGCGTCCTTTGGCACGCCAAGGGTCGCGTAGAAGTCTTTGTTGAACCAGTCCTGGCTTGTCACGGGCGCCTCCTTCCTTCAGTTACATCGGCGTCGGGTCGAGTGAGCGCTGGGCTTAGTGGTCTTCTGGCTGCGCGACGATGACCCGCGCGGCGCGCACGACGCGGTCGCCGAGGCGGTGCCCCGGCTGGGCAACATGTTGCACGGTCGGCTCGGTGACGTCGGCGCTGGGCTGCGATATGAGTGCCTCGTGGAGAGCCGGGTCGAAGATCTCGCCCTGAGCCCCGAAGGTCGACCAGCCGAAGCGGCCCAGGGCCTCTTCGAGCTTCTCGGCGATGGACGCGAAGGGGCCCTCTGCGAGGTCGCCGTGTTGGCGTGCCGCCGAGATGTCGTCGAGCACGGGCAGCAGGGCTTCCAGCACCTTGGACGTTGCCACGTCGGTGATGGCGGCGCGGTCGCGGTCAACCCTCTTGCGGTAGTTGACGTACTCCGCCTGCAGGCGCTGCAGATCCGCCAAGTGCTCGGCCGCCTTCACCTCCGCCTGCGTGAGCGCTTCGTCGGCAGCGGCCTCGTCGGCGTCGAAGTCTTCCTCGCTACCGCTCGCCGCGTCGATGATCTGCTCGGCCTCCGCGAGGGCATTGTCTGCACCCTCGTCGTCGGGCGAAGTGAATCCGGTGTTGTCTTCCATGAGGTCCTTCCGTGCGCGTCGGCGGCGAGCCAGTTTCCCCGCCCGCCGCGAAGCGTGCGCTGTGGTGTCGAACTCTGTGGTGTCGAACTACTTGGTGTCGTCCTCGTCGTCGACGATCTCGGCGTCCACCACGTCGTCATCAGCGGAGCCGGACTCGTCGGTGGGGCCGTCGGCGTCGGGCTGGGGGCCAGCCTCCTGCTCGGCCTTGTAGATGGCCTCACCGATCTTCTGGGCCCTCGCTACGAGGTCGTCGTGGGCCGTCTTCACGGCATCGGCGTCCTCGCCCTCGAGCGCCTTGCGGACCTCGGCGATGGCTTCCTTGACGTCGTCGGCGACCTCCGAGGGAACCTTGTCCTCGTTGTCGGACAGGATCTTCTCGGTCGAGTAGGCGAAGGTCTCCGCGGTGTTCCGGGTCTCGGCTTCCTCGCGGCGCTTGGTGTCCTCGGCGGCGTGCTCCTCGGCGTCCTTGACCATGCGGTCGATGTCTTCCTTCGACAGTGCCGAGCCGCCGGTCACGGTGATCGACGACTCCTTGCCGGTGCCGCGGTCCTTGGCGTGGACGTGCACGATGCCGTTGGCGTCGATGTCGAACGTGACCTCAATCTGAGGCACGCCGCGCGGGGCTGGCGCGATGCCGCCCAGCTCGAAGGTGCCGAGTAGCTTGTTGTCCCGCGCGAACTGGCGCTCGCCCTGGAACACCTGAATCATCACCGACGGCTGGTTGTCGTCCGCGGTGGAGAACACCTCGGAGGACTTGGTCGGGATGGCGGTGTTGCGCTCGATCAGCTGGGTCATCACGCCGCCCTTGGTTTCGATGCCGAGGCTCAGCGGGGTGACGTCGATGAGCAGCACGTCCTTGCGCTCACCCTTGATGACGCCGGCCTGCAGGGCCGCGCCGACTGCGACAACCTCGTCGGGGTTGACGCCCTTGTTGGGCTCCTGACCGCCGGTGAGTTCCTTGACGACGTCGCTGACGGCGGGCATGCGGGTCGAGCCGCCGACCATGACCACGTGGTCAATGTCGGCCAACTTGATGCCCGCATCCTTGATGACCTGGTTGAACGGCGCCTTGGTGCGCTCGAGCAGGTCCTTGCTCATCTCCTGGAACTGGGCCCGCGTGAGCTTGGTGTCCAAGTGGACGGGTCCGTTCTCGCCGATGCTGAGGTACTGAAGCGAGATCGTGGTCTGCTGAGCGGAGCTGAGTTCCTTCTTGGCCTGCTCGGATGCCTCGCGCAGTCGCTGCAGGGCGGACCGGTCCTTGGACAGGTCGATGCCCTCCTTGTTCTTGACCTCCTTGACAAGGAAGTCGACGATGCGCTGGTCCCAGTCGTCGCCGCCGAGGCGGTTGTCGCCTGCCGTGGCGCGCACCTGAATGGTGGAGAACTCGTCCTCGTCCTTGCCCACTTCGAGCAGGGACACGTCGAACGTGCCACCGCCGAGGTCGAACACCAGGATGAGTTCGTCTTCCTTGCCCTTGTCCAGGCCGTAGGCGAGAGCGGCCGCGGTGGGCTCGTTGACGATGCGCAGTACGTTGAGTCCGGCGATCTCGCCGGCGTCCTTGGTGGCCTGGCGCTCGGCGTCGTTGAAGTACGCAGGGACGGTGACGACGGCGTCGGTCACCTTCTCGCCCAGGTATTCCTCGGCGTCGCGCTTGAGCTTGCCGAGGATGCGAGCGGAAATCTCCTGCGCGGTGTACTTCTTCTCGTCGATCTTCACGTCCCAGTCCGTGCCCATGTGGCGCTTCACGGAGGAGATGGTGCGGTCAACGTTGGTGACGGCCTGGCGCTTGGCGATCTCGCCTACGAGCACCTCGCCCGTCTTGGAGAAAGCGACGACCGACGGGGTGGTGCGGGTGCCTTCCGCGTTCGCGATGACGGTCGGCTCGCCGCCCTCAAGCACGGCAACGCACGAGTTCGTGGTGCCGAGGTCAATGCCTACTGCACGGGACATGGTGGTTCCTCCTTGTGCGGGGTTCTTCCGCCGCTTCGACTGCCCGCTCGACAGTTGAGCGGCCTGCACTCAAGTATCCACAACTCCTCGTGGCAATGTCAAATGAGTTGAGTCTCTCTGACTCAACTCTGAGGTTGGGCGTGTCCGTTGTCGGTGCCAACGCACGCATCGCCTGCGCCTGCTAGCCGCGAGGCAGGATCCGGCCGGCCTCCATGCGATGTACTTGCGACGCTATGGCGTTCGCCTCCGCCTGATCGTGAGTGACAAGGATGGCCGTGGTCCCCGTGCGAGCGAGGATGTCTCGCATCTCGCCGGCCAAACGCGAACGCAACTCCGCGTCGAGCGAGGACAGCGGCTCGTCGAGCAGCAGCAACCGAGGTCGGGGCGCGAGCGATCGGGCGAGTGCCACCCGCTGGCGTTCGCCGCCCGAGAGCTTGGCGACAGGTTGGTCTCTGTATTGGGAGATCCCGACCAGTTCCAGCAATTCGCTGACGCGTTTGTCCCGTTCGGCGACCGGCATCTTCGCCATTTCGAGGCCAAATGCAACGTTCCCCGCAACGGTCCGATGCGGGAAGAGCTGCCCGTCCTGAAACACGAGGCCAAAACCGCGCCGGTGAATCGGCACGTGCGTCACGTCCTCGCCGTCGAACTCGACCGTTCCCGCGTCGGGCGCAATGATGCCGACGATGGCCGCCAGCAACGTCGACTTGCCGCACCCAGAGGGCCCCAGCAGCGCCACCGTCTCGCCCCGCTTCACCGCAAGGCTTACCGAGTCGACGGCAGGCTCGCGCGCCCCGGGGTACACGACCGTCAGGTCCGTGACGCGTAGGCCTGTGGTACCGGCGTCGGCTGGGGTACTCATAGTTCCGCCTCTCCGATGCGTCGAAAGTGTTCGGCTGCAAACATGATCGCTCCTGTCACGGCCGCGAGGAGCACCGCCGCGGCAAAGGCCATGCCGACGTTGTCGGCACCCGGGCGCCCGAGTAGCCGCACAATCGCGGTGGGCAGCGTGGGGGCGTCGGGACGCGCGAGGAACGCGGTGGCGCCGAACTCTCCGAGCGCGATGGCGGCGGCGAAGCCCACGGCCACGCCGAAGGGCCGCGCCAAGAGTGGCCAGTCGATGAGTGCCCACACCTTGACAGGAGAGGCCCCCAGGGCGGCCGCGGCCGAGCGCAAGCGGTCGTCGATGGCTCGCGCCGCCGGTACCAGGGTGCGGGTGACGAAGGGAAGCGCGACCAGCGACTGGCCGATGGGCACGAGCCACCAGGAGGCGCGCAGGTCGAAGCCCACGACGTTGCGGTTGAGAGTGAGCAAGAGCCCCAGGCCGATCATCACCGCGCTCACACCCACGGGGAAGACCATCACCGCGTCGAGAAGGGTGGCGCGTCCGCTGCGGTGGGTCACGAGGTGCGCGATCAGCAGCCCAAGGACGCTCGCGATCACGGTCGCGACGGCGGCGACCGTCAGCGAATGCCAGGCCGCGACCAGCACCGGCTCGGGCAGCAGGCCACGCGCGGGCGTCTCCGCGAGGGCCCGGTAGTACTTGAACGAATAGCCGGATGAACTGCGCAGCGAGCGCTCGACGAGAGCGATCATGGGGACGCCGTTGATGACGAGCAGCGCGGCGAGCGCCGCGATCACCGCTGGAGCGTCTCGACGAGTTGCCAGCCGCGTGCCGTCAATTCTCCGCGCGGGTGCGGACCGCTCACGGGCCCGCCTCGCGCGGTCGGTTGCCCACAACGTGATCCCGACGATCACGAGTTGAACGAGCGACAGCAGCGCCGCCGTACGCAGGTCGAGGAACTGGTTGACCTGCAGGTAGATCTCGGTCTCGATGGTGGCCACCCGGCTGCCGCCCAAGACGAGCACGATCCCAAAGGACGACGCGCAGAACAGGAAGGCCAAGGACGCGGCCGATGCGAGGGCCGGCCCCAAGGCAGGAAGCGTCACGTGGCGGAAGGCGGCGAGGCGGCTCGCGCCGAGCGTGCGCGCCGCCGAGACGCGGCCGGGATCGAGGCCGGCCCACGCGCCGCCCACGATGCGCATCACCACGGAGGTGTTGTAGAACACGAGCGCCGCCACGATGATCCACATCGATTGGTCGAGCCCCGTCCACGCGAGCGGCCCGCCTCTTCTTACCAGGGCAGAGAAGGCCGCCGCCACCACGACCGTGGGGAGCACAAACGGCACGCTCGCCGCCGCACGGGCGAAGCCGACTCCCCGCCAGCGAAGCCTGAAGAGCGCGTACGCGGCGGGCGCCCCGAGCACCACGGAACCGAGCGTGCCCGCCGCCGCCAGCAGCAGCGTCGTCCCGATGGCCTTGAGCGTGTGTGAGGTGGTGAGGGCCTCTGCCGCCAGGTCAAGACGGAAGGCCCCATCATCCGTGAGGCCTCTCCACATCACCGTCGCGAGCGGCCACACAAAGAACAGTGCGAGGTACGCCAGCGGCAACGCCGCGAGCCCCCACCACACGAGGTGGGGGCTGACGCGGCGTGCCTTTGGAGCGGTCATCGGCTCTGTGCTGTCATCGGCTCTGTGCTGTCATCGGCTCTGTGCGGTCATGGGTGGCGCGGCTGGCTAGCCCAGCACCGTGTCCGTCCAGGTCTTGATCCATGCGTCTCGCTGGGCGTCGATCGTGGCCGGGTCGATGGACCACGGGTTGGTGGCGAGAGGGGCGTACTGCTCCCACTCGGCGGGAACGGTGACGGCCGACGACACGGGGTACACGTACATGTTCTCCGCGACGGAGGCCTGGAAGTCGTCGGACAGCATCCAGTCGACGACCTTCTGAGCGCCCTCGGGATTCTGCGCTCCTTGAAGCACGCCCACGTACTCCACTTGCCGGAAGCAGGTGTCCAGTAGCGCGGCCGTGGTGGGCTCGCCGTCGATGACCTCGAACGGGGGAGACGAGGCGTAGCTGAGCACGATCGGGTAGTCGCCGCCGTAGTTGGGTGCCGAGAAGTCCGTGTAGTAGGTGTCCGACCAGGACGCGGTCACCCGCAAGCCGTTGTCGTTGAGGGCGGCCCAATACTCCGGCCACGCGTCGCCCTTGGCGGCGATCGTCGCCATCAGGAACGCGAGACCGGGCGACGACGTGGCGGGGTTGGTCACCGACACCATGCCGCTGTACGCCGGGTCGAGCAGGTCGTCGAACGTCTGCGGTGCCGGGACATCGCCGTCAAAGGCGGCCAGGTCGACGTTCAGGCACACGTCCGAGAAGTCGACCGCCGTGAGAGCTTGAGAGCCCTCGATGGCATACCCGGACGCATCGGCGGCTGCCGGCGCCTCCGAGGTGTAGTCCGCGAACACGCCCTCCGCGAGTGCGCGAGATGCGAAGGTGTTGTCGACGCCGTAGACGACGTCCCCCAGCGGGGCGTCCTTCGTGAGCACCAACTGGTTGACGAGGGTGCCAGCGTCCCCTGGCGCCACGAACGTGACGTCCAGGCCGGACTCTGCTTCGAAGGCGGCTAGGACGTCGTCCGGGACCGCGAAGCTGTCGTGGGTGACCACCGTGACCTTCGACGGCATCGCCGACGACGTGGTGGTGGGTGACGCAGAAGTTGCCTCGCCATTGGTGGCGGAGGTAGAGCAAGCGGCGGCGCCCAAGGCAACAACCGCGGTAATGGTGAATGTGCGCATGATGTGCATGCGATTCCTCCCGTAGTGCAGGAGGGGTAATGAGACTCGACTCCCTACGCCGGTGCAAACCGGATCAGGTTCGAGGGTCTGCGGGTGACCGCACTCTCAGCGCCCTGGACCCGCATGTGGATGCGGAGGCGCTCCCCTGTCGTTGTGCAAGTCTACCTTCCAGAGTCGCTCCGAACCGCGCTTTGAACCGAGGTCGTAGTAATCCACCTGAAGCGCTCCACGAGATCACGTGAAACCCGTGATGACACCTTCCGTTCCTGAGTCATCGTCGCCAACGGGCTCGAGAGCGGATGGTTCGCTGTGGCGAACTCGCCTACGCGACTCTTCTACTTGCCACCGCAATCCGGTGTCAGCGGTAGGTGTGGTGCAAGGCTTATCCCGCATCCGGGCGAGGGGCCTACCCGCAGGCCAAGTTAGTTGCAGCGGCGTTGGACAAGACAGCGGTCCCGCCGAGGACGATCGTCCTTGTCGAACCGAGGGCAATGACGGAGTCGTGAATAGGCCTCGGAGCGCAGGTCGGCGACGTGGTGTAAAGGGGCGCACCAATGTGGCCCGCGAGTGCCGCCCCGGTGAGCCCATCGGGGAAGTTTACGCCATTTGCCAGGATAATCGTGTCCGAAGACCCGGCGGGGAAGTAGGCATTGTTGATGAGCGCTGCTGTTGAGTAGCGGTCCGCGCCACCGTAGCGCGTCACGCTGTATCCCTTGGTGGTCAGTTGGTTGTTGATGCCCGTCGAGATTGCGCCCGTGCCTCCGGCGATGATGACTTTGGTGACACCCATGCGAGAGAGTTCAGCGAGAGTCTCGCTTGTGACAGAGGGTTTGAGTCCGTCTACGAGGATCACCGGGGCATTCAACTTGCCGGCCACTCCGGTGGCCGCGAGCGCATCGGGAAAAGCGCGACCGCTGGCGATGATCGCGGTTGAGGAGCTCGCAAAGGATCCCCGTAAAATTTGAAGCCCCGTGGCGTACCGATCAGCTCCGCCGTACCGAGTGACTGGAGCTATCGCCGCAAGAGTTCGGTAGATGTCCGAAGACACGGCACCCGTGCCGCCGGCAATGTATATCTTCGCTGGATCGAGTCGCCAAATTTCCGCAACCACATCGGAAGGGATCGACCCTGTTGCGGTCAGCAGCAGTGGCCCGCCGAGGTGTGCTGCTGCAGCGGCCGCTGCCAGAGCATCGGGAAAGTCTGTGCCCGCCGCGACGAACACGGCCGGAACGCCCGGCGCGTACTGTCGCGACACCTGGACGGCAGTCTCATAGCGGGTTGCGCCATAGAGCCGGGTGGTCCCCGCTGGCAGGCTCGCCCGGATGCTGCTAGCCACGGTGAAGGTTCCGCCGCCGCTGGGCCAGCCCGAATAGAGCACGCTGCCGTTCGAGGCCAACAGTTTCGAGCTGTAGGAGCCTGGCGGCACGTCGGAGAAGGTGTATTGGTTCCCCGCCCGCGTGCCGCATTGACGGAAGAACTCGGAACCCGAGGGTTCGCTGACAAGTACCACGCAGTCAACCGTTCCCGAATACGGGATGCTGTCGAGGTCGATGACCGCATGGGCCGGATCCGGGATCGCCGCTGGCGACCCGTAGTCGCCAAATACCTGAACGCCCCACGTGATTCCGAGGTCATCCTGGTAGGTGCCGATCCCGATGTGCGTCCACCGCGAGTTCAGCATGTTCGCGTTGTGGCCAGGGCTGTTGCGCCACTGTGTCAGGAGGTAATCGTAAGGATCAGCGTGGCCACCGTTCAGCGCGATATTCTCGCCAACGGATTCCCATCCAGCCGGCACCTGAAGGGACATCGTGGGGTTGTGGCGAAACGCCACATCGAAGTCGCGCGTGCTGGCGTAGTCCGCAGCCATCCGCTCGGCCCACGCCTGCGCGACGGCTGACATCCGCGGGTCATGCACCAGGCGGTCAACTCCGTTGGACTCGCGGTAGTCGTTCGTGCCGCGAAGCACCGTCTCAAAGCCGCCGCTGGTCTCGTCTTCGAACGCGCTCGCCGGGACCGAAAAGGTGGCAGACAGTAGCGTTGCCAGAAGTACGGCAACGAACAGTCGCCCGCGCACAGTAATCATGCCGATCAGCCTAATTGACCCAAAACCCAATAAATAGGGTGATGTGACTCATTCCACTGGACTTGACCGAGACCTTCTACCGCGAGCCGGGGAACCCAGCACAGGCGGTCGCATGGCCGACCGAGTTCTCAACGCAACTTGGGAGTCGCCCACATGAATCGGAGCCTCGACCTTGTCTTTGCGCCTCGTCGCAGTGAGCAACCTGCTACATGCGCTGGGCGAGATCGCGCCACCGCTCGAGGGAGGGGCGGTGTGTGAAGCGCCCGTAGGTGCCCTTTCGGTATCGACGCAGGATCCCTGGAAGGCGGGCAGGCCAGAACCACGGCATCGTCGAGCGCTCCGCCTCGAAGGAGGCCTTGTCCGCGACGAGGGTCAGCACCTCCTCGGGCGCACCTTGCCCCGCGAGGCGGTCGTGCAGCGCCTCCGCCCTGTCGTGCAGAGTGATGTAGCGCTGCCGGCGACCCGTCAGCGCGAACCGCGCCAGGCCCAACAGCGACTGCGGTGGAATGCCGATCTGGTTGCTGCTGTGGACGCGGTAGTCGATGAGCGGCATCCGGTCCACCATCAGGGTGCCGAGGGAAGCTGCCAGGAGGGCCAGCCACTCGTCGTGAATGAAGAGTCTCGGAATCGGCAGCGCCACGTCGAGGAGGTCTCGCGTGAGCATCGCGGTCGCGCCGGTGGCGATGTTGCGACGCATGAGGAAGTCGATGCCGCGACCGTCCTCGACCGCGCTCAGTTCTTCGTCGGTCACTCCGTACGACGCGAAGAGATGCCCGCCAGAGAAGATGTTGTTGTCGTCAACAATGCGGGCATCCGTGAAGATCATTGCCGGACGCCTGGCAGCGGACAATCGCGGCACCAGGGTCGCGGTCTTTGCCGGATCCCACATGTCGTCGTGGTCCGACAGCGCGATGAGGTCGCCAGTGCACGCGGCGAGGGTCCGGGAGAAGTTCTGCACGACGCCGCCGGAGCGTTCGGTGAATGCGATGCGCACCACCTCGCCCCTTGGGTGCTCGGCCGCGACGGCCGCGATGCGTTCGAGCGTGCGGTCGGTCGAACCATCGTCGCCGATGACCACTTCGTCGACGGGAAGGTCCTGGTCGAGGATGCTCAGCAATTGTCGCTCGATGAATCGCTCGCTGTTGTATGTGCACAGCGCGACTGAGAGTCGCACCGTCGGTGAGTCGTTGCCGGTCATGGCATCAGGGTAGGTCAGCGTTCGTGTTCGGAACCGCCATCGGGCGTCGGCTGGATGCCATCGCTAGGACCGAGGGTCTCGCCCCCGAGTTCTCGCACGCGCAGCTCAAGGAGCGCGACTGTCTCGGCGAGGTCACGGGTCTTTGCCTCTAGGCGGGTGAGTTCGGCGGCGTGCTGGAGGCTGACGAGGAACAGGATGGTGATGGAGACGAAGAACACCAGGTTGACGGGCAGGTCAATGCCCACGAAGTCCGCCACGTGCGTCAGCGATTGGGGGAAGGCGCCCGCGATCAGCGCCAAGACCCCGGCGCCGAGCCACCACACCGCGTGGCGCTCGCGAAGCTTGCGCCGGCGTAGCAGGCTCACCACGACGATCAGCACAAAGACAGCCGCGGCGATCCCGAAGAGGTACGCCCTGAGGTTCATGTCGATACCTCGCTCGTCCGTGGGGCCACGGCCTTCGGATGCACATAGGCGAACAGGAGCGCGAGCGTCGCCCTCGCCAGATACACGGCCGCCCTCACGGGGCTTTGCGACGGTTCGCCGTCGCTCCGATCGCGCATCGCGGTGGGTACTTGGGTCACGGTGAGACCCGCGCGGCAGGCAAGGACGAGGGATTCGATCGTGTCGCCCAGGTACTCGGCCGGGTAGTCGCGTTCGAACAGGGCGATCGCGCGTGGGCCCGAGGCGCGGAAGCCGGACGTGGTGTCGCTGAGCCGGTTGTGGGCGGTGCGGCTGATGACCCAGGCGAGAACCTTACTGGCCCAGCGACGCGGGCCGCGCATGACGTAGGCGCCCTCGCCTGCGAAGCGGGCGCCGATCACGATGTCGTAGTTGTCGAGCTGATCGAGCAGCGCTGCAACCGTGCGGGGGTCGTGCTGACCGTCGGCATCGATCTGCACCACCGCGCCATAGCCGTGCTCGGCGGCATACCGGAATCCCACGCGCATCGCGCCGCCCACGCCCAGGTTGAACGGAAGCGTGGCGACGAGAGCACCGGCCGCGCGCGCGGCATCGCCTGTACCGTCCGTGGAACCGTCGTCGACCACTAGAACGGTGATGCCGGAGAGGGTGGCGCACGTCTCGCTCACCACGCGCCCAACTGACTGGGACTCGTTGTACGCCGGCATCACGATGAGCGTCTGCCCGAGCGCAGTTCCCATGGTCGGAGCATAGCATCGGGCCTGCCGTCGGCCCCGCGTGCCAGGCCCTTCGTCAGCGGTTGATCGTGGTGCCGGTGCGCGCCGACTCGAGCGCCGCGTCGATCACAGCGACAGTCTCGAGTCCCTCTCGCATTGTGACGTAATCCGAGGACTTGCCCAACACCCCGTCGCGGAACGCGGCGTGCTCGCTGGCTAGAGGTTCTGCCTTGGGAATGGCGAAGCGAGTGACGTCGCCCTCGACCACGCCGCGGAAGCCCGAAATCTGATCCCACGTGGTCGCGACGGTGCCGTTCGCGTAGAAGGTGAGGTCGGCGGTGAGCGTGTCGGCCAGGAACACGCCGCGTTCGCCTGTCACTACAGTGGCGCGCTCCTTCATCGGGGAGAGCCAGTTGATGAGGTGGTTTGCGACAGTGCCGTTGGCGAATCGACCGGTGATCGACACGAGATCCTCGTGCTCGCGGCCGCTGCGGTAAGCCACCTGGGCAGAAATCGACGCATAGGGCGAGCGCGCGACCCATGCGGCGAGATCGACGTCGTGCGGGGCGAGGTCGCGGACCACACCGACGTCCGCGATGCGGGCGGGGAAGGGGCCTTGGCGGCGCGTCGCGATTTGGTACACGTCACCGAGGTCACCGTTCTCAAGGCGCGCGCGCAGGCTTTGGACTGCAGGGTTGTAGCGCTCGATGTGGCCGACGCCGCCCACGAGACCGCGGCTTTCGAAGGCTTGCGCGATCCGTTCGGCGGATGCCACATCGTGACCGAGGGGCTTCTCGACAAGCGCGTGCACGCCGGCCGCGGCTACTGCGAGCGCCACGGGCTCGTGGTAGATCGTGGGGACTGCGACGACGACGTAGTCCAGGCCCACAGCGAGAAGGGCCTCGATGTCGGGCCCGACCTCGAGATCGCCGGCGACGCGGTGGGGGTCGCCCGTCGCATCGGCCACGGCCGCCAGGTCGACGCCGTCAAGCGCACGCAAGACGCGTGCGTGGTGGCGTCCCATGCTTCCGAGGCCGATCAGGCCAGCCCTTAAGTTCGCCATCAGGCACCCGCTCCCGCGACGGCGTTGACCGCTTCGATGACACGATCAACATCCGCATCGCTGAGCGCGGGATGGACGGGAAGCGACAACACCTCTTGCGCCGCGCGCGCAGTGACGGGGAGATCGACCTCCGTGAGCAACGACGGCAATTCATGATTGGGGATCGGGTAGTAGACGCCCGTGCCAACGCCATGCTCCTCAAGCAGCGCCTTGGCGAAGCCGTCTCGGTCTTGGGGGACGCGAATCGTGTACTGGTGGTAGACGTGCACGGCGCCGTCCGCGACCGGGGGCACCACCACACCACGCAAGTTCTCATCGAAGCGCGCGGCGATCTCCTGGCGACGCGCGGTCCAGGCAGGCAACTTGGTGAGTTGAACGCGACCGATGGCGGCGTGAATGTCCGTCATGCGCGCGTTGAACCCCACAAGCTCGTTCTCGTAGCGGCGTTCCATGCCTTGGTTTCGGAGTAGCCGGACGGTACGCGCGACGTCCTCCGTCGCACACGAGACCATGCCGCCTTCGCCGGAGGTCATGTTCTTGGTCGGGTAGAGGCTGAACATCGCGAACGTGCCAAACGAGCCGACCGGCGCGCCTTGCCATTGTGCTCCGTGGGCCTGCGCCGCGTCTTCGACGAGGAGGACGTCGTGCTGCGAGGCGACCTCGGCCAGGCGGGTCATGTCTGCGGGGTGCCCGTACAGGTGTACCGGCATGATCGCCGCTGTGCGGTCCGTGATCGCCGCGGCTGCGGCGTCGGGGTCCATGCAGAACGTGTCTGGATCGATGTCGACGAAAACCGGCGTCGCACCCGTGAGGGCCACGGAGTTGCCGGTGGCGGCAAACGTGAAGGACGGCACCAGAACTTCGTCGCCGGCACCGATGCCTGCCGCGAGGAGTCCGAGGTGCAGACCGGACGTGCCGGAATTGACCGCCACGCAGGTGCGACCCCCCACCAACTCGTCCGCGAACTCTCGCTCGAAGGCGGCGACTTCGGGGCCCTGGGCGATCATGCCGGAGCGCATCACGCGGTCGACGGCTTCGCGCTCCTCGTCTCCGATGATCGGGCTCGCGGCGGGGATGTTGGGTTGATTCATCAATTCTTCCTTCGGTGTGAGAGTCGCGTAGGTCAGCGCGGCACGAGTGTGCCGTTGATCTCGTCGTACATGGAATCGGTCACGGGGCAGCGGTAACTGGTGTCGCTTTCCTTGACGAGGGGAGCTCCCGCTTCGCCCACCCAGCCGATGCGACGCGCGGGTACGCCCACGACGAGCGCGTAGTCGGGCACGTCTTTGGTCACCACGGCGCCCGCGGCCACAGTGGCCCAGCGGCCGATGACCACGGGGGCTACACACACCGCGCGGGCGCCAACGGAAGCGCCGTAACGCACGGTGACGCCGACAGGCTCCCAGTCATGCGCCGACTTGGCTGAGCCGTCAATGTTGATGGCGCGCGGGAAGTGGTCATTGGTAAACACCACGCTGGGGCCCACGAAGACTCCGTCTTCGAGCACCGCGGGCTCATACACGAGGGCGTAGTTCTGCACCTTGCAGCCGTCGCCCATCGTCACGCCACTGCCGATGTACGCGCCTCGGCCCACGACGCAGTCGCGACCAAGCACAGCGCCCTCGCGAACCTGGGCGAGGTGCCAGATCGAGGAGTTCTCTCCAATGATGGCGTCAGGCGCGACGTCTGCCGTCTGCGCGACCCGGAAACTCATGCGGCCAGGTTACCCCAGCGACTCCTCCGGCGAGGGCGACCAAGGTCGCCCGTTCGGCAGGGAGCGGATTCGGGGGCATCCACCCTCTAACATGGAGGCGTGCTGATGCCGGAAGCCCTGCTGCTGGACGTCGACCCGCGACCGGGACTTGCCCCGTGACGCGCGTCCTCATCATCACGGGTGCCGCGCTGGGCGAACGCCTCGCCGGCCCCGCGATACGTGCTCGCGCAATGGCCCGTGTGCTCGCGGCAGACGGTCATGATGTGGTGCTTGCGACCACCTCTTCAATCGAGGCCGGCGCGGCGGAGGACGCGTTCCGCTCGGTGGCGCTGCGTCCCGGCGACAACGCCGCGTTCGGCGACCTCGAGCGAGAGTGCGATCTGATCGTCTTCCAGGGTCATGCCATGGAGCAGTTTCGCGGACTTGCCTCCACTGACCGCGTCGTGGTTGTCGACGCATACGACCCGATGCACCTTGAGATGCTTGAGCAGGGCCGCGAGCAACCACGCGCCACGTGGGACCTCTTGGTGCGATCCAGGGTCGCTCTCCTCAACCACCAACTGGTCCGCGCCGACCTGGTGCTGTGCGCGTCCGCGCGCCAGCGGTCCTTCTACCTGGGTCAACTCGCGGCGCTCGGCCGGATCTCGCCTGCAACCTATGAGAGCGACCCGGAGCTCGAACGCCTCATCGCGATCGCCCCGTTCGGCCTCGAGGCGGAGCCGCCAGAAGCCACGCGACCCGCGGTGCGCGAAGTGGTTCCCGGCATTGACGACGAGGCGAGGATCCTCATCTGGGGTGGGGGCGTGTACAGCTGGTTCGACCCGCTCTTGCTCATCCGCGCCGTGCATGCGCTCGCGAAGCGCCGCCCGCATACCGCTCTCGTGTTCCTGGGCACACGCCATCCGGGCCAGGAGCCGATGGGCATAGTGAAGGAATCTATCGACCTCGCCGAGGAGCTCGGCGTCCTGGGCAGTGCAGTGATCTTCAACGAGGACTGGGTTCCCTACGAGGAGCGCGGCAGCTTCCTCATCGAGGCGGACGCGGGGGTGTCGACGCATCACGCGCACGTGGAGACGGAGTTCTCGTTCCGCACCCGCATCCTCGATTACCTCTGGGCGGGCCTGCCCATGGTGGTGACGGAGGGTGACACGTTCGCGGATCTGGTGCGCGAGGAAGGCCTCGGCATCGCGGTGCCTGCGGGCGATCTCGACGCGCTGGCAGACGCGCTCGAGACTGTTCTTTACGACGACGCCTTCGCCGACGCGGCGCGTGAGCGCGTGGCAGCCGTGAGGCAGCGCTACCTGTGGGAAACGACGCTCGAGCCGCTACGGCGCATTGCGCGGGCCCCGCTCCACGCCCCGGATATTGACGCCGCAGGCGGGCGCGACGCGCTCGCGGCGGCGGCGTTGCGTCTTCACGAGCCAGAGGGTCGCCCGGGCCGCGCCCGCGACGTGCGCATGGTCGTGCACTACTTGCGGCACGCGGGCGTGCGCGAGGTGGTGCGTCGGGCGATGGCGCGGAGGTCCAAGGGGTGACGGCGCCCCCGCCGGGCTCGCTCGGGCAGACCAAGGCCGGCGCGGCCGCACTCGCCCGCCGGATCACCGCGTTCGCCGGTGTTCCCTTCCTCTCACTCCTCGCCCCCTTCATCTTCCTTCCCGTCCTGGCGCGACTCGCTGGAGCCGATGTCTGGGTCGCCATCGCCCTCGGCCAGTCGGTGGGCGGCATCGCGGCGCTCGTGTCCGGTCTCGGCTACTCCACCCTTGCCCCGCCGTTTGTAGCGGTCGCGTCGATCGAAGAGCGTCGCCGTCTACTTGCGACGAGCCTGCACGTCCGCGTGCCGGTCTGGAGCGTCGCCGCCCTGATCGCCGTGATCGTCGCGGCATCGCTCGCCCCCGAAGCCAATCGGGCGGAGGCGGCAACCATGGCGGGCGCGATGAGCCTCGCCGGGCTAGCGCCCACCTGGTTCTGGATTGGAGTGGGCAGGGCGATGCCGATTCTGTGGTCCGAGGTGTTGCCAAGGATGGCCGCGACGCTGGCTGCAACCGGGCTGCTCCTCCTAGGCGCAGGACCCATGTGGTACCCGATCCTGCTCGCCATCGCGATGATTGTGGGCCCGGCCGTGATCTACAGCCGCGTCGCGTCCGCTGAACTCGTCGATGTCGATCGTGACGGTGTCATCGCGGTGTTGCGCCAGCATCCACCCGCCCTGATCGCCGAGATCGCTGGAGGCGCCTACAACGCGCTCGCGGTCGCGCTCGTCACGTCGGTTGCGCCCGTGGCGCAGGCGGCACGTTTTGTCTCCGGAGACAAGGCCTATCGCATTGGCCAATACTCGGTGTCGGCTCTCGGCAACGCACTCCAAGGGTGGGTGGTGGAGGCAGGTCCGGCCAGAGTGGGGCGCCGACTCCGGGTTGTCATCGCGCTTCATCTTTCCGTCGGAGTGGTCGGCCTGGCGACGATGGGAGTGGGCGGACCCTGGCTGACCACGGCCCTCTTTGGCGCGGACGTTGCCGTCGGTGAGGCGACGGCGATTGGCTTTGGCGTCGCGATCCTTGGGATCACGCTCGGAACCGCTTTCGGCCGCATCGGTTTGATTGTCATCGGGGCGCGCAAGGCGTTCATGAGCTGCGTGGTGGGCGCATCCATCGTCGGCGTGACCGGTTTGCTCGTGGGCGGTTCGCTCTGGGGGGCAAGTGGCGCCGCGTGGGCGTTGGGAATCACGGAGGTGCTCTCGGCGCTGGCTCAAGGCACGGTGCTCGCGGTGTTGTGGAGACGCCGCCAGCGCACAGACCAGCCCCCGACTCACGCGCCCACTGCGACCGCATAAGGTGTCACGGTGAGACTGCCCTTGTCGAGCACTCAAGGAGGCGCTGTGGCGACGACGCGAACCAAGGTCGATCTGCGTCGGCTGATCGGTCGACTTCGGTGGATTCACGCCGCTCCGCTGTTGGCCGTGCTGACTCTGACCGCGTGGGCGTTTGCCTCTCCTGTGGGTGCCGGGCCCGACGACGACTACCATCTCGCGAGCACGTGGTGTGCTCTTGGCGGGAGCGAAGCGTGCGCGCCGGGCACAGCGGCCAACACACGCTTCGTGCCGAACGCGTTCGAGTCCGTCAGGTGCTACGCGCAGGACGCGACGCAAAGCGCCGCCTGCCAGGACGAGGCTGGGCTCGCTCTCGACGGCGCGAAGTACGAGACCAAGCGCGGCAATTTCCAGCGCGAGTATCCGGGCGTCTATTACGCGACGATGCGCCCGTTCGCAGGCGATGACCTGGTGCGCAGCGCGGTCGTGATGCGCTTGGTGAACCTCACCCTGTTTGTGGCGCTCGCCACCGCACTCGCGGCGATGCTGCCGGCCTCGCGCCGCCAAACGCTCTTGTGGGGTTGGCTCGTGTCCCTGGTGCCGCTTGGCATCTTTCTCATCCCGTCAAACAATCCGAGCGGTTGGGCTATCACGGGGGTGGGTACGGCCTTCCTGGCGTTGCTGGGGTGGTTCGAGAGCCACGGGCGGCGCCGGTGGGCGCTGGGCTCCATGTACGTGGTCGGCATCGTGATGGCCGCAGGCGCGAGGGGCGATGCGGCAATCTACGCCGCGGGCGCCACGATCGTTGCATCACTCCTTACCTCTGGCCTCCATCGGGAGTGGCTGACTCGAGCGATTCTTCCGCTGGCCGGACTTGTGGCGATCGCCTTGCTCTTCTTGACGTCCACCCAGGCCGGGGTCGGCGCGCATGGCTTCGCAGGCGGGAATCCGGTGGTCGCCGCGGGAGTGGGGCCGGCCGTTGGCGATCAGGCGGCCGAGGTCACCGGCGGACTCGCGCTTGCGGCGTACAACTTGCTTCAGTTGCCGTACCTGTGGACTGGTGTGTGGGGCACGTGGGCTCTCGGCTGGTTTGACACGCAGCTGCCCGCGATAGTGCCGTGGGCGGCCACCGCGGCCTTCATCGTGGTGGCGTTCGCCGGACTCGGGTTGCTCACCAAGCGCAAGGCCGTAGCGGTCGTGGGTGTGTTCGCCGTGCTGGTTGTGCTCCCGGTGTACGTGCTCACCGCTGGAGGGGACTCCGTCGGAAGCCAACTCCAGCCGCGCTACCTGCTGCCGCTCATTGTGTTGCTCGCGCTCTTGCTTGTCACTGCACCGCCTGGTGCGCGCACGGTGCGCTTCACGCGCATTCAGACATTTGTGATTCTAGGAGCTCTCGCCACCGCCAATCTGGTGGCGCTGCAGGTCAACATTCGCCGCTACGTCACGGGCGCGGACCAGCAGGGCGGCGATCTGGGGTCGGGTTTCGAGTGGTGGTGGCACGATCTGCCCGTCGGCCCTATGGCCGTGTGGCTGATCGGCTCACTGTCCTTCGCCGGTCTTCTCGCGGTGCTGTGGCCCGAACTCAGGCGCAAGGCCGTCGCGCCCTCGCACCGGGCTGAGAAGGATGCCCTGGGGGTCGATCCCAGCACGTAAGGTATCCCAGGGCATGACGACCCTGGTCGAGTATCTAAGGAGACGCTTTGGCAACGATCTGGAGCAGAATCGGTCTGCGTCGGTTGGTCGGCCAGCTCCGGTGGATTCATGCTGCGCCGCTGTTGGCCGTGCTGACGTTGACCGCCTGGGCCTTTGCCTCTCCCGTGGGTGCGGCGCCTGACGACGACTACCACCTCGTGAGCACGTGGTGCGCCGTGGGCGGCAGCGACGCCTGCACGCAAGTCGCCGACCAGAACCTGCGCCAAGTATCGACGGCCTTCCACTCCGCGACGTGCTACGCCCTGGTAGCTGCACGGAGCGCCGCTTGCCAGGACGACGCAGGCCTCGCGCTTGACGGGGCAACACGGGAGACCAATCGCGGCAACTTTCAAGACAAGTACCCAGGCGTCTATTACGCGACGATGCACATGTTTGCCGGCAATGACCTGGTGCGCAGCGCGGTCGTGATGCGCTTGGTGAACCTCACCCTGTTTGTGGCACTCGCCACCGCACTCGCGGCGTTACTGCCGGCCTCGCGCCGCCAAACGCTCTTGTGGGGCTGGCTCGTGTCCCTGGTGCCGCTCGGCATCTTTCTCATCCCGTCAAACAATCCGAGCGGTTGGGCCATCACGGGGGTGGGTACGGCCTTCCTGGCGTTGCTGGGGTGGTTCGAGAGCTACGGGCGGCGCCGGTGGGCGCTGGGCTCCATGTACGTGGTAGGCATCGTGATGGCCGCAGGCGCGAGAAGCGACGCCGCCATTTACGCTGCTGGCGCGACACTGGTCGCAGCGCTCCTGACGGCGGATCGCCAACGGGAGTGGTTGCTACGGGCGATTCTTCCCATCGCTGGCCTTGCGGTCATCGCAGTGCTTTTCGCGACAACCTCGCAAGCGGACGTGGGCACTCAAGGGTTCTCGGGAGCGGTCTCGCCCGGAGGTCCGGGAGGGATAGACCAGGGGGCGGCAGAGGCCACCGGTGGTCTCGCACTTGCGGCGTACAACTTGCTCCAGTTGCCGTACCTGTGGACCGGTGTGTGGGGAACGTGGGCGCTGGGGTGGTTCGACACCCAATTGCCGGCGATTGTGCCGTGGGCGGCGGGCGCCGCCTTCATTGTTGTCGCGTTCGCGGGAGTGGGGTTGCTCACCAAACGCAAGGCCGCAGCCGTCGCAGGGGTGCTTGCCGTGCTGGTTGTGCTCCCGGTGTACCTGTTGACCGCGGGAGGGGACTCCGTGGGCAACCAATTCCAGCCGCGCTACGTGCTGCCACTCGTGGTGCTGTTTGCGCTCTTGCTTGTCACTGCACCGCGAGGTGCGCGCACGGTCCGCTTCACGGGCTTTCAGACCTTCGCGGTTTTGGGGGCACTTGCGCTCGCCAACCTGGTGGCGCTGCAGGTCAACATCCGCCGCTACGTCACGGGCTCAGATCAGCAGGGATTCAACCTCGGCGCTGGCGCAGAGTGGTGGTGGCATGATCTGCCCGTCGGCCCCATGGCCGTGTGGCTCATCGGCTCGCTGTCCTTCGCCGCGCTTGTCGCGGTGCTGTGGCCCGAACTCAGGCGTAAAGTCGTCGCTCCCTGAGACGCCGCGGCGAGGCTCAGGAGTGAGGAGCGAGCGCCTTGCCAATCAGGCGGTACTGCACGCCGGGCCAGCGCTCGGCGGCCGAGACGCGGCGTCCGTCGATGAAGACCCTGAGGCCGGGCAGATCAGCGGGGCCGAGCTCCCGGTACTCGGCGTGGTCTGCCTGGACGACCGCGGCGTCGACGTCTTCGCCGAGGTGGAATGGCACGAAACCGAGCCGTTCGAGTTCGTCGTCGGTGTACATCGGATCGTGAACAACGGGGGCGGCGCCGCGCGCCTTGAGCGCGTCGACCGCCGCGAAGACGCCCGAGAAGGCCGTCTCCTTCACGCCGCCTCGGTAGGACGCGCCGAGCACCACCACGCGGGCGTCCTTCAGGTCGCCGTAGGCGCCCTCAAGCAGGCCGATCGTGTAGTCGGGCATCCCGGCATTCGCGGCGCGCGCCGCGGCCACCACTGTCGCCTCGGGGTCATTCCACAGGTATAGGCGCGGGTAGACGGGAATGCAGTGACCGCCGACGGCGATGCCCGGCTGGTGGATGTGGCTGTAGGGCTGCGAGTTCGACGCTTCGATCACCTGGTAGACGTCGATACCATGCGTCGCCGCGAAGCGCGCGAACTGATTTGCCAGGCCGATGTTGACGTCGCGGTAGGTGGTCTCGGCGAGCTTCGCGAGTTCTGCGGCCTCCGCAGAGCCGAGGTCCCACACGCCGTTGGGGCGGACGAGGTCCGGGCGATCGTCGAAGTCGAGGACGGCTTCGTAGAAGGCGGTGGCGCGTGCGGCGCCCTCGGCCGACAGTCCACCCACGAGCTTGGGGTACTTCCGCAGGTCTGCGAAGACGCGACCGGTCAGCACTCGCTCGGGCGAGAACACCAGGTGGAAGTCCTTGCCTTCGGTGAGTCCGGAGACCTGCTCGAGCATCGGCTTCCAGCGTTCGCGCGTGGTGCCCACGGGGAGCGTCGTCTCGAAGGACACCAGGGTGCCTGCGGTGAGGTGCTCGCCGAGCGACCTGGTGGCGCCGTCCATCCAGCCGAAATCGGGCTTCGCCTCGTTGTCGACGAACAGCGGCACCACCAGCACGACGGCATCGGCGCCCGGCACCGCGTCGGCGTAGTCGGTCGTGGCGCGCAGGCGCCCCGCCGGCACCAGTGCACTCAGGTGCTCCTGGAGGTGGGCCTCTCCGGGGAAGGGTTCCTGGCCGGCGTTGATGAGGTCGACCACGGTCTCGTTGACGTCCACCCCTACCACTTCATGGCCCTTGTTCGCGAACTGCACCGCGAGCGGGAGTCCGATTTTTCCTAGGGCGATGACGGCGATTTTCATGCGGCCATCCTACTAGCGTGTCTTGAGGCCGAGAGCCGTACCAGCGCCCGGGTGGGACTACTTGCCGATGATCGCGAGGCTCTCGTCAACCACTCGCTTGGCGATCGCACGCAGTGAGTATCGGCTTGCCGCCCACCTTGCGAGTTCGGCGCGGGCGGGCGGAGGCAAGGGGGACACGGCCGCTGCGCTCATCGCCGCTGCCGTGGCAGCGACATCGTATTGCAGTGCGACGCCCGCATCGGGATTCTCCGCATTGTTCAGGAAATCCACGGTCGGTCCGGTGCCGGCAAAGATCACGGGGCATCCGGCCGCGAGCGATGAATACACCTTCGTCGTGAACGCATAGTCGTAGCCCTGGCCGGGCTTCAGGCTCGCCAGCGAGACGGTCGCTCCGGCAAGGAGGGGAGCCAGTTCGGAGGGGGGTATCGGCGCGCGGAAATCGACGGACTCGGCGATGCCCAGTGCCGCGGCGCGGGCGCGCAACGAGTCGCGATCGGCGCCGTTTCCGATGACGACGAGGCGCGCCCCCGGGTGCTGATCGAGGACCTCGACAAAGGCCTCGACGAAGATTCCCGCACCGTGCCACTCGGAGTGAGTGCCTGCGTAGAGGAATACGGGTGGTGTGGATGCGGGCTCACCGGTGTATTGAAAGACCCCAGTATCGGCGCCGTTGCCGACCGGCGTTGAGGGGGTCTCGATGCCAAGTTCGCGGAAGCGGGCGGCGAGCGGCGCATGTGCGGCAAAGAGGTGGCGCGCTCGCTTGAGCCCCCAGAGTTCGAGGCGTCGCAGGGCCGTGAGGACTAGTCGGTTGGTCGACACCATGGCAGCGGCATCCGACCAGAGGTCTGCGGCATCGACGACCACGGGAGTTCTGCTTAGGCGGGCGAGTGCGACGACCACCGCGGTGGTCGTCGGCGGCGGCTCGACGACGTAGAGATCGGGGCGTCGCGAGAAGAGGAGCCGGAAGGCCAGTGGCACATCGAAACTGAGATACGGGATATAGCCGCGCACGTACTGTTGCCTGTCCCGGAGCACGGGCGCCCGGCGCACCCTCACGCCGGGGACGTCCTTCACGGCCGTGCCGCGTGGGGGCTTCGCCGTGACGACGGTGACTTCGCAACCGCGGTCCCGGAACTCCTCCGCCCAGGCTTGCAGAAACCCAGAAGTGGCTGAGACCTCCGGCGAATAGATCCGGCTGACGATCATCACTCTCATCGGTCGTCACCGAGCAGTCTGGCGATCACCGCATGTTGGTAAGCCGTGTCCGTCTCGTTCGAGAGCGATTTCGCGGCGCGGTCCACAGCCGCCTTGTAGGCGCCGACCTGATCCCCGGTGAGGTCTTGAAGCGCACTGACGAGCGCATCCGCAGTGGTATCAGACGTGATGATCCCCAGACCGTGCTCGCGGATGTAGGCGTCCGTTTCTGGGGCGGGCGCGAAGACGAGCCCGATGCGGGCCTGGACGAAGTCGAAGAACTTGTTGGGTAAGTGATGGAGCTGACTCAGTGTCTTGATCGGGAAGAGGAACACTCCGAGGTCATACTCGTTCAGCACAGTCGGCAGGCTTGCGGGTGGCACCGGGGAGTGCAGGGTCACCAGCGGACTCGCATCGGCCTGCTCGCGCAGCGCGGCGAGATGGCCGCCTGGGACCTCGACCAAGTACAAGTCGAGTGTGAATCGGCCGCCAAGTCGGTTGGCGGCTTCGATGAGCGCCGGAAGGTTGCGCCGATCATCGGCAATGCCGCTGTGCACCAGACGGATGGTGTTCGGGTCGACCGGCTGCGGCGCAAGGTCCTGGAAGACGGGGGTGCTCCGGACCACGCCGGTGTCTGGGCCATAGTGCTCGCGGTAGAGCTCGGCAAGCCCTGAACTGACGGTGGTCACCGCCGCCGCGCGCGGCAGGTACTTCTTGCAGAGGTAGTCCATGTACGGCCCAACGAGCAAACGCCACACCAGAATGGTGGCCGTCTCCTGGGCGGCCCATTCGTGCATGTCTGCCATCACAGGCGCTTCCCCGGCCGCCGCAAATGCGAGGGGGAGGGCCCGGGCATCGTTGGCCACGACCATGTCGTAGGGGCCGGATTCGATGACCTGTCGCAAGACGGCCTTCTCGCCGGGTGCGCTGAGTTCTACGGCATTGTGGAGGTGGAGCGCCAGTCTGGCGACTCCGAGTGGTGTCTGCGGAAGGGAGGGAGCTCCCTCGGGAATCTCAACGTGCCGCATAGCGCCCTCGGGGCTCGGACCATAGCCCACCGTGGTGACCTCGCCGTGCTGGCGCAAGACGTCGAGTTGGCGCAGGACCCGGGAGTCGGCGTGAATGGGCGAGAAGGAGACGCAGAGGATCCGCGGGCGGTCGCCGTGCGAACGCGCGGCGGGGCTCATGTCAGGGGCCCGATGTCGGGATCGTGATTGCTCAGTCCTGCGAGCTTGACCTGCAATTCGAATTGCGGCACGGAGGCGGACAGTTCGCGGAAGGAGCCCTTGCCGAGAATCCTGCCTTGGTCGAGGTAGCAGATCTGGTCGTAGTCCTTGATGGTCGAGATGCGGTGAGCCACGGCGATGAGCGTCACCTCGCCCTGCAACGCCTTGATGGCCTGCACCACGTCATCCTCGGTCTTCGTGTCGAGCGCGCTCGTCGCCTCGTCGAGCACCAGGACGAGTGGGTCGGAGTAGAGCGCACGGGCGATGCCCAGGCGCTGCTGTTGCCCACCCGAGAGGGAGACGCCGCGCTCGCCGATCTTCTCATCGATGCCGTGTTTCCGGGACTCAATGAGAGTACTGAGCTGCGCCTTCTCGAGCACTTCGATGACCTTGTCGCGGTCGTAGTCCTCGTCCCACGTCAGGGCGACGTTTTGCCCGATGGTTCCGTCAAACAGGGTGACGCGTTGCGGAACGTACCCAATTCTCGAGCGCCACGTGTGGATGACCTCCGTCAACGGGGTGCCGTCGATCGTGATCTGTCCCGAGGTGGGGACGCGCAGCCCCAGCAGGAGGTCGATCAGCGTGGACTTTCCCGAACCGGTCGGGCCGACGATGCCAAGCGAGGAACCGAGCGGAATCGCCAGGTCGAGTCCGAGCAGAACGGATTCTGTTCCCACGGGGTAGCGGAACTCGATACCGGTCAGCGTCAGGGCGTGCGGCGTCTCGGGCAGTGCCGTGACGTCGGCTCGCACGAGGGCGTCGGTTGCGTTGGCTTCCGCGCCGCGCAAGTCGCTGACCACGTCGTGCACCCAAGGGAGGCTCGCGGTCGCGCTGATGATCGAGGACTGGATTCCGGTCAAGGCCGGAATGAGGCGGAGGCCGGCCGCACCGAAGAGGGCTACCGCGACGACGGCCGCGGTGAGGCCGTCGAGAACGTAGCCGGTGCCCCCGATCAGGAGGAATCCGCCGATGAGAGCAGCCTCGTAGCTGTAACGCGGAATGATCGACAGGAACGCGAGCGAGGCACGGGCCTTGACCGCGCCTTTGCGGTGGTGCCCGACCACTTGCTGGATGTCATCGAGCCTGCCGCGTAGCGTCAGTTCCTTCATGGCTTCGACCATCTCGGTGAGGAGCCGGGCGACGCGATAGCTGTAGTTGCGGTTGCTCTGGGACGATCGCAGCGTTCGCCTCGTCACCACGCGGTTGATGATGATCGCGACAACGCCCAGGTAGGCGAGTGAGAGGAGAGCGGTGACGGGCGTGGCGATGATCAAGACGACCAGGGTCAGCACGATGGTGAGCGCATTGCCCGGGATGGTCAGCAGCGACAGGATCAGACCGGAGATCGCGACCGAGATTCCGGTGTCTGCGATGCGGGTGAACTCGGCGGTGCTCCGCTTTGAGCGCTCTTCCCAACTTGAGCCGAGGTACGCGCGGAACAAGCGGGCGCCGATCTCGAATTCGTAGATGGCGAACTGCTTGGTTGCGATCCAATGCATCGTGACAGCGAGGGCACTCTTGACGATGATGAGCGCGCACGCGATGAGGAGCAGCCACGGTGTGGCGCTTTCGGGGAGTTCACCGATGAGTGGAAGCACGACCGGGCCGCCCGAGGCCACTGGGGAGATGATGAGCACCAGGAGCCCCATCGCGGCCACATCGAAGAGCGCCAATATCGCGGTAGCGACGATGTAGATGGTGAGGAAACGCCGCGCCCGACCGGGGAGCAACGGCAACAGGTCCCGGAGCGCGCTCCACAGGGTTTTCATCGATTTCAGATTACCATCGGCGTGCAGATCTGCCTGACTGTCGCGGGGGGCGCTCATGGGATGATGTCCGCTGGAGGATTCATGCTCAACATCACGAAGATTCTGGAGCATTCGCCCGAGTGGTTGCGCCGTCTCGCATATCGGACTGCCGCCGGTCAGGGTGTGCTGGGCCGCCTGGCGGACGCCGTCCGCTTCCGCTTCTCAGAGGACACGGCGCCGCCACTGCCACAGCTCAGTGACGCGGCAGTCCACCTCGTGATCGGACCGGCCAATTCCGCGGGGCAGGGCTACCAATGGGCGCGCGCAGTGGAACGGTTCGTTCCGGGAGTTGCTGCTATCGCGATGCACGGGTTGGGGGTCAACGCCTTTGAGCCCGACGTGGATGTCAAGGTGCCAGCGACTGTGTACCAGCGTTCTGTGTCGTGGCACGCTGACTTCGAGGCGTTTCTTGTGAAGCAGACCCACGTCGTGTGGGAATCAGGCCGGCCCTTGCTCGGTCGTCGCTATGGAGGCGAGGTCGCTCGAGAGATCTCGCACCTGCGGGAGCAGGGCGTTCGAGGGGCCCTCCTTTTTCATGGCAGCGACATTCGCCCGCCCTCTCGCCACGCCGAGCAGAACCCCTGGTCGCCATTTTGGGAAGCGACAGCACTCGGGCGGGCGCTGGAGGAGACTGCGGCGAGAAACGCGGCGCTGGTTGCGGACGTTGGACTGCCCGTCTTCGTGTCTACGCCGGATCTGCCGCAGTGGCTTCCGGAGGCGATCTGGTGTCCGGTCGTGGTCGACTCCGCTCGATGGCGAGCGGCCGCTGCGACGGGTGCGCCGACGGGTGCTTCGGGTGGACCGCCGGTGGTTGCGCATGCGCCGTCCCACCCATGGCTGAAGGGGACGGACCGCATCGAGCCGATGCTGCGCCGCCTCGCGGACGAAGGGGTCATCGAGTACCGGCAGATTGTCGGCGTTCCGCACGCATCGATGCCCGCCTTCTACGCCGATGCGGACATCATGCTCGACCAGTTTGTCCTGGGAATCTACGGCGTCGCCGCGTGTGAGGCGATGGCCTCTGGGCGACTGGTCATGAGCCACGTGGAAGAGTTCACGCGATCCCAGGTGCGCGAGCGCACCGGTCTGGAACTGCCGGTGCACGAAGCAACCCTCGAGTCGCTTGAAGCGGAGTTGCGGCGAGCAGTCGCGGAGCCCGAGGCCTTTGAGGAGCTCAGAGTGGCAGGGCCGGCGTTCGTTGACGCAGTGCATGACGGCCGTCGCTCGGCCGCCGCGTTGGCACCGTTCCTGGGGCTCAGCGCATAAGCGCGAAGGCCGCGAGGAATCGCGGCGGCGCTTCGCGGTGGAGCAGGCGGCGGTAGGACGCGGGAAGCACGTTTCCCGGGCGTCGATAGTCGGTGCGGAGTGCGTGCTCGGCGGCCAGCAGTTTGGGGTTGGCGGCGCCCAGGAGCTCCGAGAGGATTCCTGAATCGCGGCGGCTCAGGATTCCCGCGGCCGTCGGCGCGAGGAGCGATAGGCGCCGTACCGCGTAGGCCAGTGCTGCTTGGTCCGCAGGGGGTACGCCCGCGCGCAGGCTCGCGCCGAGGATGTCCATGACGTGGGTCCGAAGAACCTTCACCGCGAACGATTCTCTCTGTGCGGGCGAGAGGGTTGAGACGAACTCTGGAGCCAGCACCGCGTCGAGGAACATTAGGGATTCGGCGGCAGGCTTCACGCTGCTGGATGACCGATTCGCCGGGTCGTCACCGTGGATGAGGTAGCCGGGGGCGCGTCGTACGAGACTGATGCGGGCGTCCGAGTACCAGATCGAAGCGCCTTGTATGATGTCTTCTCCCGTGCGCAGCCCACTGGTCATCCGAATGTAACCGAACCGGGCGCGAGAAACGAGCCCGAGCTGCACCGTGCGGTATGCGAGGCGGTCCCGAACCCCGTCGAGCTGACGCGTGCGAAATGGGCGCACGGCAGGGCTTCGTGTCTTGCCTCCCGGGGACGTGCGAATCGGAGGGATGACGACCTCCGCGCCGTCCCTTCGGGCGGCGGCGACCCATATGTCGACCGCGCCAGGCTCGTACTCGTCATCCGAGCCCAGGAGAGCCGTGAACTCTGCGCTCGCGGCGTCTAGCCCGGTGTTGATGGGGCCGGCGGGACTGGGGAGGCCGTCGTTGAGTTCGAGTAGCCGCACACGGGGATCCTCGGCCCATGCGCCCAGGGCCGTCGCGATTCGCGCGGGATCGATGTTGTGGCACACCACGCTCACTCGGGTTGCGACAGAAGCCGATGTCAAGACAGACGACGTGGCGCGCGCAATGGGCCTTTGGTCGCTATGGACCGGAATGATGACATCGACGATGGGATCCGTCACGGTTCGGCTCGCTCCGCGAGGGTATTAATCGCGGCACTCCACACTTCGACCTGGGTCTCTGCGGACAGTGCGCGCGCGGCTTCCGCTGCATGCGACTTCCAGGCTTCGACCTGGTCGGTAGTCAACGACTCCAGGACCCTTGTCAGGGCGGGGGCAGCAAAGTCGTCCGTCACCGCGCCGAGCCGGTGGGCCTCGAGGATGTTGACCATCTCCTCCGAGGGGCCAATGATGAGCCCGAGCCGGGCCTGAACGTAGTCGAAGAATTTGTTCGGTAGGGCCCAACGATTGTTGAAGTTGGTGGGCGCAATGATGTGGATCCCGACGTCGTATTCACCGAGTCGGGAGATCAGTTGTTGATACGGGACGGCATCGGGGAATCGGATGCGGCCGCACCCCGCGGCGCGGTCGAGCAGTTCCCTGATGTAGTGCGGATCGTTCGCCATCAGGTAGAGGTCGAGTGTCACGCCGTTCGTGCTTGCCGCGACCGCGTCGACGAGAACCTCGAGCCGACGATTGCGTAGGGACGCACCGCTGTGTACGAGCCGAATAGGGGTGCCGACCGGCCCGGCCGCGACTTCGGCGTAGGGCGCCGCGTTCGTCACCACCCCGGCGTGGACCCCGAATACCCGTTGGTACTCGTCAGCGATGCCCTGTCCGACGGTGGTCATGGAAGTCGCCCGAGGGAGGAACTTGCGGCACATCCAGCGCACGTAAGGTGCCACAAAGTAGCGCCACACCGGTAGCTCCTCGTTCTGCCGCGGCGCGTATTCGTGGATGTCGGCATGTACGCCGTGCGCGGGTTTGAGTGCGAGCGCCAGGCCGACGGTGTCGATGTCGTTGGCGAGGATCACATCAAATGGCTCGAGCGGCGTGAGTGCGGTCTGTGCCTCAAGAACCGCCGGTTGATGCCAGTAGATCCGGCGGAAGCGACGCAGGATGAGATCGCGTCGGCGCCACTTACGGAAACTGCTGGCATCGTCGAGTTGGACATGGTGGACGCGGGGATCGGGACTCGGGCCGTAGCCGCAAGTCGTGACCTGGTAGTACTCCGGAAAATGAGTGACCTGCTTGAGCACGCGGGCATCGCCAGCGAGGTGTGAGAAGGACAGAATGAGTAGCCGTGGACGCGTCACGACCGCTCCCTCAGCAGTTCATTGACGACGGCTTCGGCGGCGTGCCCGTCGCCATACGGCGTCGCGTCGGTCGGAGGTGGCGCCGAGCGCGAGGCCGCTCCCGTGATCGCATCCACATCGTTGGCGAGGACGTTCCAGCCGAGGTCAACGGTCTCAACCCACTCCGTCTCCGGCCGGATCGTCGTCGTGGGCACTCGGAGCAGGAAGGCCTCCTTTTGCAGGCCGCCGGAATCGGTCACGACGCCCGCGCTGTGCATCACGGCCGCGACGAGTTCAGGGTAGGGAAGCGGCTCGTGAATCCGCAGGGCACCGTGGTCGAGCCGGATGCCATGCTGCTCGGCGAGCGCTCGAAGCCGCGGGTGCGCAAGCAGCAGCACGGGCCGGTCCAGGCCGGCGAGCGCCGCGACGATTCCACGCAAGCGCGCCGGGTCGTCGGTGTTGTCCGGTCGATGGATGGTGGCGACGTAGTACCCGGCAGTCGGAAGACCGAACGGTGTCGGACGCGGGTCGGCGAGCAGCCGGTCCCTCACCGAGTAGAGCACGTCCGTCATGACGTCGCCCACGAGAACGGAGCGTTCGGCGAGGCCCTCGTGCGCGAGATGTTCCATGGCCACGGCAGTGGGGGCGAGGAGTAGGTCGGCTGCGTGATCCGTCAGCACCCTGTTGTGTTCTTCCGGCATGCGTCGGTTAAACGACCGGAGCCCGGCCTCGAGGTGGGCAACGGGGATGTGGAGCTTGGTCGCGACCACCGCCGCAGCGAGAGTGGAGTTCGTATCGCCATAGACCAGCACCCAGTCCGGCGCATACCGCTCGAAGACGGGCTCTAGCCCCGCGATCATGGCTCCAGTCTGCTCCCCGTGCTTGCCCGAGCCGACGGCGAGATTGACGTCAGCAGCGGCGATGCCCAAGTCCCGGAAGAACACGTCGCTCATGAGGTCGTCATAGTGCTGACCGGTGTGCACGATCACATGGTCGGCGCGCCCGGCCATCGCGCGAGCGACGGGAGCAAGCTTGATGAACTGGGGCCGTGCCCCGACGACGCTGAGAATCCTCATGGCAACTCCTCTTGCGGTGCTTGGCGGGCATCCGGCGATGGTCACCCATCCTAGGGCGGGGACGCCACAGGGGCAGAGTCGCCTGGCGCGGCGGGGTGATCAACCGCAGACCTCGCCGGGGTTGGCGACTCGCTCGTCAGCCGCCGTCGGGGAGGAACCCCTCGGGTGCGCGGTCGACCAGCAATGGCGTCAAGGCGGCGGCCCATGTCCCGGTCACGTGATCGTGGTTGCGATACACGTTGACGTGGCCGATGAGTGGGAGGCAACGTCCGGTCGCACAGTACGCGTCTGTGAACGACACGAGGGCAACCTGTGGTGAGGCGATCGCGTCGACGGCAGCAATCTGGGGATCGAACCCGAGCGAACCGGGCGCGGTCGAGCAGCGGTCGCTCACGGCGCCGGGGTTCTGTTCCAGGCAGGCCTGGGGATCGTCAACGGACACAGGGTTGTCCTCGATCACGAGGACGTTCGCTCCCTGCGCGGCGGCCTCCTTCCATACCGTGACGAGTCCGTCGACGGATGTTGCCGCGGAATCCTGTCCGCCTTGCGCAATGAACGGCTCGCCGCGCTTCTGGCTCGTCACAATGAGATCGAAGTCATTGGTCTGCACCCAGTTGCGCAACTGGTCAACCCACTTCGTACAGGCGGACTCAGCCTCGCGGTCGGCCTGATCGACAAGGGCCGCCGACCAGGGACAGTGCCCCTTTGTGGTGTATTCCACCGTCCAATTCCCTTTCGCGGCGAGAGCTCCGATCAGAGGGAGGTATTGCTGTGCGTGCGAGTCTCCGATTACTGCCACGCGAGCACCGGTACCATCGCCCCCCAGGTAGGTGCATGGCGCGAAGTCGGACGTGTACCAGTTCTCGACGTGGCATCCCTTCACAGACGCGAGCGGACCGTAGTCGAGCGGTGCCGTCGATGTGGCGGGCACATAACTGTCAATCGCGACCGGAGTGCAGTCATTCGGCCACACCGCTGCAGCGGCCCCGAAGCAGGGCGCGCTCGGACGAGTGTCTTCGTCGCCGGAATTCTCGTGGACGGCGGCCACCACGTCGCCGAGTAGTTCTTGGGTGACGGCGCGCTCCCGGGCGGCGTCCCGCTCTACCGACGAAACCGCGGCCAGTGGCAGGGCTGCGGCGATCACCATGGCGGGGATGACGGCGGCGAGAACCCACCGCGGCCTGGTGGTGAAGCGGCGTAGCCCAAACCGGAAGGGGCGCTCGACCCACCGCACGCTCGCCCCTGCGAGCAAGAGTGTGCCCACGATGACCAGTGCATTGAGCGCACGCGGATCAAGGCTGAACGCGTATGGGAGCACGATGATGAGCGGCCAGTGCCAAAGGTAGATTGAGTATGAGGAGTCGCCTACCCACTGCACCGGACGCAGGCCGACAAGCGCACGGACAGAACGCGGAAGCGGATGGCGGCCCACCGCCAGCAGCAACGCCGCGCCCGCCACTGGTACCACGGTGCGTAGGCCCGGGTGCCCTGTGGCGGGATCGATCAGGAAGACCGAACTCAGCACGGCCGCCCATCCGACAAGCACCCCGACCGACGCCACACCTCGTGGTAGTTGACGAGGGGCGGAGCCACGTTGCGCCAAGACAAGTGCAAGCACGACGCCGACGCCTAGTTCCCAGGCCCGCGAGCGCGGGTCGAAGAATGGCTGGGGAGATCCTGATCGACCGGCGGCGACGGCGTAGGCGAAGGACGCGAGGGTGCAGGCGACTGCCACGACCAGCGCAGTGCCCACCCCACCAAGTCGGCGCCACCACCGCGTGCCGAGGGCCCACGCGCCGACCATGAGCAGTGGCCACGCGACGTAGAACTGCTCCTCCACCCCCAGGCTCCAGAAGTGTAGGAAGGGGGAGGGCTCCGCGGTCGCCCCGACGTAGTCGACTGAAAGGTGTGAAAGCCAGAGGTTCTCGATGTAGGCGATGGCGGCAAGTCCGTCTCGCATGAACGGGGGCCACAGGCGTGCGGGAACCACGGTGACGATGGCGATTGCCGTCACGACGATGGTGGTGAGCGCCGCTGGCAGCAAGCGGCGCGCCCGGCGAGCCCAGAAGTCCACAAGTGACAGCCGCCCGTTGAGTGCTGCCGCTACGAGTCCCGAGCTGATGAGGAAGCCTGAGATCACAAAGAAGATGTCGACGCCAAGAAGCCCACCGCTGAATCGGTGGGGCCACAAGTGGTACGCAACCACCATGGTGACCGCCACCGCACGCAAAGCCTGGATGTCGGTCCGAACACCGCGCCCGGGTTCGGCTTTCGTCACAGGGACGGGGGGACTGCCACGCTTCTACCTGCCTACCTACGTACCTGACTCGGATGGTCTCGCCGCTACCCCAGGACCCTACCGGTCGACCGCTATCGGCAGATCGGCGCCGTGGCGAGGTTGAGGGGTAGCACCGCCGCGCCGCCAATCAGCGTCACTTCAATCGGTCCGAATACGTTGATGCTGTCGGCAATCACTCGCGGGATGCAGGACCCCGGCACGATGTAAAGAGGCGCGTTGTCGGCGGCAGCGCGAACCGTTCCGGCCAAGGCGTCCGGAAAATCGTTGCCCGACGCGAGGTAGACGCGACTTGCACTTGAGAAGGCATCGGTGTTGATTGCGGCGCTTGTGGCGTATCGGTCAGTGCCGAAAAGGCGCCGCACGGTGGTCACCCCGGAGATCGCCGCGAGGTCGTTCACAATGCCGTCGGATACGACTGCTGCGCCTCCGGCGACGATGATCTCGGTGGCGCCGAGGCTCTTGATGAGTGCCGCTGTGGCGGCATCCAGGTGAGCTTCAGAACCGTTGAGAGTAATCACAGGTGCGTCTTGAGTTCCGGCGGCGGCGGCGGCGCTCAGGGCATCGGGAAAGTTCTGTCCGGAAGCGACGTACACCAGGCTGGCCGAGCCATCCGTCCAGTGTTCACGAACCGTGGTCCGCGCCGTCTCATAGCGGTCGATGCCCCCGAGGCGAGTGATGCCCCCCTCGCCGGCGTAGCCCTTGAGCTTGCCGAAGACGGCTTCGTTGATCGCTCCCGCGCCTCCGATGACGACGATGCGCATCGGATTGAGCCGAGTGAGCTCCGCCGCGATCTCGCTGGGAATGCTGTTGCGCCTGACGAGCAGAAGCGCGGCGCCATCGGAGGCCGCAATGGGTGCCACGGCGAGAGCGTCGGGGTAGTTCTCGCCCGAGGCGACGTACACGACGGCTGCGTCGGCCTCGAATCCGGCCGAGAGGGCGGCTGCGGTCGCATACCTGTTGGCACCAGCGATTCGCTGGTCTGCCGTGACGTTGACAAGCGCGCCTATGGCTTGCGGGTCGCCGAACCACTCCCAGTAGTACATCCAGAAGTTGCGATTGCCGTACGACGAGCAACTATTCCCGGTGCCGGGCAGGGCGGCGAGGGCCGCGGAGTTGGGCTGGTACGGCGTGTAGTTGTATAGCCCCGCTGTGGCCTGGTTCTTGATGACGACGCTCGACGTTCCGCATGCGGTGTTGGGGTGGAAGCGCACGTTGTTTGCGACGCCCGCGAGGTGCCCGTATCTGCCCGGAAGGATGCGGTACACCTGGAATTGATGGGCGGCTCGCCACACCTGATTCTGAAAGCCGTAGTACTCCGTGTTACATGGAGCGGTGTCGGGACAGCCGTACCCCATCGCCCTGTCATAGCGCCATTCGCTTGGCCACGAGTGGGTGACGAGTCCTACTTCCTTCTGGAGGGTGACCAAGATCACCTTGGGGCTGATGCCGCATGCTTGGGCAACCTTGTAGATGATGGTCGCTGCCGACTCGTTGTTCGCGCCCACGTAGGCGTTGGGGCAATATGCATCGGCCGCACGGCTGATCGTCGTCTGTTTGAAGTCCTTCAAGCAGACGATCGGATCGTTCGGGCCACTGCTCAATTCGGGATGGCAGGTTGGCACCTTGGCATTGAGGAAGCTCTGGATCTGGGAAACGCTCATGGCGTCTTCGTCGTAGAACTGCTGGTCGCTGATGATAAAGGCCGGGTCAAACAGCTTGCCCGATACCCAGGCGCTCGCTGGCGGCGCGGAAGCGGTGAACGTGGCCGTCGTGAAGACCGCGATCAGTGCTATCGCGAGCCCACGGGCGATGCCGTGTTTCATGAGACTTCTACCTTGGCGGGAGCCGAGACAACCCGGCCCTCATCGTTGAGGTACGTCAGCACGACGGTGTAAGTGCCGGACATGACTCTGCGGGCGTCGATCAGCGCTGTCCCGCAGGACGTGCTGTCGACGTTTGCAATGCCAGTGGTACGCACGAGTTGGGGCGCACCGCCGCTGGGGGGCGTGACGGCGAAGGTGCACTCTCCACCGTCCTCCAATACTCCTGTCACGAACCCGCCCACGATGAGACCGCCCGTCGAGGGGTCAACTGCGGCGAGTGACACCTGCGCCGACGCGCCCTTAAGGGTTGGTACCGAACGCGGGGAAGACGGCTGTCCGGTATTGCCCGGCTCGACCGAGGGGGCGGGGGACGGCGAATTTGGAGTAGCGGACGGACTTGCCGATGGTGTGGCGACCATGCTCGGTGAGGGAGAGGACACCACGGTGGGCGAGCTCGTGATCGACGGGTCAGGCTCGGGGTCGGGGCCCGAACAACTGGAAGTAGCGAGCATCGCAACGATGCCCACGCAGGCCACGCCCAGGCGCACAGGTATCCACACTCAGAAAGGATAAGCAGACTTCACTCGGAATATGGGGACGTCGGGTGTCACTCACGCGTCGCATGTGACAAATGCGACATTTGGGCCACTCTCGCTAAACGTCGCTCCGGTGGAAGTTCATCCACGACTTCGACGCCGTCGGCCCCCGTTGACCGCGGTACCGAGACCCGTACTTGCTCGACCCATAAGGGTGCTCCGCCGGCGAGCTCAGCTGGAAGAAGCACAACTGCCCGATCTTCATGCCCGGCCACAGGTTGATGGGGAGCGTCGCGGTGTTCGACAGCTCCAGCGTCACGTTCCCCTCAAACCCGGGGTCAATGAACCCCGCGGTCGAGTGGGTCAACAAACCCAAACGCCCGAGCGAAGACTTTCCCTCGAGCCTGGCCGCGATGTCGTCGGGAAGCGTCACCGATTCAAAGGTCGACCCCAGCACAAACTCACCAGGGTGAAGAACGAACGGATTGTCACCGTCGACCTCTACTAGGCGGGTGAGGTCGGGCTGCTCAATCGAGGGATCGATCGCGGCGTACTTGTGGTTGTCGAACACCCTGAAGAACTTGTCGAGCCGCACGTCAATGGACGAAGGCTGGATCATGTCGGGCTCGTACGGGTCGAGCGCCACGCGCCCGGAGTCGATCTGGGTACGGATATCGCGGTCCGAAAGCAACATGGGGCAAACCTAGTCCGACGGGTCGCGGGTCGCTACTTGTCTTTGCCGTCGCGTCGGCGCTCGCGCCGTTGCTTCTCGTTGAGCCACATGCGGAACTCCGGGTCGTCGTCGGGGCCCTGTGGGTATTTCCGGCTGGAGCGCGGCGCCTGCCCTCGGTTGAACTTCGCGATGAGCCAAGCGGCGGGACCCACGAACGGCGCGAACAGCGCGATGAGCACCCAGAGCGTCTTGGGCAGGCGGTACGGCTCCTCGTCGGGGTGTTGGGCGATGTCGGCGATGACGAAAGTCGTCAGGCCGATGTAGAGGATCGCCGGGAGGAGGTATCGCATGCCATCACAGTAGGTGTCCGATTGGGGGTGAGTCCAGCCACCGCCGAGGGGGTCTTCAGGCCCATTCCGAAAAATCGAACCGGTTGCATGTGAAAGTTTCAGGCCAGGGGCTTCCCAAGGCCCCGTGAGAGCGCGATCATGGGGTTACGCTTGATCTCGGCGCCCGCTCCATATCACCCGGCCCCACCACACGGCCGCACCAATGCCCGGAAGGTCTCCACATGCAGTTCGGCCACTTCGACGACGAAGCCCGTGAGTACGTCATAGAGACGCCGCACACGCCTTACCCCTGGATCAATTACTTGGGGTCCCAGGAGTTCTTCGGGCTCGTCTCGCACACCGGCGGCGGCTACAGCTTCTACCGTGACGCCAAGATGCGTCGGCTCACGCGCTACCGGTACAACAACACTCCGGTCGACGATGGCGGGCGGATCTTCTCGATTAACGATGGCGGCGACGTGTGGAGCCCCTTGTACCGCCCGTACAAGAAGGACCTCGACGCGTTCGAGACGCGCCACGGCATGGGCTACACGCGCATCACGGGAGCGCGCGGCGGCCTGCGCGCGTCGGTGCTGCTCTTCGTGCCCGTGGACATCAACGCGGAGATCCACCAGGTGACCCTGACCAACACCTCCCAGGCGCCCAAGAGCTTCTCCCTGTTCTCGTTCCTCGAGTTCAACCTGTGGAACGCCGAGGACGACCAGACCAACTACCAGCGCAACCTGAGCATCGGCGAGGTGGAGGTCGAGGACGGCGCGATCTACCACAAGACCGAATACCGCGAGCGTCGCAACCACTACGCGGTGTACGGCGTGAATGCTCCGATCGCGGGCTTCGACACCGACCGCGACACCTTTTTGGGCTACGGCAATGGCTTCCACGAGGCCGCCGTCCCGCACGCGGGCAAATCCGGCGACTCGATCGCTTCGGGCTGGTACCCGTGCGCTTCTCATCACCTTGAGGTGGAACTGGCGCCAGGCGAGTCCAAGGCCTACACATTTGTGCTCGGGTACCTCGAGAACGCCGAGGACGACAAGTGGGAGTCCAACGGCGTCGTCAACAAGACGGGCGCCAAGGAACTGCTTGCGCGCTTCGCGACCACCGCGGACACCGAGGCGGAGTTCGCCAAGCTCAACGCGTACTGGGAGCACCTGCTGGGCTCGTACACGGTGCAGTCCGGCGACGACAAGCTCAACCGGATGGTCAACATCTGGAACCAGTACCAGTGCATGGTGACGTACAACATGTCCCGCTCGGCCTCGTACTTCGAGACCGGCATGGGCCGCGGGATGGGCTTCCGCGACTCGAGCCAGGACCTGTTGGGCTTTGTGCACCTGGTGCCCGAGCGCGCCCGCGAACGCATCATCGACATTGCGTCGACGCAGTTCGAGGACGGCAGCGCCTACCACCAGTACCAACCGCTCACCAAGCGTGGCAACCACGCCTTGGGTTCCGGATTCAACGACGACCCGCTGTGGCTCATCCTGGGCGTGGCCGCCTACATCAAGGAGACCGGCGACTTCGCGATCCTCGATGAGATGGTGCCCTTCGACAACGACGAGTCGCTCGCGCAGCCGCTGATGGAGCACCTCAAGCGCTCCTTCAACCACCCGCTCGAGAAGGCCGGCCCGCACGGCCTGCCCCTCATCGGCCGCGCCGACTGGAACGACTGCCTCAACCTCAACTGCTTCTCCTCGACCCCTGGCGAGTCCTTCCAGACCACGGAGAACCAGGCTGGCGGCGTGGCCGAGTCCGTCCTGATCGCGGGCATGTTCGCCGCGATCGGCCCCGACTACGCGGCGCTCGCGCGCAGACGCGGGGACGATGCCGAGGCAGACCGCGCCGAGAAGGCCATCGCCGACATGAAGCAGGCCGTGGTCGACCACGGCTGGGACGGCGACTGGTTCCTGCGCGCCTACGACTTCTACGGCAACAAGGTGGGCACGGACGACACGGCCGAGGGCAAGATCTGGATCGAGCCGCAGGGCTTCTGCATCATGGGAGGCATCGGCGTTGACGACGGCAAGGCCATCAAGGCCCTCGACTCGTGCCGCGAGCACCTCAATACTCCGCACGGCATGGTGCTCCAGAGCCCCGCGTACACGAGCTACCAGATCCAACTGGGCGAGGTCTCGACGTACCCGCCGGGCTACAAGGAGAACGGTGGCATCTTCTGCCACAACAATCCGTGGGTCATCATCGCGGAGACGGTGGTGGGCCGCGCCGAGTACGCGTGGCAGTACTACAAGCAGATCACTCCCGCGTATCGCGAAGAGATCTCCGAGGTGCACCGCACCGAGCCGTACGTCTACGCGCAGATGATTGCCGGCAAGGAGGCGTCGCGCCACGGCGAGGCCAAGAACTCGTGGCTCACCGGCACGGCCTCCTGGAACTTCGTGACCGTCTCCCAGTACCTGCTGGGTGTGCGCGCCGACTACGACGGCCTCGTGGTTGACCCGTGCATCGGCGAAGAGGTGGGGGAGTACACGGTGCGCCGCCAGATCCGCGGCGCGACATACGTCATCACCGTCAAGAACACCGGCGCCAAGGGCGCCAAGCTCACCGTCGACGGCGTGGCCATCGAGGGCAACCATGTGCCCTACGCGGCGGCTGGCGCGACGGTGGAGGTTATCGCCTCCCTCTAGCACGCGCTGCGCCACCGAAGTTGGCGGGAGCCTTGCAACCGTTCACTCAAATCTTTTGAGTAGGTACGTGTCGTCGAACCTCGTGTCTCTCGCCCTAGATGCCCCGGTTGCGGAGCGCGCGAGACGACTACTCGAACTTCCCGAAGATCAGTGGTTCGACCGGAAGTCCGCACGCGTCAAGCCGGCACGGTTGGCGGACGCCATGAGTGCTTTCGCGCATGCCGAGGGAGGCACTTTGGTAATAGGGCTTTCGGACGGTGAAATTGAAGGCGTGGATGCGGAGCCAGCACGCGTGAACGCTTTGAGGCAAGCATCGATCGATTTCCTCAGACCGCCAGTTTTGGTGCGAGCCCGCGAAATCGAATGTCAGCGACGCGATGGCAGACTTGATCATTTGCTGGTGCTGGAGATAGAGCCAAGCGAGCGTGTCCACGAAACAGTATCGGGTGACTGCTACTTGCGCGTCGGCGATGAGAGTCGACGTCTGTCGTTCGCCCAGCGTCAAGAGCTCGAGTTTGATCGCGGTCTGACCGGATACGAAGCCCAGCGCATCGCAGAGCGAACCTTCGACGATCTTGATTCCCGGCAGGTCGAGAGTTATCGCCGTGCGGCGGGGGCGACTCAAGACTCGCGACGGCTTTTGGCAAGCAGAGGGCTTCTTCTTCCTGACTTTGGAATCACTGTCGGCGGATACCTGCTGTTCGCCGCTCACCCACAAGATGTGTTTCCCAGCGCGTGCGTTCGCGTCCTCCGCTACTTCGGTACATCGCGGGAGAGCGGGGTCCGGCAGAACCTTGCTAGCAACGCGGACTTTCGTGTCGAAGGGTCCATCGCGGAGCAGATCCATGAGGCAGCGAAACTCATCGAAGCGAACATTCCGCGCAGACGCGCACTGGGACCGGATGGTCTTTTCGCCGAGGTGCCGATTGTCCCGAGGGAAGCATGGCTGGAAGGTGTGGTCAACGCAGTCGTACACAGGTCGTACAGCATGAGCGGCGACCACGTGCGAGTCAAGTTGTTTGAGGATCGAATTGAGATCACGAGCCCGGGGAGGTTTCCTGGCCTAGCAGACGTGACAAGGCCGCTCGACGTCGTTCGGTTTGCCCGGAATCCACGTATCGCGCGAGTCTGTTTCGACTTACGGATCACCCAAGAACTTGGTGAGGGAATCCGACGGATTTTCGCCGAGATGCGCGCACGAGGACTCGAGGACCCTCTCTATGAGCAAGGCAGCGGACACGTGAGGTTGACACTCCTGTCACGCAGTCGAATGAGTGAACGGGTCGCATCCGAACTTCCGTCTGGTGCGCACGAGATTCTGGCAGTTCTCAGAGAGCAGGCGCGTCCCATGCGGACGGGCGCTGTGGAAAGTGCCTCTGGTAGGAGCCGACCGACTGTCGTCAAGTACCTGCAGATTCTGCGGCGTGCGGGCCTGATCAAGTGGAGCGGTGCGAACTCCAAGGACCGAACTGCCACGTGGGAGGCCACGGAGTAGCGGCTGTCGGTTGCTGGATCTCTAAACACATCTTGGTATCAAGCATTTTAGAGATCGTGAGGTCAACGACCGTTGAGTGGACTTCGAGAGCAGTTGTCCGTCCCCCGCTAGTGGTGCCAGCCCATGTGAGGAGCATCGGCGAGCCCGATTCAGACTACGGCGGCCTGGTGGCTGTCTTCTTTCTCTAGCGCCCCGACGTGCGACGGCGCTGCGGACTACACCGCTTGGGGTTAGGGCGCTGGGGGCCCGGGCACGGGGTTCTGCATTGGCACTGAGTTCGCCTCGGGCGCGGGCGCGGGCGCGGTCGCTGCCTGCGCCCGGCGCTGGGCACGTGATCTCCTCGAGCGGATCGTGACGATCACCGCGACGATGATGAGTCCGGCCAGGGCCGCCCAGGGTAGGAGCACGCCGACGATGACCAGCGCGCCCGACAGGAAGGCCACGAGCGCGTTCCAGCCGGACACCAGGCCGTCCCAGAACGTCTCGGGCGAGTCGTCGACGATCACGACGGGCTCGGTGGTGAGCGACAGGCCGATCGTGGACATCGATACCTGGTCGTCGAGGCCTCGCTGGCGCGCCTCGAGGCTCTGGAGCTCCGCCTGTCGGCCGTCCAACTCGTTCTCGAGCGTGATGATGTCGGAGATGTCCTTGGCCTCCGCCAGCAGGGCCTCGATGCGCTTGGTGGAGGCGCGCAGCGTCGAAATCTGGGCCTCCAGGTCCGTCACCTCGGTCGTGACGTCGTAGGAGTCGGTGCTGAACTGGTCCACCGTGCCCAACTCGCGCAGGTCGTCGACCACCGCGTCGAGGTGGTTCGAGGGGATCCGCAGCGTCAGCGAGGCCGAGCCGCCGTTGCGCTCATCGGGCGCGGTCTCGCTGCGCGCGTCGATGCGTCCGCCCGCGTTCTGAACGATGCCCACTGCCCGGTCGGCGGCCGCGATCGGATCCTCGACCGTCATGTACATCACGCCCGTGATGATCACGGAGCGGTCGGCGGTCGACGACCGGTTGACGTCGGCGGTCCCGGGCGCGGCACCGCCGCCGGCACCCGCATCGGCGGCCCCCTCATCGGCATAGCCGGCAGCCCCGTTGACCACCTCGCTCGCGGAGTCGGAGGACGACGAACAGCCCGAAAGCACCCCAGCCATGACGATCAGTCCTGCTATGACCCCGGTGTGCCGCATGCGGCGCATCGTCCCCCCTCGCGTTTCGCTCATGATGCTCATGCTAGTAAGACGCTTGGGGGCGAGCCAACGTTGGGTTGTCGCGCGCCTCAAGGCCGACTGCGGGCGTCGCTACGCTGGTGGGCACAGGTGGCGGAGCGCCCGCCTTCGTGAGGAGCACCGGTGAGACCGAATCCCGACTACGCCATGACGGACCAGGCGGAGGTCGCAGCCCTCCTGCGTGACCACCCGTGGTGCACGATCGTCTCGTACGTTCCTGGCCGCGGCATCGTCGCCTCGCACTACCCGGTCCTGGTGGACGACGACGCGGACGGACTCACCGTCTTCAGCCACGTCGGCAAGCCGGACCAGGATCTCCACGAACTCGGCCGCCACGAGCTCACGATCATCGTCGAGGGACCCCAGGGCTACATCTCGCCGGGTTGGTACGGGGTCTCGCCGGCGGTGCCCACCTGGAACTTCGTGGTGGCCCACCTGACGGGCACTCCCGAGGTGGTAACTCAGGAGGAGAACCTGCGACTCATGGACGTGCTGGTGAACTTCTTCGAGGACCGGGCAGAGACCCCCACCCGCTTGCACGCCAGCGCGGACAGTACCGCCTATGCCGAGCGCATCGTCCACGGCACGGTGGCGTTCCGCATGAGGGTCGAGCGCTTCGAGGGCAAGTGCAAGATGAGCCAAGACAAGCCCGACGCGGTGGTGGCCGGCATTCTTGAGGGGCTCGCGCGTCCCGGGCCATTCAGGAATCCGCCGCTGGAGCGCTACATGAGGGCGTTGCACGCTCGAGGCACCACGGGGGACTGAAGGAGGCCGTGCAGGCGCCCTGGCGCCGTCCTATGGACGCTGCGCAGTTTAAGGGCGCTGCGCAGCCTAAGGAGGTTGCGCAGTCTAAGGAGGTTGCGCAGTTTAAGGGCGCTACGCAGTTTATGGGCGCTGAGCGAACCGCTCGAGGAGTTCGCCGTCGCCGGCGACCACCAACAAGTCGTCGGGGCGGATGGTTGTTTCCCGACCCGCATACTCGAAGTCCTCGCCCGGACTCTTCACGCCGATGACCTGGATCCCGTACTTGTTGCGCAGATCGAGTTCGTTCAACTTGAAGTTGTGGGTCTCCTTCGGCGGCCGCATCTTCACGATCGTGAAGCCGTCCTCCACCTCGATGTAGTCGAGCATCTTGCCGCCCACCGAGTGCGCGACTCGCGCCCCCGCGTCGGACTCGGGCAGGACAACGTGGTGCGCGCCGAGGCGTTCCAGGATGCGCTGGTGCTCCACGCTGGTGGCCTTCGCCCAAATCTCCTTGATGCCGATGTCGACGAGGTTGCCGGTGATCAGCACGGACGCCTCGAGCGACGTGCCGACGCCCACGACTGCCGCGCCGAACTCCTTCGCGCCGATCTGTTCGAGCGCGCGGGGGTCCGTAGCGTCGGCCTCGACCACGGGAAGGCGGGCGGACCACCGTTCAACAAGGTCCGGGTCGCGTTCCACCGCGAGCACTTCGACGTCCATGAGGTCGAGGGTGTCGGCCAGCGCCGAGCCGAAGCGGCCCAGTCCGATGACGAGGACGCCTTGGTCTTGAGTCTCGTTAGCCAATGAGGGGCCTCTCCTTCGGATAGCGGATGACGCGCCGCCGCTTGTTCAACGCTAGCGCTGCCACCACGGTCAGCGAGCCGACACGGCCCACGTACATCATGACGATAAGTGTTGTCTTGGCATCGGCGTCGAGCGAACCAGTGATGCCGGTGCTGAGACCACAGGTGGCAAACGCGGACACGACCTCGTACAACGACCGGTCGAGGGGGATGTCCGTCTGCCACAGGAATACGGTGGTGCCGAGGATCACGATGATCAAGCTCACCAGGGTGACCGACACCGCCAGGCGCAGAATCTCGGTGCCAATGCGCTTGCCGAACGCCTCGATATCGCGCCGACCGCGAGCCTCCGCCCAGATGGCGAGAATGAGGACGGCCAAAGTGGTCACCCGGATGCCACCGGCCGTCGATCCGGAACCGCCGCCAATGAACATCAGCACGACCTCGAGAAGCCACGTGTGCTCGCGCGCCTCCCCAATATCGAACGAATTGAAGCCGCCAGAGCGTTGGTTGATCGACTGGAAGAAGATGTTGCCGATAGTTTTCGCGCTGCTCGCGGTGCCCAACGTTTTGGGGTTGGACCACTCGAAGAGGGCGAGGAACGTGGCGGACACCACCGCAAGCGACGCGATGGTGACGAGCGTGAGCTTGGTGTGCAGGGTCCATCGCCGCGGGTGGCGCCACTCGCGCAGGACGTTGAGGTACACGGGGAAGCCCAGGGCTCCCACGAAGACGCCCAGGCCAATGGGCACGAGCATCCACAGGTCCGCCGCGTAGGGGATCAGGCCCAACGGGTCAGGGGAGAAACCCGCGTTGTTGAACGCGGAAATCGCGTAGAAGACCGAAAATCCAGCGGACTTGCTCAGTCCATAGTCGAGCGCGAGGAAGCGGGGGAACAGCACGATCGCGATGAGCACCTCTACGGACGTCGACACGATGACGATGGTCTTCAGGAGCGAACCCAAGTCGCCGAGACCGGTGGCCCGCGCCTCACCCGCCGCAAGAATGCGCTGCGTGAGACCGAGGCGACGGCTCATGGCGATTCCCACAATCGACGCGAGTGTCATGATTCCCAAGCCACCCACTTTGATCGCCACCGCGATGAACGTGAGACCCACGGGTGACCAGTAGGAGCCGGTGTCGACGGTGGTGAGGCCAGTGACGCAGACGGCACTTGTGGCGGTGAACAGCGCGTCAATAAACGGTGCCCGCTGCCCGCTTACGGTGGCCATCGGCAGTGACAGCAGACCAGTGAACAACAGGATGACCGAACCAAAAGCCCCCAGAGCAAGGCGTGCTGGGTGCTGCAGAGCGAGGTTGTCGATCTGATCTCCGATCCACTCGCGCGTCGTCCGCTCCCTGGCCATCCCACTCCTCTCCGTCTGTTGTGGGCATTTCGGGGCCCAACGCACCTACTCTGACACGCGCACGCGCCCGCCCTGATAGTCATCGGCAGAAATGGCATTATTCACAACGGTGCTGGCTACCCCTACAGTGGGAGAAGCATTAGGCCGATAGAACCGGCGAATGCATCAAAGGAGACTTGGGTTGTCTGAGAACACGACCCCGCGATTTCTGACAGTCGCGGAGGTAGCCGATATGTGCCGGGTATCACGCATGACTGTGTACCGGTGGGTACACAACGGCGACCTGCCCGCGGTGCGGTTCGGCAAGTCCTTCCGGGTGCCCCAAGAGGCCGCGGCACTCTTTGTACAGCGCGCCGCCATGACGTCCAATGTGGACGAGGATGGCGATACGGGCGCGACCGCTGTAGGCTAAGGCACCGTGTCACGCGCCCGTCGCGTGCCTCCGCCAGCCGCAAGCATTCGATCAAGGTAGGTTCCGTGGGATCCGTCATCAAGAAGCGTCGCAAGCGCATGTCGAAAAAGAAGCACCGCAAGTTGCTTCGCAAGACTCGCCACCAGCGTCGCAATAAGAAGTAGACGCCAACAACGCTAAGCCTGTAAAAACGCTAAGCCTGCAAAAAGCGCTGAGCCCGTGCCCGTGAGGGGTGCGGGCTTTGTCGTGCCCGGACCGCTTGGCCCCGCGACGGCCTAGGCCGAGTCGTGCCGAGGCGCGGGCCGCTTCCGCTTGAGTACCCTCAATGGGGCGAGCAGGGTGTGCCAGATCCCGCGCAGTATCGTCATCACGATCCACACGAAGCCCGTCAGACTCGCCCGCACGATCGAGCGCCGCCCCTCCGGGTTGCGGCCCCTGAATTCTTGGATCGGCCACCCGTTGCGCTTGGCGTGGCGGCGCAGCCGCGAGTCGGGGTTGATAGCGCAACCGTGGCCGACGGCGCCGAGCATCGCGGCGTCGTTCATGGAGTCGCCGTAGGCGAAGCAGCGGGTGAGGTCCAGGTTCCTGCGGGCGGCCAGGTCGCGCACCGCGACGGCCTTTGCCTCACCATGCATGAGGTCGCCGACGAGGCTGCCCGTGTAGAAGCCGCCCCTGTGTTCGGCGATCGTGCCGAGCGCGCCGGTCGCCTTGAGACGACGCGCGATGAGACGCCCGATCTCCACGGGGGACGCGGTCACGAACCACACCTCGTGGCCCTGGGCACGGTGTTCGTCGATCAGCGCCTTGGTGCCGGGGAAGATGCGCATCGCGAGGATTTCGTCGTACACCTCTTCGCCGATGGCGGCCATCTCGGCTACTGACCATCCCTTGATGATCGACAGCGCCTCGGTGCGTACGGAGGTCATCTGCTCAGGAGACTCGCCGAACACGAGGTACTTGAGCTGCTCCCAGCCGAACCGGATCAGATCGCGGTTGCGAAAGTACCCCCGCTGTTTAAGGCCGCGCGCGATGTGGAAAGCGCTGGCGCCGCGAATGATCGTGTTGTCCACATCAAAGAACGCGGCGACAGGGGTCGGCGCGGCCGGCTCCTGACGCGTCATGAGGCAAGCCTAACGGCGCGAAGCATCGTCGCGAGCCTCTGTTCCTGCGGAGGCTCGCCCGGAGCCGTGCCGCGAGAGGTCCGCTGGCAGTCGCCGTGTTTCGCGCGTGAGCAAGTCGGCTTAGGGTTGCGGTGTGAATGAGCGCGTCGTGCTGTACACCCGTGAGGGCTGCCATCTGTGTGACAACGCCCGCGATCTGGTGCGCGACGTCTGTGCAGGCGAGGGAGTCGCCTGGCGAGAGGTCGACATCGACTCGGACGCCTTGGTGCGTGCGCGGCTGAGCGACCTCACGCCGGTCGTGGAGGTGGACGGAGTGCAGGTGGGGTACTGGCGCATTCGCCCCGAGCTCGTGCGCCTCGCGCTGGAGACGACCCCCGGCGCGGTGGGGGGACAATAAGCTCATGCCGACCGTCCACCTGGTGCGTCACGGGCACGTACACAATCCGGATTCCCTGCTGTACGGGCGCCTGCCGAACTTCCACCTGTCCGACACGGGGCGCCAGATGGCCGACGCCGTCGCGGAATACCTGGTCGAGACCGGACTGCCTGTCTCTCGGGTGATTGCCTCGCCGTTGCAGCGGGCGCAAGAGACCGCGGAGCCGATAGCCCGTGCGTTCGGGCTGCCGATCGACACCGAGCCCCGCATCATCGAGGCAGGCAATGTCTATGAGGGCGAGCCGCTGCCTTCTGGAATCAAGGACTTCCTCCACCCTCGCAACTGGTGGCGCCTGCGCAACCCGTGGAAGCCGTCGTGGGGGGAGCCCTACAAGGAGCAGGCCGAACGCGTGTGGTCGGCCATCCGCGATGCCGCCGCGGCCACTCCCGACGGCGACACCGTCATGGTGAGCCACCAGTTGCCGATCTGGGTGGCCCGGTTATCGTTCGAGAGGCGCGGTTTTCTGCACGACCCGCGCAAGCGGGAGTGTGGCCTGGCGTCGATCACGTCGTTCCGCTTCGAGGGTGGCGAGCCCGTGGAGATCACGTACGCGGTCCCCGCCGCCCACATCAGGGCCCCCCGGTGACGAGGCGCGCCCGCATGGCGGTGCTGCTCGCGGTGGTGGTCGCGACGGTGCTGTGGCTCGCCGCGTGCGCCCCGCCCGACGCCAATACCTCGCCCGGCTACGTCTCGGGCGACGGCGCCGTCACGGAGTGGGCCCCTGGGGAGCGCCCCGGTCCCCTCGACCTGACCGGCATCGGGATCGACGGTGAGGCTCTTGATGTGGCGGACTTCCGAGGCCAGGTGGTCATCGTGACCACCTGGTACGCGGCGTGCCCCCCTTGCCGGGCCGAGGCCCCCGACCTGGTCGAACTGGACGCGGTCGACGGCGTGAGCATCGTGGGGGTCAACGTCCGGGACGATGCCGACACGGCCAAGGCCTTCGAGCGCACCTTTGGCGTGATGTTCCCGTCGCTGAACGGTTCTGACGGCACTGCGGTCGCTCAGCTGCAGGGCCTCGTCGCCGTGCGCGCCGTGCCCACTGCGTTGATCCTGGACCCCGAGGGCTACGTGGCCGCGCGCTCCGTGGGCCGCATCGAAGCGTCCACGCTGCGGGCGCTCGTGGAGGCGGCGGGCGATGGCGCGGTCACGGTTCCCACGGCCGACGCGGGAGCGGGCGAGTGATCGCAGGGATCGGCGGCAGCTTCGCCGACACCGTGCTCAGTGGATCCCTCCTGGCCGCCCTGCCAGTGGCACTCCTGGCCGGCATCATCAGCTTTGTCAGCCCCTGCGTGGTCCCGTTGGTGCCCGGCTACCTGGGCTACCTGTCCTCGATGGCGGGCGCCGGCACCACAACTGGGCGCGCGTCGCGGCCAAAACTGATTCTGGGCGTCTTGCTGTTTGTGCTCGGATTTACCGCCGTGTTTGTGGTGCTCGGGGTGGCCTTCGCGTCGCTTGGCGCCCGCGTCGGGGAGCAGCTCGACCTCATCACGCGCTTGCTGGGTGTGCTCGTCGTGGTGATGGGCTTCGTGTTCGTGGGCTCCGTGCCGTTCATGCAGCGCGAGCGTCGCATCCACCTGTCTCCCAAGGCGGGTCTGTGGGGCGCGCCGCTACTCGGCGTCGTGTTCGGGCTCGGCTGGACCCCGTGCATGGGCCCCACGCTCGCGGCAGTGCTGACCCTGTCGCTCAGCGAGGCGACCGCCACCAGGGGAGTGATTCTCGCGGTCGTGTATTCGCTTGGCCTCGGCCTTCCTTTCATCGCGCTCGCGGTGTGGATGGAGCGCTCGCGGTCCGTGCTCGCGTGGTTGCGGCGCCATCGGGTGGCGCTCATGCGGATCGGCGGCGGGATGCTGATCGTGCTGGGACTGCTGTTGGTGACCGGCCTGTGGACCCAGATCACCAATGCGTTGCAGGGTTGGATCGACGGCTTCTGGGTGGCAGTGTGAGTGAGCCCCATTCCACGCAGGCGCCCCCGGAGCAGCCCAAGCGCTTCTCCGTCGACAACTACGCGTACCCGCAGGCGCCGCGGCTCGGAGTGCGCGGCTGGCTCCGATGGGGCTGGCGACAGGTCACGTCGATGAGGCTTGCACTGGTGTTGCTGCTCCTGTTGGGGATCGCGGCGATTCCCGGTTCGCTGCTGCCCCAGTGGCCGCAAGACGCCGCCCAGACCCAGTCGTTCGTGGACAACAACCCCACGTGGGGCCCGGTCCTGGATCGGGTCGGCCTGCTCGACGTGTTCGGTTCGGCGTGGTTCACCTCCATCTACGTGTTGCTGTTTCTGTCGCTCATCGGCTGCATCGTCCCGCGAGCGATCGCGCACGGCAAGGCCGCCCGCACGCCCGTGGCGGCGGCCCCCCGCTCGCTTGCGCGTTACGAGGGCAGGCTCGAGGGTTCCTCTCCACTGAGCACCGCCGATGCCGTCGCTGCCGTGGTGGCGTGGGGGCCTGGCAGAGGATTTGGACGCCTGGTCGGCTACCGGAGTCGCGTCGACGAGCGCACGTCCCGCGACGGCACGCGGCAGGTGGCCGTAGCGCTCGAGCAGGGTTCGCTGCGCGAATGGGGCAACCTGCTGTTCCACTCGGCGCTCGTGGGCCTGCTCTTCGCGATGGCGTTCGGCTCGGCCTACACCTACCGCGGCCAGGCGATCCTGGTGGAGGGGCAGACCTTCACCAATGCCGCCGTCGCCTACGACAGCTTCGAGGCCGGCCGCCTGTTCGACCCTGCGTGGCTCGACCCCTTCCGGCTGCGGCTCGACCAGTTCGATGCGGTGTTCGATGCGGCCGGGCGACCCGTGTCCTTCCAGGCCAACGTGACCTTCACCAACCCCGGCCAGGCGCCAGAGGCGGACACCATCCGCGTCAACCATCCGCTCGAGGTGGACGGCGGGAAGATCTACCTGCAAGGCAACGGCTACGCGCCGTCCTTCACGGTGACGGACGCGGACGGCAACATCGCGTTCTCCGGCGCCGTCCCGTTCCTCCCTCAGGACGGGGTGTACACGTCCACCGGCGTCATCAAGGTCCCGGATGTCACGAGCGGCGATCAGGTCGGCTTGCGGGCCACGCTGTACCCGTCCGCCGTGCCAACCGCCGACGGCGGCATCGTCTCGGTGAACCCGCAGGCCACCAATCCCGTGATCCTGCTCACCGCCTACACGGGCAACCTGGGTCTCGACACGGGCATCCCGCGGAACGTCTACCAGTTGGACGAGAGCCAGCTGAGTCCCGTCCGTGGCGACGACGACCTCCCGCTCGTGGTGGACCTGAGCCCAGGCGACACGATCACCCTTCCCGAGGGCCTGGGCACGGTGACCTGGGACTCGCTGCCGCGGTTCGTGGCGCTCGACCTGCGCGCCGACCCGTCGCTGCCATGGATTCTTGGAACGTCGCTCGCGTCCCTGCTCGGCATCGGCGTCTCTCTGTTCGCCCCGCGCCGTCGCTTGTGGCTGATTCTCACCCCCGGCGACGAGGAACGTACACTTGTCGAGGCCGCAGCGCTTGCACCCCCGCATGACGAGGCAGCCGCCCGCGCACTCGTGAGCGCCCTGGCAGTAGCCGCTGGGGAGCCCGCGCCCCGTCCCCGTGCGTACCAGGAGGATCTGTGAATGTGACCGACCTCAGCGTGATGGCGTTGTGGACCGCCGCGACGCTGTACGCGATCGCCATGGTGGCGTACTCCGTCCGCCTCGGCCGCGTGGCCGAGGCCCGGTTGGCGGCGAGGCAGTCGGCGTTGGTGGCCGCCGCTGTGCCGGCCGCCGCTGTGCCCGCCGCCGTGCAGGCCCAGGCGGACTCCGAAGCCGCCCCCGCCGACGCCCCTGCCGATACCGCCGCGGCCACCTCGCCCGCGCCCAACCGGGGCGCCCGGGCGCTCGGCATCGGCCGCTCCGCCATGCTCGTGGGCCTGGTGCTGCACTTGGTGGGCGTGGTGACCCGCGGCATCGACGCCGGACACCCGCCGTGGTCCAACATGTACGAGTTCACGATCACGGGCTCGATGATGGCCGTCGGCGTCTTCATGCTGGTGCAGCGCAAGCGCGACGTCACGTACATCGCCCCCGCGATTGCGGGCTTCGCCGCGTTCGCGGTGGTGAGCGGGCTGCGCGTGTTCTACCGCGATGCAGTGGGCCTCCCGCCGGCACTCGACACATATTGGCTGGTCATCCACGTGCCGATCGCGACTATCGCGTCGGGGATTTTCGCGGTGAGCGGCTCGGTCTCCGCGCTGCAACTCTTGCGCTACTCCAGGGAGCGCGACCTCAAGCAGCGTCGCCGCGGCTTCGGGTGGCTGAACCTGCCGCATCGCGCCGTGAAGAGCTGGCGCTGGATCGAGGCCACACCCCAGCCCGCCGTGCTGGAATCCTTGGCGTTCCGGCTCAACGCCATCGGCTTCGTGCTGTGGACCTTCACCGTCATGTCCGGCGCCATGTGGGCCGAGCAGGCATGGGGCCGCTACTGGGGCTGGGACCCCAAGGAGGTCTGGTCCTTCGTGATTTGGATCCTCTACGCCGCCTACTTGCACGCCCGCACCACGCAGGGCTGGGCGGGCCGCAGGGCAGCCTGGCTGGCGGTCTCGGGATTCATCGCGATCATCCTGAACTTCACCGTGGTGAACCTGTACGTGCAGGGGCTGCACTCGTACTCGGGACTGAAGTAGACGCGACGTTCTCGTTGCGGCGCGGCCCCGGCTAGGCTCGCTGTCGTGAAGATCGCCCTGGTCATCGACGACGCCCTTGCACGTCCCGACGGCGTCCAGGAGTACGTGCGGACCATTGGCAGGGCCATGGGCGAGCGTGGGCATGAGGTGCACGTGCTGTGCTCGGGCGATGCTGGCGACCCCCCCGCGGGCATCTCGCGCGTGCTGAGTCTCACCTCGAACGTGGGCGTGACCTTCAACGGCAATGGACTGCGCACCCCTCGACCCGCGTCGCGGCGGCGCTTGCGCGAGCACCTGGCCGCCGAGCGCTACGACGTGATCCACGTCCAGACCCCGCACTCGCCGTTCTTCGCGGCGCGCGTGGTGCGCGAGGCGAGGCGGGTTCAGGGCGACGCCGTGCGCATCGTCGCGACCTTCCACATCCTTCCCGACGGCGCGGTGAGCGAGTGGGGCACTCGCGCCCTGGGGCTGACGTTGCGCCGCAACCTGCGACTGTTCGACGCCTTCGCGGCCTTGTCGGCGCCCGCGGTCTCCTTCGCGAAGCGCGCCTTCGGCATCGACGCCGCGGCGATCCCCATTCCTGTGCAAGTCGACGAGATCGCGGCCCAAGCTTTGGCCTATCCGTGGCCCGCCGACGCTCGAGACCGAGTGGTGATTGCGTTCCTGGGTCGGCTGGTGGAGCGCAAGGGCGTGGCTGAACTACTTGAGGCGGTCGCGGCTCTCCCGCACGGCGTGCGCGAGCGCGCCGTCGTGCGGATCGGCGGCAAAGGGCCCCTGCAGGGCCGTATTGAGAGGCTCGTGACCGAGCGGGGCTTGGGCGACATCGTCAGCCTGGAAGGCTTCGTCTCCGACGAGGACAAGCCCGGCTTCATGGCCGCCGCCGACCTGGCGGTGTTCCCGGCGACTGGGGGCGAGAGTTTCGGCATCGTCCTCACGGAGGCGATGGCCGCGGGTGCCGGCGCAGTGCTCGGTGGCGACAACCCCGGCTACTCCTGGACGCTCGACAACGTGGACGCGGTGATCGACCCGCGCGACACGGCAGCCTTCGCCGCTCGACTCGCGACGCTGATCGCGGATCCTGACGCTCGGGCCGCGATTCACGCTCAGCAGGCCGCCAGGGTGCGTGAGTTTGACATGTCCGTGGTGGTCGAGCGGGTGCTGGGAATGTACGGGGTCTGATGACCCGGGTCCGTGCCCGCACCGCGCTCCAGGGTCGCGTGACAGGCACAAGTCACAGCCACAGCGGGCCCCGATCGCAAAGCCCCTGGTGCTCCGGCCACGGCACGGCACCGGCTGTGACTTCGGCAAGCGTGGCGGGGTCTGGCGGCGGGACGGGCTGCGTGGCGGCCAGGGCGGAACCGAGTGTGCTGTGACTTCGGAGGGGGAGGGGCGCAAGTTGGCCCGGCAGCCCGTGCTCCGCGAGTAGCGTAGACACCATGCAGGTTCTCTCGTATTGGCTGACGCGCACGGCCACGTTCTTGGCGGCATACGCGGTGCTGTGGGCCCTCAACTGGTTCGACATCTGGGCCGTGGTGCTGGCCTTCGTTGTGGGATGGGCCGTGAGCTATGCGGCGTTCCCCGGAATGCGCGCGCGGGCCGCCAAGCAGATGGATGGCTGGATCAACCGCACGCAGCACGGGATCGAGTCCGATGGGGCAGTCGAGGATTCCGAGACGTCAGGCGCGTAGCAGACTGCGAGGTCCTGGCGCCGCCTAGCCGAGCGCGATGCCGAACGTCAGCAACACCCCATAGGCCATGCCCATGGCGCTCAGCCCCAAGAACACCGGCTTGAGCGCGACTCCGCTGGCGCCCGCCCACATGGCCGCCGCGACAATGAGGCTCGGCAAGGCCAAGAGCGTGCCGAGCATCGCCCACGGCAGGGCGAGGCCCACCACGATGGCTCCGGCCACGGGCGCGAGCACCACGAACGCAAAGAGCCGACGGATGCGCCGGTCGCCCAGCCTCACGGCAAGGGTGCGCTTGCCGGCGAGCGCATCGCCCTGGATGTCCCGAATGTTGTTGACCATCAGCAGCGCCACTGCGTACAAGCCCACGGAGGCGCTCGCGACCACGGCCCACCACGTGATGGTCCCGGCCTGGGTGAACATCGTGCCCAGCAACGCGACGGGGCCGAAGAAGATCCACACGACGGCCTCGCCCCACCCCCGGTACCCGTACGGGTTCGAGGTGGCGGTGTACGCCCATGCCGCCGGAATCGCCAGAGCGCCCACTACTAGCAGCCACCACTGCCCGCTCACGGCGCACAGTGCGAGGCCGGCCAACGCTCCGATGCCCGATGCGATGTAGGCCGCACGCCTGACCACGCTGGGGCGCGCGCGCCCCGACGCCACGAGGCGCGACGGGCCGATGCGGTTCACGTCAGTGCCGCGCACGCCGTCCGCGTAGTCGTTCGCGTAGTTGGACGCGATCTGCAGTGCGAGTCCGACGACGAGCGCTAGGAACGCGGGAAGCGGGCGGAACCCGCCGAGCGCCCCCGCCGCCGCAGAGCCGACGGCCACGGGCGATACGGAGGTCCACAGGGTGCGCGGGCGTGCACCGTCGATCCAGTCTTGGGCAGTCGTCATGGGGTATCCCGTTCAAAGTTGGCGGCGATCGAGCGTAGCGTCCGGTAGTTCACCTTGCCGGTGGGCAGGCGTGGCAGGGACTCGACGACGACGAGCTCTCGCGGAAGCTCGTGCCGCGCCATGAGGGGTTCGAGGGCGCGGCGAAGGTCACTGAGTCGCTGCTTCTCCTTCAGCGACGTCGCCACCACGAACGCCACCACGACTTCGCCCCACTCCGGGTTGGGGACGCCCACCACCGCAGACTCCTTGACCCACGGCTGCGCATCGACAGCGCGCTCCACCGTGCGCGGGTTGACCTTGAGGCCGCCCGTCGTGATCACATCGTCGATGCGGCCAAGCACCGAGAGCCGCCCGGCTGCGGTCCATTGGCCCAGGTCGGAGGTGACGAGCCAACGCCTGCCGTCGGCGATCTCCCAGGCGTCGGGCCGTGCGGGGCGATACGCGTCGGCGAGCGAGGATCCGGCGATGAGGATTCGGCCGTCGGGCCGCAGGCGCACGGAGGTGTCGCCGATTGGCACACCGTTGTAGACGCAACCGCCCGCCGTCTCTGTGAGTCCGTAGGTACGCACGATGTTGGCGGGAACCTCGAACCCGAGCGCCGCGCCGCCGACCAGGACGGCGGCGAAGGAGACCAGGACGTCGGCACCTTGAGGCGAGTCCAAGACGCGGCTCAACTGGGTGGGTACCAGGGACGTAAATCGGGGTCCGGCGCTGGGGAGGCGCGCCGCGGCGGCGGTGAAGGCCTCGGCCGTGAACCGCCCCGGACCCACGCCCGTGAGGGCGGTCTCGGCCAGGTGGGACCTCACCACGACCATGGCGCCGGCGATACGATCCGTGGGAAGCGCCAGCAGCCAATGGCCCTCGCCCCCTAGCGCCTCGGAGGTGGCGCGAGCAGAGGCCCGGAGTGCGTCTGACGACACGAGCACCTCGGAGGGTTTACCCGTGGAACCCGAGGTCGCAACGGCAATGCCTCGAACCTTGCCGGCCAAAGCATCGGCGACCGCGTCCGCCGCTCCGTCGGTAAGCCGCGCGTAATCCATGAAGCAAGCCTATGCGGCCCATACACTTCCGATATGCGTGGACGTGTGGGGGTAGTCGCGGCGGTTGCCGTCGCGCTGGCGGTGTCGGCGTGCGCACCGGAGGAGATCACTCCTGCCTCGGTGACGTTCACCCCGGATCCGGTCGTGACGCGGCAGCCGGTGGCCGACCCGCCGGACGACCCGATTCCCGCGGTCTCGTGGCCCCTGACGGGTGCGGACGCGACGGACGCGGACGCCGCGTTGCTCGCACGGCCGTCCATCGCCATCAAGATCCCGAACGAGGGCACGCACTCACGGCCCCAGAGGGGTCTCGAGTACGCCGACATTGTTTTCGAGCAGTACGTCGAGGCGGGCATCCCACGGCTGGTGGCCGTCTTCCACTCGAACCAGCCCGAAGAGGTGGGCCCCGTCCGTTCGATGCGCGAGATGGACGCCAACATCGTCGGATCGTTCCAGGGCCCGCTGGTGTTTTCCGGCGCCAACCCGAACGTCATGAAATACGCGCGCAACACGGGCCAGTTGCTCATAGCGGAGGACGTAGGCAGCCGTGGCTTCTTCCGGACCAACGATCGCAGCTCGCCCTACAACCTGCATGTCAACCTCGCCACCGTGTTGGAGCAGGCAGGGGACTCGCCCCCGCCGCCGCAGCAGTTCACCTTCGCGTATCCGTCATCGCTCGCCACTGCAGCGGTCGAGGGGACAGCCGCGACCCACATCGACTTGCGCATGTCCAGCTACGGTGAGCCGGGCTGGGACTGGCAAGCTGACACGGGAATCTGGACGCGCACCGAGTTCGGCGAGCCGGACATCACGATGGATGGCAACCAGATCTCCGCCACCAACGTCATCGTGCTGTTCGTCAGGATCCACTTCAACTGGGGTCTTCCCGTCTCCGAGATGATCGTCACCAACAGCCCTGGCCACATCGCGTCCGAGGGAAAGTTTCTTCCGATCCTCTGGACCAAGGCCGACAGGACGTCGGGCTACGTGTTGACCACCGAGGACGGCAGGCCCGTCTCCTTGGCTGCCGGACAAACGTGGATCGAACTCATTCCCAACGCCGGCGTCTCCGCCGGCCACGCCAACTTCTCCTAGCGTCGGCCAGAACCCGCGCGGCGAGAACGCGCGCCGTTAGAAGGCGTAGGGGAACTGCTTCCAATCCGGATCCCTGTGCTCCAGGAATGCGTCGCGGCCCTCTTGAGCCTCGTCCGTCATGTACGCCATGCGGGTCGCCTCGCCAGCGAACACCTGCTGCCCCGCCAGGCCGTCGTCGGCGAGGTTGAAGGCGAACTTGAGCATGCGGATGGCCTGTGGTGACTTGGTGGCGACGATGCGCGCGTAGTCGAGGGCGCGGGCCTCCAGCTCGGCGTGCGGCACGGCCTCGCTGACGGCGCCCCAGCGCTCGGCGTCGTCCGCCGAGTATTCGCGGGCCAGGAAGAAGATCTCCCGCGCGCGCTTGTCGCCCACCTGGCGCGCGAGTAGCGCCGAGCCGTAGCCAGCGTCGAACGAGCCGACGTTGGCGTCGGTCTGCTTGAAGCGCGCGTGCTCGCGGCTAGCGATCGACAGGTCGGCCACCACGTGGAGGCTGTGCCCGCCCCCAGCGGCCCAGCCATTGACGGCCGCCACAGTCACCTTGGGGCTGGTGCGCATGAGGCGCTGCACCTCAAGGATGTGCAGGCGCCCGCCGTGAGCGGGTGCGTCGGCGGCCGTGCCCTCGTACAGGTAGCCGTCGCGGCCCCGGATGCGCTGGTCGCCGCCGGAGCAGAAGGCGTGCACGCCGTCGTCCGCTGGGCCATTGCCCGTGAGGATGACGGTGCCGACGTCGTCCGTCATGCGTGCGTGGTCGAGCGCGCGGTAGAGCTGGTCGACGGTCTGCGGCCGGAAGGCATTGCGCACCTCGGGCCGGTTGAAGGCGATGCGCACCGCGGGCAGGTCGCGCTCCGTCGTCCCGTCGCGCTCCACCCAGCGGTGGTACGTGACGTCTTCGTCGGGGAAACCATCGATCGATCGCCACTGCGTGGGATCCATGAGGTCGGAGACCTGCGCCGGGATGTCGCTCATAGTCGCCAGCGTAGCCGCGACGCGGGGCGCCCCGCCCGGCGCCCCTGCCGACGTTGCGAACCGTTTCGCGACCAGACACGCCGGGTTGACCGGCTCGCAAGGGCAGGTCAGCGGCGCGGCGCACCCCAAAACGGTTCGCCGTGTTCGGCGGTGCGGGGTCCTGGCCCTCGGCGCGACCGCTGGCCCTCGGCGCTTATTCTGTCCCCATGGAGTTCCGTCCGTTCACCGTCACGCTCAACAACCGTTTCCGGGGGCTGACGGAGCGCTCGGGCGTGCTGATTCGCGGCACCGGTCCCGACGGCGCCGACGCGTGGGGCGAGTTCTCCCCGTTCGCGGACTACACCGTTGATCAGCGCAATCGGTGGTGGGCAGCGGCCATGGAGGCGGCCACGGGCCAGTGGCCCACCCCGTTGCGGGCCTTCGTCGAGACGGCCGCCATTATCCCCGAGATCGGACCCGACGCAGCCGCCGCGTTGGTGCGCAAGTACGGATGCCGCACCGCAAAGGTCAAGGTGGGCGGGCCCAGGGGAGCGGACCCCGATTCCGCGGCCACGCTTCGCGCGGACGTCGAGCGAGTCGAGGCCGTGGCATCCGCGTTGGGTCACGGCGGACGGCTACGCGTCGACGCCAACGGGGCGTGGACACTCGCGGCGGCTGGCGCGGCCATCAAGGCACTTGAGTCGGCCGCTCGGGCCGGCGGACTGGATGGGCTCGAGTACGTGGAGCAGCCATGCGCGACGATCGGCGAAATGGCGACTCTGCGTCGCCTGGTGAACGTACCGATCGCGGCGGACGAGTCCATCCGCATCACCGGCGACGTGGACGCGGTGCTGCGGGCCGAAGCGGCGGACATCCTGGTGCTCAAGCCGTCTCCGCTGGGCGGCGCACGCGCGTGTCTAGCGATTGCCGAGAGGGCCGGGCTGCCCGTCGTGATCTCTTCCGCCATGGAGTCAAGCGTCGGCCTGTCTGCTGCGCTGGCGGCTGCTTTGGCACTGCCGGATGCGGGACTCGCCCACGGACTTGGCACGGGTACCTTGCTTGCCACCGACACGGTGGATGACACCCTGGTTCCGGTGGCGGGGCGCCTGATGCCCAGGGCACTTAGAGTGACTGTATGACCTACCCGGCGGCCGCCTTCGCCCGCGAGTTGATCGCGGCGTTGGCCGCGCAGGGCGTGATCGACTACGTGCTGTGCCCCGGCTCCCGCTCGGGTCCGTTGGCGCACGCACTGGCCGAGGCCGCATCGGACGCGCCTCCGGAGGGCGCCCCACACGTCAACCTCCACGTACGGATCGACGAGCGGTCGGCGGCGTTCCTTGCGATCGGCATTGCTCGCGCGCGTGCACTCACTGGACCGCCGCGGCCCGTCGCCGTGATCACCACCTCGGGGACCGCGGTCGGCAACCTCATGCCCGCGGTCATGGAGGCACATCACACTGGTATCCCGCTGCTGCTCCTCACCGCGGATAGGCCCAGCGAATTGCGAGGGACCGGGGCCAACCAAACCACGGATCAAGAGGGCCTCTTCGGCACCTTCGCGAGGTGGGCCGCCAACTCCTCCGCCCCAGAACGTGCCGAGCGTGGCGGTCGCGCGACGCTGCTCGCGGCGCGCGCAGTCCACTGGGCGATCGGTGAGATGGAGCGCGACGAACTCGCGGCCGCTCCCGGTCCGGTGCACCTCAACCTGGAGTTTCGCGAACCGCTGGGCCCAGATGGGGGTTCCTGGCCCGACGTGGGGCCGGGCAAGCCGACCCTGCTCGACCGCACCCGCACCCGTACGCGCACGCGGCTGCGCACGATGTCGATGCCAGCTCGACCGTTTGCCGATGGGTCGCGCGGCGTGGTGATCGCGGGCGACGGAGCGGGCGACGATGCCCGGCTTATTGCCGAGGCCCGGGGTTGGCCGCTCCTGGCCGAACCGACGTCCGGCGCTCGCTCGGGGGACCACGCCCTAGTGCACTACGTGAAGGTGCTGGCGAGCGACTCCGGGCAAGATCTCGCGGCGCGCGTGCGCCATGTGGTGGTGATCGGCAGGCCCACGCTGTCGAGACCGGTGCAGCGGCTGATTGACTCGACGCCTTCGCTTCTGGTGGCTTCCCACGGCGCGCGCTGGCGGGAGGTGCCGCGCCACGCAGAACGGGTGTTGCCCGCCGCACCTGAAGAGTGGTTCCAGCAGGGCAACGCCGACGACGCGTGGCTGGCCGAGTGGCACCGCGCATGTGCGGCGGTGGCGGATCCCCCTGAAATCTGGGGGGCGCGTGCGGTGGCCGGTGCCTTTGTGTCGTCCCTGACTGCCGGCGATGTGGCGATGTTGGGATCCTCCGGGCCCATCCGCATGGTCGACGCGGTCGCACCCGTGTGGCGTCCGGGTCACGCACCCACCTTGGTGGCCAACCGTGGTCTGGCGGGCATCGATGGCACCGTCTCGACCGCGATGGGCCTTGCGCTCGCGCTCGGCAGGCCCGTATCGGCACTCATGGGCGACGTGACGTTCCTGCATGACGTGGGAGGACTGTTGGTGGGGTCCGAGGAGCGCATCCCGGATCTGCGCATCGTGGTGGTCAACGACGGCGGCGGGACTATCTTCAGCCGCCTCGAGCACGCCAAGGCCCCCGCACAGAACGTGCGTCGCGTCTTCACCACGCCTCACGGTGTGGACCTTGCTCCCCTCGCCGCCGCGTACGGGGCCACGCACACGCGGGTCACGTCGGCGGCCGGCCTGGCCAAGGCGCTCGCGAAGCCGCCGGTCGGTGTGCACATCGTGGAAGCGGGCGTGTAGCCGTCGCATCGCGTCGGCGCGGTGGAATGCAAAGTCACGGAACGCAAAGTCACGGAACGTAAAGTCTCAGCATTCTCCCAGGTCGCGTCCAGGTGGGACGCAGGTGGCCTTGGTGTGATCAGCGAACACGATCCCCAAGGAGGACATCATGTTCCATTCACGACTCACCCGCGGACTCGCACTAGGAACGGGCGCGCTCGCGTCCGGCGCCCTGGTGCTTGCCATCGCGCCTTCCGCTACCGCAGCGGAGACCACCGACGATTCCGCTCCCGCCCGCCACGGCGCGGTGATGGACCGGCCCTACTTCGGTGCGCGCATCGCCCTGACCGCAGACGGCGCCACAGTGGTGCACGTGGTCGACGGTGGCCCGGCAGACACCGCCGGCCTTGCTCCAGGAGACCTGGTGGTCAGCATCGACGACATCACGTTGGACGAGCGCGGTGCGCTCCGCGAGGCGCTCCAGGGCGCCGAGGAAGGCGACCAGCTTGCGATCGTCTACACCCACGACGGCACCGAGAAGACGGCTTCCGTGACGGTCGGCAGCGCCGAAGATCGTCCGGAGCCGCCCGCTCGCGAGGACATCCCCTGGGTGGGCGCCCAACTGGTGCGCTATGAGACGGCCGATGGCGTGCTGGTGCGCCACGTGGCCGCCGACGGCCCCGCCGCCGACGCCGGAATCGAGGTGGGCGACATCGTCACCGCGATCGACGGCCAGGAGATCACCGACTGGTGGCAGGCGCGAGAGATCCTGCGCGAGTTCGCGCCGGGTGCTTCGGTCCAGGTGACCGTTGCTAGCGACTCCGGAGACAAGACCGTCACGGTGACTCTCGGTTCGGCCGACGAGGCCCCCGCGAGGCCCGCGGCTGGCGACCGTCCGGCCGCTGGCGATGGCTCCGGCCCGCGCGACGGCGGACCGGGCATGGGCGGCGGACCGGGCATGCGTGGTGGCATGGCAGGAGCCGACGCCGACAACGCCTAGGCCCCGCAAGGGGCGGGGCGCCCCCAGCGCCTAGTCGTCCCTAGATGAATGATTCCAAGGGGTCAGTGGTCGTAGGCGGTCAGTGAGCGTCGGATGGACAGGCCGAGGTTGTCGTTGTGCCAGATCGCGGCGGTGAGCGCGAGGACGCGTTGGGCGACTCGGGCGCA